>Ga0070707_100000723_pt1 | contig 32932 bp, 28 predicted proteins | sample KBSK5502metaG_FD_65468 | JGI IMG/M metagenome (GOLD analysis project Ga0070707, IMG submission 65468) | Corn, switchgrass and miscanthus rhizosphere microbial communities from Kellogg Biological Station, Michigan, USA - KBS K5-50-2 metaG | ecosystem: Host-associated > Plants > Roots >... | reverse complement strand
GACGATCGGACTGTTCCACATGCAGAGAGCAATGGTCTTCCGCGGGATGGGTGGAGCGGAGAACATCGATCGCGCTTTGATTGAAAACACTGCGGCACGAGTGCACTTTGAACAAGCCAATCACCGCCGCTTTTTCGCCCGAGTCGAAAACAACATAGGCTTTATCTTTCTCGAGTTGGGTCGTTACGAAGAGGCCCTGGAACACCTGGATAGCGCACGGGCAACGTTTGTCGAGATCGGTGACGTGGGAACGGCGGCTCAGGTTAACGAAACCCGGGCGCGGGTTTTTCTGGCGCAAGGCCGCTATGCGGAGGCTGAGAAGATCGCTTTCTCAGTGGCATCGGTCCTTGAAAACGGAGGCGAGTATTCCCTGTTGGCTGAAGCACTCGAGGCCCAGGGCATTGCTCTGGCCCGCATGGGTCGTTATCAATCGGCGCTCGGCCTTTTGAAGCGCTCTGCTCACATCGCCGAAACCGCCGGTGACCTGCATATCGCGGGAAGAATGTTCCTGACAATTTTGGAGGAGCTCAAAAACTTCATATCCCCAGGCGAGATTGGAAGCATATATCGTGAAGCTGACGAACGACTGGGAAGTCAGCTCGATCCGGAGACTGCTTCGAGACTGCGGGCGTGCGCCCGTTTGGCCGTCGCGAACACGGCGGTCGCGAAGACCGAGTCCACCAGCGCCGCGGGCTCGTTTGAAGAAGAAGTGCACAAGTGTGAAAGCGAATTGATCCGGAACGCGCTGGACCAGGCCAGTGGAAGCGTCACCAGGGCAGCAAAGCTGCTGGGGCTAACTCATCAGGGACTCTGCTACATAATCAACCATCGTCATCGGCAACTACTTGCTGCCAGGGCACCCATCCGAGTCCGGCGCAAGTCACTAATCAAGAAAAGGTGACCCAGTGCGGTATTGGATCAACTCGCACCGAATCGCGATATGCGTCCTCCCAGTGGCCCTGGCGTTTGCCTCTTCCTGTAGCGGTCCACTCTATCGCGTAAAGCCTGTCGCGGAGCTTTCCAGGATGCCCGAGTCAGCGCCGACTGCCAATCTGGGTTCGGTCTCATTCCGGGCCACTCCGTTATTAAGTGACGAAGAAACCCAGGAACTGTTTGAGTCGAACCTGCAACTCGCCGGATTGCTTCCCGTGCGGGTTGAAATAGTCCACAACGGCGGCGAAGCGATCGAACTAAAAAAGGTGCGGTTTCATTTGCGCGACGCCGGCGGTAGTGATTGGAAATCAATCTCGGCTAAAGAAGCGATCGGACGAATTCTAAAAGCCAACAACGTGTTTGCTTACAACCCCGCCTCGCGCAAAGCGTTCGAGAAGGAGTTTCGGGCCTACGAACTAGACTTGAAGTCGCCCTTAACTCGTGCCGAACGCCGGCGCCAGGGCGTTGTGATCTTTCTCTCTCCTAAAAAAGAACCTGTCGCTTCACCGAGTGGTTTGGTCCTTTCAATCGAAGGCTTATCACAGCCCGCAATTCTCAATCTTAATTGATGGGGCAGTTCATTAAGTCTGACCTGCAAGTTAGACTTTTCGCATTCTCTTCGGTTACGCTTTCCTTCATCATTTTCTAACGTTAGTGATTTGCAATCGTAGCGGTTCGCGTTGGTGACCCGCTCTTAATATTCTTTGAAAGGAAATAAGAATGACTCCGGAACGACAACCTACTACGCAACCCACACCAGCCCGCTTGTTCGACACCATTAACGCGCATCAGCGCACTGAGGCAATTAAGTCGGCAATCGAACTCAATCTGTTCACTGCCATCGCCGAAGGAAAAACCACCGCGAAAGAAATTGCCGAAGCTTGCCAGGCTTCAGAACGCGGAACGCGAATACTCTGCGATTACCTGGTCATCATGGAATTCCTGACCAAAGAGGGTAACCGGTACGGCTTAACACCTGACTCCGCGATGTTTCTTGACAAGCGTTCGCCGGCCTATTTGGGCACTGTGATTGACTTCATGCTTTCGCCGATGCTGACTGACAATTTCAAGAAACTGACAGAGGCGGTGAAGAAGGGCGGCTCAGCCGGCGGCGAGGATACTGTCGTAGCGCCGGATCATCCGGTCTGGGTGAAATTCGCGCGCGCGATGGCGCCAATGATGGCAATGCCGTCGCAATTGCTCGCCAGGCTGGCCGATCCGAATGGAAATCAGAAGTTGAAAATCCTGGACATCGCTGCGGGTCATGGGTTGTTTGGCTTGGCATTTGCCAGACAGAATCCACAAGCGGAGATCACAGCCGTGGACTGGCCAAACGTGCTGGAAGTGGCGAAAGAAAACGCGCAAGCCGCCGGAGTTTCCGACCGTTATCACACCAAGCCGGGTAGCGCGTTTGACGTGGATTACGGAACCGGCTATGACGTTGTACTGCTGACAAATTTTCTGCATCACTTTGACGTTCCAACTTGCGAGACACTGCTGCGCAAGGTCCGAGCCTCTCTGGCAGAAGGCGGACGCGCTGTCACTCTCGAGTTCGTTCCCAATGACGATCGAGTCACGCCGCCGCAGGCCGCGGGCTTCAGCATGATGATGCTCGGCGCCACGCCGGGCGGCGATGCTTACACCTTTGCCGAGCTCGAACAGATGTTCACCAATGCCGGTTTTACTCGCAGCGAGCTACATGAGTTGCCGCCCACAATTCAACGAGTCGTAATCAGTGACAAGTAGTCCTGTCGAGTACGGAGTTAGGCTTTGGAGATCAAATATGAGTGTTAGAGTGAGAACTTTTCTCTGCTTATCAGCGGTCATCGTCTGCGTATCTTTGGTTAGTCTCACCGCCATTGCGCAAACGCCTTCACGGATTCATTTTTCACGCGGCGCAACGCGAGTGACCGCCAGGGGATACCTTCGTGGGGTTAACGACCATGCCCTCTTTGTGTTGCGGGCCAAATCCGGACAACACATGCGCGTTGAAATCAGCGGCCGCGGCGCCACCCGCGGCGTGGTGATTTTTCCGTCGGGAAAACAGGATGGCGGTCCCGGCGGAGTTGTGTTCGACGATGATATCGACGAGACGGGCAATTATCGCATTCGCGTTACTGAGAGCAGCATGGCGAACGCATGGCGGGGCAGCTTTGTGGTTACCATCGATATTACGACGGGCCAATCAGAGAGCGGTGCAGATCTGGCGCGCTACGCCGGCAAGTATCCAAGCGAGTTATTTCGTAATGAGCCTGAGTTGAAAACCCGCCTTCGCGATCTGCTGGGCGCAAACTACGGATCCTTCATGAGCCGCTTGCAGACAGAGATGCCGATCGAACGCGACGGTAATGTGCTGATTGGGCGCGGCTGCATGGCGCACCAATGCACGATTGAGGAATCAATTCTGGCCATCGATCTTTCCGGCGGCACACCATACGTGGCGATCAAGTCGACGCGCTACGGTGGCGGCTTTAAGATTTTCGCGGAAGATAAGAACCGTGTCCCGGAAGCATTAAGACGCGCAATGCAAAAGTAACCCTTGAGAAAGGTTCGGCGCGGCTCGCCTCTTACAACCGCCTGACCTGCTCAATCGTTCACGCCAATTTCAGTGAACTTGTAAACGCCATCGACTTTGGCGAAAACAAAAATCTGATCGCCACAAAAGATTTCCATGATGTCCCGATCCCTTGTGGGCTTGGCGCGGGCAAAGCAACGGCGAATCTTTGGTGTAAACAGCGAGCTGTATTGTTTGATGAAGCCGGTCCGATCCAGCTCTTCGCCACCCATAAGAAAAGGTAGTTTGGTCATGTCGGCGACACCGGCCTTATCGTTGCGCGCAACCGCGGCCTTGAGCTTGATCCAAAACGCGTTAAAGGCGGGGTCGGTCTTGCCAGTTCTCTGACCCCAGGCCGGAAGCAAGGAACCGGCCAAAAGCAAAAGCATCATGCCGCAAACAGAAACTATCTTTCTCAGTTTCATCGCCACCTCATGCTTCTATGGATTCTCACTGCTACTGACGACTGGAGAACGATCACATCATAACTTACAAAAGTCGCACAGAACGACTCAGCGTAACGGAACATTTGGCGAAACTGATCGTATCCGCGAAAGGCAGCAAGATCCAAGGGCAGTCACAAGTAGTCCGCAAGGAGAAACTGTGAAGTCACGATTACTAACTACCATCGCAGCGCTCTGTTTGTGTTTTTCAGCCGTGACGGGTTCTGGGTCTGCCAATATGGCGGCTTCGACTTCCGACTGGCCCCAGTGGCGAGGCCCGGAACGCAACGGGATATCGCAAGAGAAAGGTTTGCTCAAACAATGGCCGGCGGGAGGGCCGAAACTGCTCTGGCAGGTGAACGACATTGGAGACGGCTTTTCGACACCGTCGGTTGTCGGAACGCGGATCTACCTGATGAGCAACCGCGGGATGGAGAACGAGTTTGTTCAGGCTCTCTCAACTCAGGATGGAAAACCTATCTGGACCACACGCGTCGGTAACGTCGGCAACCCGGATCAGAACCCGAATTACCCGAAGGCCAGGTCCACTCCTACCGTTGACGGAAATTTCATTTACGCGTTGGGCTCGGATGGTGACCTCGCCTGCCTCGAAACTAAGAGCGGCAAGATTCAATGGCAGAAGAGCCTGCGGAAAGACTTTGGCGGCCAGCCGCACGATTGGGCCTATGCAGAGTCCCCGTTAGTTGATGGTGACGTCTTAGTCGTTACTCCCGGCGGCGCAGAGGCGACAATAGTGGCGCTTAACAAAAAGACGGGCGCGCTCATCTGGAAGTCGGCAATCCCGGGCGGCGATTCGGCAGGTTATGCGTCGGCTATGGTTGTGCAAGGGGGCGGGCGCAAACAATACGTGCAGTTTTTGAGTAAGGGCCTGGTCGGAGTGGATGCGAAGACAGGTCAGTTCCTCTGGCGCTACAAGGAAGTTGTCAAAGGCCCGGCGCAGGTTTTCACGCCGATCGCGCGTGACGGATATGTGTACGCCGGCGCGCTTTCCATCGGAGGCGGACTCGTCCATTTAAAGCCGGCAGGCAACGGAGTCGTCGCCGAGCAGGTCTACTTCGAGCGCGGCCTGCCAAACGGTTTTGGCCTGGCGGTGCTGATCGGTAACTACCTTTATGGCTTTGAACCGGCGCAGCAGCAGATGGTCGCCGTTGAGTTCACGACGGGAAAGATAATGTGGAAAGCCGAGAGTCTCGGCAGGGCCTCGGTAACCTATGCCGATGGGCTTTTGTATGCTCACGCCTGGAAGGGAGATGTCGGGTTGGTGGAGGCAACTCCTGAAGGGTATCGGGAAAAGGGCCGCTTCACTCCGCCGGATCAGCCGAAGCCTAAACAGGGGGCTCCGTATTCAGACACGGCTTATGCGCATCCGGTGATTGCTAATGGAAGACTCTACATTCGGGATTCCGGGACTCTTTGGGCCTACGACATCAAGGCAAGCCGCTAGGCGCTTTCGAAAACCGGCTTCACAGACGCGAGTACGTAAGTCCGGTCTGTCCCTGATATTTCCCGCCGCGATCTTTGTAACTGACGTCGCAGTCTTCGTCTGATTCAAGAAAAACTACCTGCCCGATGCCCTCGTTGACATAGATGCGCAGAGGCAAATCGGCAAGATTCGCCAACTCGACAACCAGGCGCCCGACCCAGCCGGCTTCCAGCGGCGTCGTGTTCACCAGCAGCCCGGCGCGCGCGTACGTCGATTTGCCCATCGCGATGCCGGTCACGTTGCGCGGCATCTGGAACGTTTCAACCGTGACTCCCAGCGCATACGAGTGCGGCGGCAGCAGGTAATATTTCGAGCCGTCTTCGGCTTCGCGCAGTGGCGGCTCAACCAGAGAGTCCTCGTCAAAGTGTTTCGGATCGATCTCTGTGCCGTGAATCGGCGAGAAGACCCGAAAGCCGTCACCGGCCAGGCGCATGTCGTAGCCGTAACTCGACGCGCCGGCTGAAATGATGCGCCGGCCGTCAACCTCGCGCACCAACTTTGATTCGAATGGATGAATAAGTTTCGCCTCTTCGGCCATGCGGCGAATCCAGCGATCTGATTTGACTGACATTTGATTTTAAATTCCCAACAAAGAATTTCGGATGCGAGCGCGTCAGGATACAACATAATGGTGAGCCTTAAGAAATGAGTTCGAGGCCATTTATCTTTCTTGCTGCCTTCAGTAGTATTTGCGCCTTTGCGTGAAACATAAAGCGCGTGGAGAATGCTTTCAAGCAAAGGCGCTGAGACAGTCGTCCGGCGCAACTTTGCCCCAAAAGTCGGCTAAGCGGTTACAGAACCGCTCGCGGTAGCGAGCGGGATAAAAACTCGATCAACCTTAACGGAGGTGGCGCTATACTCGCAGATCAAATACGGAACAAATTCAGATTTCAGCTTGAGTCTTTATCCCGCTCGCTACCGCGAGCGGTTCTGTACCAAGCGCTTTGTTAGCTTCAACGACTCAAAACTGCCTTTTGGGGCAACGCCGTCCGGCGCAACGACTTAATCCGTTTCGCCTTTAACCTGTGAGATCGTCATGAAACTCGTCGTCCTCGGCTCCGGCACCTCCGTTCCTCACCCAGGTCGCGCGGCGGCCGGCTTCTGGTTGCAAACGGAAGAAGGATCGCTGTTGTTGGATTGCGGCGCCGACGCCGCCCACCGGTTGGCGGAAGAGAATCTCAACTGGCAGGACCTTGATGCAATCTGGATTAGCCACTTGCATTTGGATCACTGCGGCGGACTGCCGTCATTTCTGTTCGCGACCAGGCATTCTCCGCAGACCCAAGCGCGCCGAAAGCCCCTGCGGATTCTCGGGTGCGTCGGGATCAGAAAACTCTTGCAGGCAATCGACGGCGCGAATAACTACGGTTTACTGGACCAGCAGTTTCCGATTGAACTTCACGAGATTTCACCCAATGATGATTCTCACGACCGCGAGTTTGCCATTTTACCCGGCCTCCGCGCGCGCTTTTTTTCGACCCAACATACAAAAGAAAGTCTGGCGATTCGCGTGACGGACAAGGATGGCGCCGCGCTGGTCTATTCCTCAGACACGGGTTACTCCGATGACCTCGCTTCGTTCGCGCGCGGCGTTGATCTGCTGATCCTGGAGTGCTCTTTCTGGCGCAACAAGCCGACCGCAAAACATCTCGAGTTGGTCGAGGCGATGCGTCTGGCAAGTCTGGCCGGGGCACGCACGGTGGTCCTGACACATCTCTATCCCGAGTGGGATGGCATAGATATTGAAAGCAAAGCCAAAGAATTATGGCCGGGAGAAATAGTGGCAGCTTATGATGGTTTGAAGTTGGAAATACACAGCCACCGGATACAGAGGGCCCTCTGCTCTTAACTCGAAACTCGAAACTCGAAACTGGCTTGTGCCGCCTTCTGCTTTTCGTTGCTCAAAACTCAAAACTGAGCTTGCGCCCCTGTCCCATTTTGAACACACCATATTCCATATCGGGCAATCGACAAAGAAACTCGCGTAACCGCGATCTCATATTGGTTACCGAAACGCAATCTTAGCCAACCGCACCTTGCGAAACTCTTGCACTCGGCCGTTGGCTTTCTCACAAAAACCCTAACGCCGGTCCGGTTTCACCGCAGTGGAATTAAGCTTGCAAGTATGTGGGCGAGACTCTTCTCACGAGGAGTCGAGACTTTCGAAAAAGGGGTGTTTGAGATGAAAAAGCTACTAGTACTTACATTAACATTGGCATCTTTTGGCTTCCTGGGCTTGAGCACAGGAGCGGCCGAGGCAAAGGCCAGAACGGTAACCACTCCCCAGGTTCGAATCGAGTTCGGTCAGCAAAGGAACCGCCGGTGGCGTAATCGGCGCGTCCGTACGGTGAGACAGACGCGAATTGTGCGTCATGGTTGGCGAACGTATCGCGAGATCTATCTGGTCCGTTACTACGCGAACGGCCGTTACGACACAACCTTGATTAGCCGCGAACGAATCGGCTAATCGAGTAGCGCAAGTCGCTAACTTGCGTCCCATGTACCGCAAGTTGTCAGCTGCGTTCCGCTTAGGGGCCTTAGTCCGACCGTCAGGGCGAGGCCCCTTTTTTGCCGGGAGCGCGGGCGCCGTCGCCCGCATTGAGCGCACAGCGCGAAGACGAGCTAGACTCGTACTTGAATCTTAAATCTGCAATCTCTTTTCGTTTACTCGAAACTCGACACTCAAAACTCAAAACTGAGCTTTGTTCTGTCACCGGAGATTCTGCCGGATGAACACTACCGCCAGCAGGAGCAGCACCACCCCTGCGACCAGCAAAACCTTTTGCTTCCTTCGCCTTTGGTAATCAGCATACTTATCCTCCCGCAAGAAGAACCGTCCGGATTCGACTTCTCCCAACGCGCCAACGCCGCTGAGCCGGCGCAGCCTCCAACTACCGATAGCGTGAGGCACTCGCACTGGACTGGCTGTACCAATCGAGGTTGCTTTGGCGAGGCGGAGTTGCCGGACGATACTGCGGTCAGTGCGCAAAATGAGTGCGGCCAGGAGCATCGGTAAAATGCTGATCGCTCGTAACAATTCTCATTTCTCCGTTGATAGTGTTAAGCGCTACAGACCAGAGGTAAGTGGGGTAACTGCCTTTACCCCCTGGGGTGGGAAAGTCGCTATCTCACGCCGCTTGTAGTTCCCGCGTGTGTGCCAGTTCGCGTTGATTCGCGGAACGTACTTGGCCGGCCAGCAGCGTGACGATGGCCACAGTTTGGCCGGTGAGAGTCATGAATTCCACTTCGTAACCCGCGCCGCCCTGATGGACGTGCACGACCGTGCCTATGTCACCCACCACCAGACCTTCTTTTGGCAAGTCCGTCGCTAAAACAATGCAATCGTGTTCTTTGATCATAACTCTGCCTCCAAAGGATAGGCGGAAATCAAACGTGGTGCAACCGAGTTTTTGTCGAGTTGCCAGACCGTTCGCACACGCGGACGACGCCCGCTCGGTGTCTCTAGTTTGCCTTCGACAGTGTAACGGAAGCCCAAACCCCGTCTCACTTTCACGTGCAACGTCATTTATGCGGCCGGTAGCCGGATGCAGATTCGGAACTTTCATTGCTGCTTGGGAGAAATACTAGCAGCATCGTCCAGTAATGATTTTCGCAAGGACGACCTTGAGGCCGGAGCTACTTCTTCAACGAGCGCGCCCGGAAGCCGATCTGCTTGCGTGGTGAAACCGGCGGCGTCATGAGTTGCCTAATAGCATCGAATACCACTTTGAACTGCGCGTCATACTTGCGTTCGAGTTCGCTCAGTTTACTTGCTAACTCGGCACTTGAGGCCAGCATCTGGCGCAAGCGCACGAATGCCCGAACAACCTGAACGCTAGCCTGAACTGCCCTTCGACTGTTTAGCACGTTAGCGGCCATGATCGCCCCGTGTTCGGTGAAAACGAGCGGGAGTTTTCTTCGGCCGCCATGCTTAGAACTTGATGTCGCAAATTGCGATATCAAAATCGTAAAGTCCTCTTTCGTCAACCGGAAGGCGAAATCTTCGGGAAATCTATCCCGGTTTCTCTTGACCTGCTCGTTCAGACGGGTAGTCGTAACTCCATACACTTTCGCCAAATCGGCATCAAGAATAACCTTCTCGCCATGGATCACAAAAATCGTTTGTTCGATTCTTTCTGCGGGAATGAGGTCAGGTGCTTTCATGGGAGGATGAAAGAAATTCTAGCAGCATCGTCAAGTAATGATTTTTGCAAGGATGAGAGATAAGAAAGACTTGAGACCTGAGACTTGAAACTTGAGACCGCAGCAGCAGTCCGCCTACTGCCTTCTGTTTTTCGTTGACTCAAAACTCATAACTCAAAACTCAAAACTCAAAACTGCTTTCTGCCTTCTGCCTTCTGTTTTTCAGCTCCGCTCGCGGGCCTCACCCGATCCTTCCCGGTCCCGTCAATTACAATCTGAGCAGTTCCATCTGACGTTAAGCGCGCCTTTATTATCCTGGTAACTAGCCGAATAGATCTTACTATCGTTCATTACGAAAAAGACTCGCTCAAGTGCGCCAAGCCTAATCGTCCTTTTAACTCCGACATATTCATACGTCCCGTTGCTCCTAAGGACAATCAAGCTGCCTAATGCTGCTGATGGAAGTTTGTAGTCTGCGCCCGACTGCGATGCGACTGGATAACCAGGATTACCCGCTGCCGAGTGAAAACCCTGGTCCGGCCAGAATGTCCATTCCCCCGCCGCAGAAAACTCAATGGAAGCTGGCCTATTCACTGGGTTTGTGAAAGGACTGCCTTGGAAGGAAGATGCGCTCACGCGAAACTGGCCGACCTTAACGACGGGTGAGGCCGAAGAATTATCCAGAGTTTCGGCAGACCGCTTTGGATTGATTTCGCTCTTGTTGGAATTGGGAAGCGGGGTTGTCAATTCTGAATCCCCGGGTGTTTCCGCCAAAGTGGAGTTCTGGGTATTTCTGATTGAGGAGTCCTTCGAAATTATGACGACCAGCAGTACGAGTCCGGCCCCAAGCAGTGAGGCGACTAATGCTATAAGGACATACTTTCCGAAGTGACGCCGGTTTGGTTTGGTGCTTTCTGGCGGAATCGATGTGGAATCTTTGGGTAATGCCGGCGCATCCCCGGGGCCCGAGAGTCGCAGAGTAGCGTCAGCATCAAACGACGCTGACAACAGAGCGCCGTCAGCAAGGCAAAAGCTCAAAGTTTCATCGGAATATGTTCGGTTACACTTTGGACATCGTTTCATCAGAATTTCCAGTGCGCTGTAAACCACTGCCTCCTGCCGACTGCTTCCTGCCTACTGCCTCCTGCCTCCTGCCTACTGCTTTCTGCCTACTGCCTACTGCCTCCTGCCTACTGCCTACCGCCTACTGCCTACTGCTTTCTGCCTACTGCTTTCTGCCTACTGCTTTCTGCCTACTGCCTACTGCCTACTGCCTTCTGGCCCCGTTTACGCCTGTCACGCGCGCTAGCGACCGTTCGAGCATCGTGATCGTATTTTCGAATCACAATCGTGCTAAGCGACTCAAGGTTAGCCTTCGGCGGTAGCCTCTTTTCTACGATCAACCGGTAAATTTGGTTATCGTTAGGAATGATAGCGGTCAGACCACCCTTGCCCTTGTCATAAACAAACCCTTGAAGTGCGTCGAGAATGTCCTTTACGCGATTATCCAAATCAAGGATCGTCAGCTTGGGATTCTGAAGATAAAGACAAATCTCGACATCGAGTTTGTCGTCTTGTGAATACTCGATGTCGCGTCCGTGCTTAGCCTCGACGATTGCCTTAATAATCGCCTTGCGCCAGGCTCTCGCATCCTTCTCGAAATTGGGTATTCGAACACTTAAGACTAGAGCACGTTTTGCCATGGGTTTTAAGTTCGTGGTCGCTGTCGGCCCGACTAGAATCGCAAAATCGCAAGCCTGACACCGATTCGGTGTTCTTTCGATCATGCGGCCTTCTCATACAGATACTTCTGAAAGCCCACAAACACTCTTCCAATCTCGTCGGGCCTTCCAAGATCAGCAACCGCATCAGCGATTGATCCGTGATACTTAAGCCGAAGCAATGGCGTCAGCTTTTCCTGGTCTAGTTCTTCCACGCCGACGCTCACATAGTGCGAAAGCACGAAATTGAGAAAGACCTGCTGCTTGCTGTTGAAGTGCGTGCTGATTTCAACCTTTGCTTTCGCCGCACGCTCCTCGCGGCTTAGGGGCGGCAAGGCATAAGCAACGTGGGCGAGAACATCGAAGAGATCGCTATTCTCAGCGTCGATAATCTTTTGCATTTCCATGAGTTGCTCGCGACCAAAACCCTTCTCGGCCAATCCCTGTAACAGCTTCGCCCGCGTCTCCGGCTCGCTCCACAAGGCGCGAAGTTCGGATTCATCTTTGAAGAATTCAGGCAGCTTACCGAAGAGGAGTTCGAGGAACTGCTGCGCGGACATCGGCGTACCATCGGGATGCCAGAACGTCGTGGCCATCATGTGTTGAATCGTCCGCTCTTTCCCATCGGCCAGTTTCACCATCGCCTTTTTCTTACATACGCAAGGCGCCTGACCGCACACCTTACACACTTCCGGTGTGCATTCGCAGGGACGCATACCGCACACCGGACATGGTCGAGGCGGCAGTTTCTCGCATACGCACGGACTAGTGTTGCACTGCGGACAGATCTCTGGAGGTAGAGGCTCGCCGTCCCAGGTCGGATCGGCGAAGTGCTGGTATGCCCTAACGAAATCGTAAATCGTGAAGTAGTCCTTTCCGTCATACAGCCGCGTGCCACGCCCGATGATTTGCTTGAACTCAATCATTGAATTAATTGGCCGCATCAGTACGATGTTGCGAATGTTTCGCGCATCAACTCCGGTTGAAAGCTTTTGCGAGGTTGTAAGGATCGTCGGAATCGTCTTCTCATTGTCCTGAAAATCCCGCAGGAACTGCTCACCTCTTTCGCCATCGTCAGCGGTAACGCGCGCGCAGTAGTTCGGGTCACTACTCACCTTCATTTGGTTTATAAGATCACGAACAGCCAGAGCGTGATCTTGCGTGGCGCAGAAAACCAGAGTCTTCTCGTTCTGATTGATCTGTTCCATGAAAATCTCGACGCGCTTCTTTTCACGCTCTTTGATCTCGATGATCTTGTTGAAGTCTGTTTCCGTGTAGCGCTTTCCCGCCTCAATCTCGCCTTCAACTAAGGTGTCATCCGGGGTGTACACATATTCGTCAAGCGTCGTCGAAATTTGTTTCACCTTGAACGGTGTGAGGAAGCCGTCGTTGATTCCGGTCTTCAATGAATAGATATAGACCGGATCGCCAAAGTATCTGTATGTGTCTGCGTTGTCTTTGCGCTTTGGTGTGGCGGTTAGCCCGAGCTGCACGGCGGGCGCGAAGTAATACATGATCTCGCGCCAGTTGCTTTCATCATTTGCACCTCCGCGATGACACTCGTCGATGACGATAAAGTCGAAGAAGTCTGGTGGATACTCGCCGAAATAGGATGACGGCGAGCCATCTTCCTTCGGCGGTCCACTCATGAACGTTTGGAAGATGGTAAAGAATAGGCTCCCGTTCTTCGGTACTCTGCCCTTCTTCTTTATGTCTTCCGGCCTGATTCTCACCAAAGCGTCTTCTGGAAAAGATGAGAACGCGTTGTAAGCCTGATCCGCAAGGATGTTTCGGTCAGCGAGAAAAAGAATACGCGGACGACGGGAAGGTTCACGCGTTAGATTCCAGCGACTGTGAAACAGCTTCCAGGCGATTTGAAAAGCGATGAACGTCTTGCCGGTGCCGGTCGCTAATGTAAGAAGGAGGCGCCGCTTGTCATGCGCAATCGCCTCCATCACTCGATCGACGGCGTAGTCCTGATAATAACGACCCGGATGCGAACCGCCTTTGTCCTCGAAAGGAACCAGGGAGAAACGATCTCGCCAGACATTCACTTCCGCAAAGGTAAGGTTCCAGAGTTCCTGAGGGCTGGGGTATGACGTCACGTCACCTTCCAGGCCAGTCGTCATGTCGGTGCGGTAGATGGCTTGACCGTTGGTTGAATATGCAAACCGGGCGCCCAGTTTGGTTGCGTACGCTTTCGCCTGTGCGAGGCCGCCCGTGTAGTGTTTGTCCCACGCCTTGGCCTCAATGACCGCAAGTTTGTGATTGCGGTACATGAGGACGTAATCGGCTATCTCAGCTTTGGCGCGTCGACCGCCGAGTTCGATACGGCCCGGACAGATATGCTCTCGTCGCACTCTGCTGCCATCGACGACGCCCCACCCTGCCGCTGTCAATGCGGGATCGATATGCTCGGCTCTGGTCTCGGCTTCGTTGAGCATTATTTGCTGGCGCTCAGTATCTTGAGTCGGCCTGATGATCTTCGGGCATTAGCCCGACCGTCAGGGAGGGCTCAGCTGTCAGTCGTAATACTTGAGCCCTCCCTGACGGTCGGGCTAATGCCCCGTTGCGATTCATCCTCTTGGCTCATGCTCACAGCTTGGGCCTCTTGCAGTTCTTTCAAAGTTCGTCCGCTTGAGTCCTTCCAATCGACCCGGCCATTGGAAGAGTTCGCAAACACAACCGACGACGCCTGAGATGGCGAGTTGAAAGTGTAGTCTTGTGTGAAGCGAAACTTGTTGCCCTCGGAAACAAGAACGCCGCGTGCGACAAGGTCCGAACGGATCCTGGTGAGATTTGGAAAGTAGTTCTTCAACGACGGGGCTTCTTGGCCGGCAGCAAACGAACCCGCTTTCACGACGAACCCCTGAGGTGTGTCGTAACCGGTCGCGACAACACCCTTTCCCTGACAAGTAAGCAGAGTCGTTTGACCCGTCGATGCCGTTCCGGGACTCTGCTCAAAAGCATCAATGCCGAGCAATGGTAGTATTCCGAGCATGTTATCCAGGAAAACATTCATATACGCCCGATCGGCTTCAGACAGAGTAGGCTCAGTGGGAATGTTTCCGTTGTCCAAAGGCATGCGTTTGGCGGCGAGGGCGCGCGCGACCAGTTGAGCTTCGAGAAACTGGACGTGGGCCTTGTTCAAGTGCTCCGTGCCGGCTACGAAGAAAACTGCCCGCGTCCAAAAGTCCTTACCAGCGTAGTGCCCTTTCAAGCGGTCGAGAACCGGGTCCCCTTCCCCAACATAAAGCAGCTCTCCGTCACCTTCCGGGCGTGGGCCTACCAATAGGTAAACGCCCGTTTGTTGGAACTCATCGCGGTTGCGAACTTGTGTGAAGAGGGCTCGCGGAAACACTACAGCTTTGCCTATCCAGTTGGAACGCGTGACCAAGCGCAATCCATCTGGATCGCCATCGGCAACAAAGATACGTAATTCGAAAGGAGGTTGGTTGCTCATATTATTCGAGCGAGTCGTTTTCGAGGCGTCTTAAGCATTCGGCGCAACTTCGCAATGTCCCCGCGTTCGCCTTTCATCCTATGAAGCATGCGATGGCAATTTGCACACACTGTTCGCAAGTCCTCAATGCAGGTTTTGACTCTTCCATTTAGCTGACTGAGTGGAATGACATGGTGCGCTTCGGCGTAACCTTGTCCGAGTTGCTTTCCATATACATCTTCAAAGCGCATTCCGCAGGCTTGACACTGATACCCGTCGAAGATCTTTCGCTCAGTCGCGAGGAGCCTGCTGCGCTCACGTTGCAGGTGCGAGACTACCCGCTTTCGGTTTTCATTTTGTGGATATACGTCACGCGTCTCGTCTTCCCGAGTGGTCGGTATGAGAGCGAGTACAACATCCTCGAAGAAAGCCACGGCGCGATTGCGGAATTGCTGGTCAGTCCCCGAAGTTTCAGGTGTCGGATCGTAAATTCCAAAGAAAGTCTTACCTCGCGGATATTTCTCGAGAAGTGGCGCGCTGAATTCAACGCGCCGCAGCCGTTTCTTAAGAACAAGAAACTTCTCCTCGTCTGTGTCACTGAGTGTAACTATCCGCGTCGGCCACAATCTTCGTGATACGCGCTTAGTAATCGCCAACATCTGAGGTCTGGTCTGAGACTGAAAACATGCATAGAGCTTTCGATCCGGATACCCCGCAAACCTGTCTAGCCATATTTCTAGGCGCGGCTGACCTGAGCCCAAATTCCCGACGATAGCTTTCCAGCCATCGGTGTTTGTCGGTACCGCCCGGTTTGGCGTCCTAATCCTCAAGGGCGTTCCCTTGCGGTGCGGTTTTAGCTGTGTGGCAACTGCCCTCGCAATCGCTAACAACCACGCTCTGTTTTGCCTCGCCTTCTTCATTTCACAATCCGCCGCTGAATGCCTGATGCAGCAGCGAGTTCTTCAACGCCTCCAGCGCGGCTAGCTTCCGCTCGTATAGGTGGCCGAGGCGTTGGGTTTTTTCGCGGAGGCGGTCAAGACGATTCGCGATGTCTTCCTGCTGTTTGAGCGACGGCACAAAAATCGGTAGTTCCGAAAGCTTCGCTTGATTGATGTTGCTGATGTTCGCACCGCCACCGTCGCGAGTAAGCCGATCTCGCGTCGCGCTCGATTTCATGAAGTGGAGGAGAAAGCGTGGATTAATCTCTCGCGTGTCGAAGCGGAGGCGAATGATGAAGCCCGAAAAGGAAGTCGTCTCGTCCACATCGGGAACGAGCATGCAGCGACCGACCAAATCCCTGCTGCCATTTGATCTCACTGTCAGCACGTCATTACGCCGAATCAAGTAATCATCGCCAATTTCACCATCAATGGTGACGGATTGAAGCGTGTCGATTGGAACAACAGAGCGGTCTTGAAAATCCCCGACTCCGACGATGCGAAGTGTTTGACCGTTGCTTTGCCGAGTGAAGTTTAAGCCATTCTTGAACTCGGTGATGTCGCCGAGCCGTTTCTCCACCCACCCCTTGCCGCGCTGGGTGAAGATGGATTGGAGGTGGCTTTCGAAGAGGGCGCGGGCGTTTTGGAAGTTCTTTTCGGCATGGGCTTTGGCGGTTGCGATCCCAGCAAACGCTTCGTCGAGAATGCCGACGATCTGCTGCTGTTCGGACAGGCTGGGGAACGGAATCTGAACCGTCTCAACCATGTCTTTTGAAATTACAGTTTGCGCCGCACCAAGAGAACCAGAGCGCAGACGCTCGACCAGCGTCATCATAAAATAATAGAGGTAAAACTGGTCGAGCTTTGAGGGATGCGGGCGAATCGCGGCCACTGAACGTCCTATGGCACATTCTTCACCCAAGTTGATTTTGCCGCATGTCGCGCCTACCACGCACAGCAAGACATCAGTTCTTCGCGCCATCCTTAGCGGGCTTGTCGTCCATTCTCGAATCACTGGACGAATAGTGCCGAACTCGCCAACTTTAACGAATGGGATTCCTCGGCCATCGAAGTTGGTATCTTTGCTAGGTGGCGCTTGACCCATGACCAAATCTACAATCTCTCCCAGCGCCGTGGTTGTGGAGACCTTGTTCATAGCAGCGCCTTGATGTTTCCCAGCACTTCCGCGCTTTCCGCATCCAGCGCTGCGATTTCGTCCATGATCGCCTGAGGGCTGCGGTGCACGATTTCCTCGCCGCCGTTTGGATTCTTCACCGATAAATCGAACGTCGTTTGGTCGATACTCTTGGCGTCCACGGTCCAGGACTGTGGCGAGTCGGCAAGAGTCTTTTGGAGCTTCACGAACTCAGTCAGGTCCGCGTCGTTGAGCGGGTTGGTCTTTCCGAGACTGCGGCCTGGATCGAGTTGGTAGTACCAGATCTTTCGGGTCTTCGTGCCCTTCTCAAAGAAAAGCACCACGGTCTTAACTCCCGCACCCTGAAACGTACCGCCGGGGCAATCGAGAACTGTGTGCAGGCTGCAACTTTCCAACAGCAGCTTCCGCAGACTCACCGACGCGTTGTCAGTATTCGATAGAAAGGTGTTCTTGATCACGATGCCCCCTCGACCACCGGCTTTCAGGATCTTGATGAAGTGCTGAAGAAACAGGAACGCAGTTTCGCCGGTGCGGATAGGAAAGTTCTGCTGCACCTCCTTACGCTCTTTGCCGCCGAAGGGCGGATTGGCCATCACCACATCGTAACGATCCCTCTCCTGAATATCGGCGAGGTTTTCGCTGAGCGTGTTGGTATGGATGACGTTCGGCGCTTCTATGCCGTGCAGGATCATGTTCATGATCGCGATGACATAGGCGAGCGACTTTTTTTCCTTCCCGTAGAAGGTTTTCGTCTGGAGTGTGACCAGGTTCTTAGTGGTCAGATTAGCGTTTGCCTTCAAGTAGTCGAACGACTCGCAGAGAAAGCCGGCCGAGCCACACGCGCCATCGTAGATCTTCTCGCCGAGCTGTGGCTTGATAACTTGCACGATGGCGCGGATAAGAGGACGCGGCGTGTAATACTCGCCGCCGTTGCGCCCGGCATTGCCCATGTTCTTAATCTTGGCTTCATATAGGTGCGAGAGTTCGTGCTTCTCCTGCTGCGATCGGAAGCGCAGTTCATCGATGTGCTCGACAATCTCGCGCAGGTTGTAACCGCTCTGAATCTTGTTTTTGATCTCGCCGAAAATCTCTCCAATCTTGTATTCGATGGTGTTTGGGCCGCTCGCTCTTTCCTTGAAGCCGTGCAGGTAGGGAAAGAGTTTCTGATTGACGAAGTCTCTGAGGTCATCACCGACCATAGCCTTGTTGTGATCCAGCTTGCCGTCCGCAGTCTTCGGCGCAGCCCAGCTTTCCCAGCGATACGGCTTGTCGAGAATGTACTTGTACTTCTTTCCGTCCAACGCGGCTTCATCGGCTTTATCCTGCTCGAGACCGTCGAGGTATTTCAGAAACAGCAGCCATGAAGTCTGCTCGGTATAGTCGAGTTCAGTCGTACATCCGGCTTCCTTCCGCAGCACGTCATCGATGTTCTTAAAAGCTTGTTCGAATGAGCGAGAAGCAATTGAGACGACGGGCTCACTTACGGTACGGGAGCGGACGCCCTTGTGACGGTTGCTGGCCTTCTTCTTTTTTGTTTCTGGTTTACCGGCTTTGAATTTGACTAGCGCCATTCAGTACTCCTGGAAGGTGAATTCAGGACCGGCTATTGACTGATCGAATTTCGGGTAAGTCTTGAGACGGTGCTGAGGCGCGCCTAAATTACCTTAATGTGCGGATTTTTGCTACCGGAAAGGGTAACGGAACAGGCGTGATCGGCGCGCTTGCGGTTATTCAGGCAAGCAAAAAGCCAGTTTCGAGTTTCGAGTTAGAGAACTCGGTTTCGAGTTTAGGGTTTCGAGTTAACGGAAGTAGCTACCGCGCGGGTGATCCGTATTTCACGTTCCGCTTCCAGCCAGTCGAGGTCATCAGGGACGGTCTCCCATGTCAGAACCGCCTGCGGACCGGGGTCCCCGCGCGGGCAGCCCGCGTGGGGTGGTGGATGCGGGTGGTTGATCTCGAACTTGAGTCGCCGTCAGTCACACAGTTCAACCGCCCGCTACCGCAGGCGGTTCTGACTTTAGAACAAACTCCTGGGTGTCTGATATCGGCGTCATGAGGCTTTTTGGAGTGCGGCGGCTTGACGCCGCTTTAGATTCTTGAGTAACAGATCAACCGAATCATAAGGAATTCAACTTATCAAAAAGCGGCGTCAAGCCGCCGCACTCCAAATCATTTGAGCTTGCGAAAGTAACGAAAGTTGCAACGGCTGGGGCGGGGCGGCTTGACGCCGCCTTTTAATAATCGTCGGCGATGTTTAGCTTGTCGATCTTGAATCCGTAAACGGTCTTTACCGTAGCTGGCGCAGCAGTTCGCTCGAACCAGGCAGCAGAACACCATCGGTACTGATTAGCAACGTTAACCAAACCATGCTTCACCGGATTCTGATGCACATAGTTTAGTCGCGCGAGATATGAACGTTCGTAAGTCAACTTCGTGTCCCAAAAGTTAAACCATACTGATCGACCAATCACGTCATCCATTCGATTCAATTCACTGCTAGTATTTGTGTGCAGGTGACTAAGGAACTCTCTAAGCCTTGGCATCTCCTGAGTGCTGCGCGCGATGAAGTGATAGTGGTTGGGAAAGACTGCCCAGGCATGAAGATGCCATTCGTACTTTAGGGCTAACGATAAGAGCTGATTCTCTAATAGGTCGAGTGCCTGAGCGCTCGGAAAAAGGTGTTGCTTATGAATGGTGGCTGAAGTGACCATGTAAACGCCGCGCGAATCTAGCCGATGTACGGGCGCGTGAGGCCAGTCCTTTTTGCGCGATAATTGAATGGCTTCCACGTTATCCAACAAATCGTCCTTTTTGGAGTGCGGCGGCTTGACGCCGCTTTAGTTGTCGCGCCTTAGTAGCGAAAACCACGCCCTCCCTAACAGTCGGGCTACTGCCCCGGGCGACTAGTTGCGCCACAGAAAAGCGTCAAGCCGCTTTAGATTCTTGAGTAACAGATCACGCGAATCATAAGGAATTCAACTTATCAAAAAGGCGGCGTCAAGCCGCCGCACTCCAAATCATTTGAGCTTTGAAAACGAAAGCGCCAGTCCTCCACGCGGGCAGTTGGGACGGCGCATGATAGATGAAAGGCTGGAAACGCGAAAGTAATGAAAGTTGCAAGCAATGCAGTCAGTTCATCAAATTTCTCTTAGTAAAGTTAGCAATAATTCTGCAGTTTTTTGGCCTTGCATGTTTGACCGACATCTTGTAAGCCGTGAGGTGTTCACCCGTGAGAGATACAAACTACTTGTCTCACGGGGTAAAGCAGTGCGCACTCAAATGAGTGAAGCAAACTTACCCTCAAGGTTGTGATAGGATTGTGGTCGTGGCCATGAAGATTGAGGAATTAATTGAACGCGATCCGGAGAAGATGAGCGGCGCACCCGTGTTTCCGCGCACGCGTGTGCCCATCAAGCATCTCTTCGATTGCCTGGAGAGCGGTGACAGCCTGGACTCTTTCCTCGAACAGTTTCCCAGCGTCAGCCGCGATCAAGCACTAGCGGTGCTTGGTGCATCAAGAGAGACCTTATTGAGCGCGCCGACTGACACTCGAGCGCGTTTGGAGTCGATGCGCGAGGCCGTGCAGGACGAACTGTTTCTGGAAGATCTGAACGAAACCATGGACGACTTTAGGTACACGGATCAGCATGAACACGTCGCATGAAGCCCTCACGCTGGAGCATCTGGCTCGCTAACCTCGACCCCGTAATGGGTTCAGAGCAAGGTAGAACCCGACCGGTGCTGGTCATTAGTGACAGCGCGCTCAACGATATCCTCCCGGTTGTTAACGTCATTCCCATAACCTCTCGAAAAGCGAACCGGCGCGCCTATCCGAACGAAGCTTTCCTGCCGGCAAAAACGGGTGGTCTAACACTACATTCAGTTGCCCTTTGTTACCAGATCAGAACTCTCGACAAGCGTCGGCTGACTAAGAGGTTTGGCGTAATCAATGACGAAAACGTCAAGCAGTCGATTCTCGATGCTCTTCATTTTCAGTTGGCCATATAGGTCAAATGCGCAGCGAGCGGTCACCCTTGCGGCTGGGCCCGCGAGGTAGGCCATTTTGGAGTGCGCTGACTTGTCAGCGCTTTGGTACGGCGCGACTAGTCGCGCCTTATGAAAGCGGCGACGAGTCGCCGCACTCCATATGCGGACGAGGGCGTCCGCGCTCCCAGCAATAGGTTGAGTGGTAAGAAGTGCCCGCCTTATCAAAGCGGTGACGAGGGCACGCCCTTTTTGGAGTGCGCTGACTTGTCAGCGCTTTGGTCGGCGCGACTTGTCGCGCCTTATGAAAGCGGCGCTCCCGACAGGTCGGGACCGCACTCCATAATTTCTATGCGCGCTTAGCGAACTGTCACGTTTACATTATTCGAGGAGAGCGAATTTCCGGTCACTCGCTGCAATTCAGCGATGGCCTTGTTGAGGTCAGTCTGGGCGCGCAGCTCGTTCCCACGTGCGACGGCCAGGGCGGTCTGTCGTTCGAGAACCAAAAACACAGTCGATTGCCCGACGTCGAGTTTGCGCTTTTCGCTTTCGTACTGTTGTTCAGCGTTAGTGCGCGCGATGGCCGCCGAACGGAGGCGCGCGCCGGCGGTCTGCAGCGATTGCAAAGCGTTACGCACCTCGACCTGAATTAGTTGCTCGAGTTGCTCGCGCTGCGTGGCGATCCGCTTTCCTTCCACTAGCGAGTGCCCGAGTTGCCCTTCGGCCGTGCGATTCCTAAGCGGCAAACTGACCGCTAACCCGACGCGAAAGTTATTGAACTGATTCGAACCCAGATTGGAAAGCGATTGCCAGTAGCCGCCTAATAGGTTCGGCGGAATCGTCGACGGGGGCACTGGTGGCAGTGCCAGTAAACCGTTAAGCACCGACAGTTCATTAACGCGTGCGCGCAATTGATCGCTACTAGCTGTAAACGGACTCGTGGTGGTCGTCAAAGTACCGGCATTGCCCACTATTCCGTAGCTGCCCACCAGATCGATCTCGGGCTTTGTCTGGTCGCGATAGAGTCTTTGATCCAGCAAGTTGATCTCACGCGCCAGATCCGACTGTTTCAGTTCCTGCCGGTTCTCAGTAGCCGCTTTCATCGCGTCGGTGAGCGACACCTGCGGCACTGTGAGATCGACGTTGTCTGTGGGAATCAGCGAGACGTTCCAGATCCTGGATTGCTGGTTCTCAGCAATCAGGTTCTTCAGATTGTTCTCGGCGCGGTTAACGTCTTCCAGAGCGCTGAATTCCGCTTGTTCGAAATTCGCAACCTGAGTCTCGGCCGCCACGACATCGATGGGCGCCAGCGATCCTTCGGCTACCATCCTCCGGTTGTGTTCCAGTTGTGACCGCGAGTCGTTGAGCGAATCGCGCTGGATTTGCAGATTGCGCAGGGCAAAAAGCAAATCCCAGTACGAGCGCTGTACGCTGGTGATAACTTCGATGGCTCGCTGGCGAAACTGCACGTCAGTCAACGAAAGGTTTTTCTTCGCCACCTCGATCTGCCGCCGCGGCAAATCAAATCTGCGCCCGCGCATCAACGGCTGGGTAAAGGTGAAAGTCAGGGCCGTCGGGTATTGTGGATTGAGCACCGAAAACGCACTGTTGCTGGTTTGCCGAACTGAAGAGAAATCAAAGCGATAGTTACCGCCGTACTTTGGCGTCAGTCCTTCCATGCGCGCAGTTCCCGTGAAGTCCGACGTCTCGACTTTGGAGGCGCCGCTGAGAAAACTGGTGGCCGGCGTGCGGATCCTTTCATAGTAACTTTGCGCGCTCAGTCTGGGATCGTAGGCGCCGCGCGCTGACAACAGATCGTATTCAGCGATCTTAACGTTGTCGCGCCCGACTTCGATGTCTTTGTTATTGCGCAACGCCAGGACGATCGCTTCATGGAGCGTCAGCGGCTGCTGCTCGTTCATGTCTACGCCGACGCGACTGAGTACCGGCAGAGGCTTGGTCGCACTCGCCCGATAATCGATGGCAATCGAGGGAACCTGAAGAGGTTGCTCGGCCGGAGTTGGACTGGGCAGAGGAGTTGTTTGCGCGATCGCTCGCGCGTTTGCGAAAGCCAGGACAAAGACATTTACTGCGAACAACATCAGGATCGTCCGCGAAGTGGACGGGCAGTAGCCCGACCGTGAGGGAGGGCGTCTTCTTGAGCGCCTGCGATTCAACGCCCTCCCTAACGGCCGGGCTACTGCCCCGGCCTCTGCCGCCCGTTTCACTGGCTTATGTCCAACTAACTGGCCGCTTACCCAGCACTGAAGTGCTGGGCTATTTTCGCGTAGTCCGCTTCGCGGACACTCTGTCGTGGACGTATCTTTCGATTCAATCATAACTTCTTTCCTGCGCTACTAATTCTCTCGTGTCAGAAGCCCGACCCCGGGGTCCCCAAGCGGGCATCCCGCTTGGGGTGGTGGCGGTAAGTAAGGGCCTGTTGCCAATCTTGCCCTTGCTGACGCGCGGGCTTCTGACACGGACTCTCGATCCACGGAAAATTCACCCAATGCCTTATTGCTTTGTTACCGAGCCCAACAAGGAAGCCGCCGCGGTCGCTGCCCGGCGCCGCGCCCGCCCGAAAATGCCGCCCACAGTGTTTCCCATGCGCGACCAGATTCGGTTGCGCGCCAAATCATCAAAGAGAGAATAAAACACCGGCACTGCCAGCAGCGTCAGCAGCAGACAGAGTGACTGTCCGCCGACTACCAGCACGCCAATCGAACGATTTGTGCCTGAGCCTGGTCCGCTGGACAGCGTCAGCGGCATCATGCCGGCAACCAAAGCGATTGTAGTCATCAGAATTGGTCGCAAGCGATCGCGGTTGGCCTGAATGATCGCATCGTGACGCTCCATACCCTGTTTGCGCAATCCGTTGGTGTGGTCGATTTGCAGAATGGCGTTCTTTTTCACCACCCCGAACAATAACAACAAGCCCAGTCCCGAAAAGATGTTTACTGTCTGGCCGGTCACCAGCAACGAAACGATGCCGAATGGAATCGCCAGCGGCAGTGTCAAAAGGATTGTGATCGGGTGAATGAACGATTCAAACTGCGCGGCCAGCACCATGTACATGAAAACGAAAGACAGAACAATTGCCAGCAGGAAGTAAGTGCCGGTGCGCGTCAGCTCTTTCGAACGGCCCGCCAGAGAAGTCCGATAGGCGCTGTCCATGTTCTCGGCTTTAGCGAACTCGTTGAGCTTAGCTATCACCGCCGCCTGCGAGCCGCCGGGTTTGGTGTTTGCTATCACCATCACCTGGCGCTGGCGGTTATAACGATCTATCGAGGACGGGCCAGTGCCTTCTTCGACCCGCACCAGGTTGTCGAGACTTACCCAACCGAGCTTTTGCGAAGGAACCAACATGCGCTTTAAGCCTTCAGCGCTGGCGCGGAAATCTCCCATCGCGCGGACTCGGACGTTGTATTGATCCGTGCCGGCGTTGAAGGTCGAGACCTTCTGGCCGGCGACCAGTGTGTTCAGCGACTGCGCTATATCACCTACCCGGACACCGAGGTCGCCCGCCCGCGCTCGATCGATTACCACCCGCAGTTCCGGCTTTCCGGTCACCAGCGTCGAATCCGCGTCGACCACGTCGGGAATCTTATTCAGCTTGGCCAGCATGTCAGCTGAGTACTTAGTCAGCTTGTCGAGGTCCGGTCCGCCAATGACAAACTGTATGTCGGCATTGCGAAACCCGCCGCCAGAGATCGCCGCCACCTGATTGAGGCTGGTGCGCAGCTGGTTGGGATATTCCTTCAAGTATTTGCCAACGACTTCAGAACGCGCGCGCAACATCAAATCCTGTTGCGACGCGCTGCGCTCTCCAATCGGCGCCAGCTTTACGTAGATGCTGGCGAGGTTAACGACTTGCTGTTGACCGCCACCTATCGTCACCAGGGTGTCCGTGACTCCGGGAAGCTTGCGCACGTCGGCGGCAATGCGTTCGCTAAGAGTGGACGTTGCCGAGAGAGTATTGCCTTCCGGCGCCCGGACGTTGATTTCGAACTGTGACTGATCGTCAAGCGGCAGAAAATTCTTGCCTACCAACATGAACAACGGCACCGTGCTGATAATCACGATCACCGAAAGGACGACGATCGCCCAACGGTGGGCCATCGACCATTTCAGCATCCAGGTGTAAGTGCGATCGATGGGGCGATAGAAGCGCGACTCTTTCGATCCGGCCTGGACATACTTGTCCTTGAACTCAGCCAGCGAACTTCGCTTTTCACCATCGGGCGTGTCACTGATTTCCCTGGCCGGTCCTTTTGCCGGAGTCGTTTTCTTTCTCTTGATCATCCGCGCCGCCAGCGTCGGAGTCAGAGTGAAGGACACCAGCAGCGAGACCGCAATCGCGAACGACGACGTGAAGCCGAAAGACGACATGAACCGGCCGACGATGCCGGCCATAAAGCCTACCGGCAAGAACACGGCTAGCAGTGATAAAGTCGTGGCCGTGACGGCCATACCGATTTCACGAGTGCCTTCGATCGCTGCCTGAAAGGGCGGTACTCCTTTTTCTTCGACATAGCGAAAAATATTTTCCAGCACTACTACCGCATCGTCGATCACGATTCCCACCATCAGCGTTAGCGCCAGCATCGTGATTTGGTTCAGTGTGAACCCCATCGCGGCCATCAATCCGAAGGTTGCGACAATTGAAGTAGGAATGGCGATGGCCGCAATGAAGGTTGAGCGAAAACTCCAGAGAAAGACAAAGACGACGATCGCAGCCAGGATGCTGCCTTCGATCAGATGCAACTGGATGGCATCCAGTGCAGCCTTAATGAAGATCGTCTGATCACCAACAATCTGAGTTTTGACATCGCGCGGCAGGGTTGGCGCGATCTCCTTCAGCCGCTCTTTCACCGCGTCGGCAACCGCCACCGTGTTCTGTCCTGATTGCTTTGACACGACCAGGGTCACCGCCGGCTGACCGTTCAAACGCGCTTCAGTGCGTTGCTCTTCGGCGCCGTCTTCGACATAACCGATGTCGCTGAGTTTCACGGAGTATGGCCCGCGATTGGCGACCACCAGATTGTTGAACTCGGCCGGATTGGGAATTCGGCCCATGGTCCTCACGGTCAGTTCGCGCTGCCCTTCTGCGACGCGCCCGCCGGGCAACTCCATGTTCTGCAGCTTGACCGCATTCGCAACATCGACCGCCGAAACATTGAAAGCGCGCATCTTGTCGGGGTCTACCCAAACCGCGATTTCGCGCTGACGTCCGCCGATGATGTCGACGTTGCCGACGCCGCTAATCGGTTCGATTAGCCGCTTAATCTGTTTGTCGGCAATGTCAGTCACCTCACGCAGAGACCGCGGCGCGGACACCGCAATGCGCAGCACCGGCGTCGCATCGGTGTCGAGCTTTTGGACGATCGGACTTTCTGCAGTCTCCGGAAGATCGTTGGCGATCAGATCGACCTTGTTGCGGACTTCCTGAGCGGCGACGTCGGCATTCTTCTCAAGTACAAAGGTGATGAAAACCTGCGAGACTCCTTCGATCGAAGTCGAGCGCAGCTCATCAATGCCGCTGACAGTATTGACGGCGCCCTCGATCTTGTCGGTGATCTCAGTCTCGACCTCCTGCGGCGAGGCTCCGGGATTGAGGACGGTTACGGTGATGGTAGGCAAGTCGATCTTGGGAAAGAGATCGACACCAAGCGAGCGGTAGGAAAACAAGCCGACCACTGTAATGCTCAGGATGAGCATGGTCGCGAACACCGGACGACGAACACAAATCTCAGCAAGTCTTTGCATTTCAAGCTCCGTCAGTCGTCAATTGTCCGTGGTCAGTTGCCCGCCAAATCAGCGAACCACTAACAACTGACGACTAACAACTGACAAGTCATTGTTTCACCGCGGCACCGTCACTCAACTGGTCCACATTGCTGGTAGCAACAGTTTCATCCGGCCTGATGCCGCTCTTCAGTTCGACCAAATCGCCTTCGGCCTGGCCGGGTTGCACCAGGCGCTGCTCAGCGAAACCATTTTTGATGACGAACACGTAAGTCGATCCCGAGATCGTGCGCAGCGCTCGCTGCGGCACCAGGACCGCGGCCTCGCTTTGCGGCAGCAGAATGCGCACGGTGGCGAATTGTCCTGGCTTTAGTTCCGCATTCGGGTTCTGGACCTCGGCCTCTACCGTCAAGGTGCGCGAGCTGGCGCTGACGCTGGGTGAAACGCGGGCGATGCGACCGGCAAAACTACGATCGGTGTACGCCGCCACATTCACCGAAACACTTTCGCCGACGTGAACCTGGGGGATGGCTTGCTCGGGAATGTCGATCCGGACGCGTAGCGGATTGAGGCTCACGATCGTCGCAACTTTTTGTTGGGGCGAAATGTATTCGCCGATGTCGGCCGGCCGATCCGAAACATAGCCGGCCATCGGCGCGGTCACGATGGTATACGCCAGATTTCGTTTCGCCAGCGACACTTGCGTCTGCGCGGCATTGACCGCAGCTTGAGCATTTGCGACCGCGGCGTAATTCTGCTGGGCCTGATGAACCAGCGCCTGGCGCTGTTCGGCCAACTGATCGCGCTGCGATTTCTGCTGGTCATAGGCCGCGCGCGAGATGTCCCCGGTCTCTACCAGCTTTTCATAGCGCCGCAAATTTCTCTCAGCCAGATCAAGCGCCGCACGCGCCGCTGCGACTTCGGGAACATTTTCGGGATTGAATTTCTGGCCGGGCCGCAAACCGATCTTGGCTTCATTCTGGCGCAACGTCGCCGTCGCCTGATCCAGTTGGGCCTGCGCCTGCTGCACGCGGATGCGAAAGTCTGCGTCCTCCAACTTAACGATCATCTGTCCACGACGCACAGAACTGCCCATATCGACCCCGACCGCAACGACTTTGCCCGAGGTTTCGGAGGCCACATCAGTCTGCTGGTTCGGCGCCATACTGCCGCTGGCTTCAAAGAACCGAGGCAGTTGCCGCACTACCGCCGCCGTAGTAGACACCTGGATTGGCGCAGGAGTTGCGCCGGCAGCTGGGCCGTTGCTGTTTGGTTGACCCTTTGAGCGGCTGCAACCAGACAGGCCGGCTCCCGCCACCGCCGTCAGCAGGACGAACAGTATGACCATGTGCGGTCGTGGAAGACTCATCTCGATCTCTTTCCCTTTGATTTGTTGAGCGCCGCGTTTCCGGTTTTGATTACACCTGCAGAAAGACGCTTGACTGGGCGTTTGGGCGCGGAGCTTCTCGACTTTGATTTGGGCAACGGCGAACCCGCGATAGTTTGATTCGGCCGAGCAACTCCATGCAAAAGAATATTCGCAAACTCGCGCGCTGCGGTTTTGTTTGAAATATTCAACAAGGTTCGTTTTCGATCCCACAGATTGTTGTTTAGCGAATGGTGCATCACCATACCGATGAAAGCGCGTATTACCAGCGCCGGCTCAACATCGCCAATTGCGCCATCTCGTTGCCGCGCGCGAATGTAACTGCCCAGCGAGCTATACACACGAGTAACGAATTTTTCCCAGAACATCTGGGCCAACTCGTGCTCTTCCAGAGCCGAGTGCAGCAGCAGCCGCTGAAATTCCGGATCGTAGTCGTGATGCTCGAGCGCATCGAGTGCGAGTCCCTCGAAAACCGCCATATCATCTTTTCGCGCAATGGCCTCAGCAACAATCCGCTGCGGATCCAAACCGTCGTGGAGACAGGCTTTATGGTCGAGGATGGCGCTGTACAATTCTTTCTTGGTGGCGAAATGACGAAAGACCATCGCCTCAGACACGCCGGCCGCCCGCGCAATTTCTTTAGTCGTCGTGCCGCCGAAGCCGCGCTGTGAAAACAGCCGCATGGCTACGCGAAGTATTTGCAGCCGGCGCTCTTCGCCAGCCATACGCGCACCGTTAACGCCGTTATTCGCCAGGGTTTTGGGATTCAGAACTCGCAGCAGCTTGTGTCCACCTGTATGAAGTAAGTACTCACTTACCACCGGACCGCGACCGAAGTCAAGTGTGAAGCGGCCACTTTCCACGCAACCGATTCGGATCTTTGTTCGTATGGAGCTTTTGAGTTTCGCAAGAAAGGCAGGATCGAGGAATATGCCGGAAGCTACAGGAAACGGACAACAGCAGGCGTCTGAGGCGCCGATAATTTGGAGGGATGACTCAAAAATGTCAGAACTGGTAGAGACTACACACGAGTATGGGCGGAAAATTGCGGATGCGGCATCGCGCGCGAGCGATTACGTCGGCGAGAAAGTGAATGTCGTCAGCGATAAGTTCAAGGATCTGCAGGGCAAGGACTTTAGTGAAATCGCGAATGAAGCAAAGGATTACGCGCGCCGGAAACCGGGCCACGCAATTCTGATTTCCGCGGCCGCAGGTTTGGTTTTGGGGTTGTTGCTGAGAGGAGTGCGGCGTTAGGGCATAAGCCCTGGTGGGCGCACGCGACAGCGGCTTAACCCACCGAGTTCATTTTGGTAAAACGAGTTTGGCGGGGTAAGTCTCAACCACTTGCCCCGCCATTAGTACCGTGGCAACAGATTCAAAACGTTCAGCCCCAAACCCACATAGCCTTCGATTTCCTGTGGCTGAAGACGATAGCCTCCGCGGTAAATGAAGAGTTGATTCCCTCCCCCGTCGGTGCACGTTCCCGGATAACTTTCATAGAAACCCAGCAGGCGGTCATTGAAAGTCTGGCGAATGGCCGGCTCGTCCTGACCACGCAGGATGTACTGACGGGAGAACTCAGGGCGTTGGCCAAAGTCTATGTCCTGATAACCAAAGGCTGAGAAAATCTTGTGCATGAAATGCTCGGGGCGCAGAGCAAAATACGGCACGGCCAGATTGGCCGACTCGAGATAGACGACCGACTGATAGTGCGTCTGACTATGCTTGCCGTAACCCGTCACATAGATGTAATCAAAGACGGCGGCTTTGATGCCGCCGGCTTCGCCATACATCATGTTCCGAATTCTTTTGCTGTGACCCTCTTTAAAGAGAGTGAATCGGTCGAGTCCTGGAATCATATCCAGGGCTGCATCCGGCATGAAATTCAAGCCGAGGTGGGCTGCCGCTAACTGTAACTGCCGGGTTCGTTCCTTTTCCTTCTTCCGCGTATAGATAACCAGAAAAACGACCAGGCTCAGGATGAGAACGATGAAAAGGTGCGAAAGTAAGACCGGCAGACCAGACATCATTAACCTCTGATCATCAATAGTTTCGTCTTGCTAGTCTCTGGCACCGGCTCTTCTGAGAATGTCGACTACGTCCGGATGATTTTTCGTCGCCGCCAGACTCACCGCTGTGGCCCCGTTACTGGTGCGGAGATTTAGGTTGGCTCCCCTGGCAATGAGCAAGCGCACGGTCGGGACGTGCCCCTGAAAAGAAGCAATCATGAGCGGACTGATGCCATTTTTATTTTGCCCATCAATCGCAGCGCCGCCTGTAAGCAAGGCCTCAACAACTTCAGCTTTGCCCGACGCTGAGGCCAGAATCAATGCGTTGTCTCCATCCTGGTCTGCCTGGTTCGGGCGGGCGCCTCTGGCAAGCAGCAACTTCACGATGTTCGTAAAACCCTGGACTGCCGGACTGACCAGGACCGGCGTGCCGGTATTGTCAGCAGAGTTAACGTTCGCGCCTGCTTTCAAAAGCGCTTCGGCCGCATCCAGGTGGCCATTTCCGGCGGCGAAGTAGAGCGCCGAATTCCCTTCCTTGTCGCGCGCGTTAACGTTCACGCCGGCCGCGACTATCTGCGGAATAAGGTCTGCACGACCTTGCGCTGCCGCGCGCATCAGTGTGGTGCGTCCCTGATCATCTATCTTCAGGACTTCGTTGTTCGCAGCCGGACGCGCATCGTTGCCGGAGGGCGAATTGCGCTGACCAAGTTTGCGAAGGTCAGGACGGCGCAAGCCTACATACTCGGGCGCAATCTGCGCCGCGCGCGCGTCGGTTATTCGCGCCCGCGAATCGTCACCTAGCGCGCGATACACGTCGCCCAGCATCAGCCAGCCGTCTTCATCCTGGCCGTTCTTCTGTGTGTAGTCTTCCAGTTGAGTGCGGGCTTCGGTAAAGCGTCCCTCCAAAACGAGCAGACCAATTTGGTCCGGAGGATAAGTTGTACCGAGATTCACCGCCGCTCTCCAATGCTCACGCGCGGCTGAATAATTCTCAGTCATGTAATAGATTAGACCGATATTCGAATGTGGTGAGCTATCCTTATCACTCAGTTTAATGGCTTCCAGGTACTGTTGCGCCGACGGGACTAGCTGACCCAGCTTCTGCAACATGAGCGCATAGTTGAAGCGAGCGGAAAAGTCTTTCGGATTAATGTCGATCGCCTTCTTTGCTTCCGCGGCGGCTTCGCTATAACGGCGCTGCTCGCCCAGGACTCTCACCAATTCCAGATGCAACACGACCTGCGGCTGCGGCGCGAGCGACACTGACTTGCGATATGCGGTTTCCGCTTCGGCGTAACTCTTGCGCAGTGAAAGAACATAGCCGAGCGCGAGATAGCCGTAATAGTTGTCCGGTTGCACTGCCACCGCGCGACGGCCCATAGTCAGCGCCTCTTCGAGGCGTTGCATCTCCGTGTACGTGAAAGCCAGACGCGCATAAGGCTCGCTGTCGTTCTGACTGAGGCTGGCGGCGCGCGCGTACGCTTTTTCAGCTTCGGCGTATTTTTTCTGGTTGTAATAGGTGTGGCCCAAACCCAGATACGATCGCGGATCTGAAGGAGCCAACCTGGCTGCCAGTTGATAACCACGCTCAGCGGCGTCATAGCGTTCTGCCTGGCGCGCGTCATCGGCGAGGCTCAAGGCTTCATCGGCTTGAGCCGAGTTATTAACCGGTTGCGGCCGCGTCCCGGGCTTGGGTTTCGAGCTGCTCGGTGTGGTGCGCACCACCTTCTTAGCGGGCAACTTCATTACGGCGCCCGCACCGGCGCCAATCAGCCCGCCACCGCCGGAACCGTGCTGGGCGTGTAACGCTGTGAGCGAGCCACCCACAGAAATAGCCAGGGTCACAAGCAAGGTCCGCTTCAGGGACAACGTTAGAATCGTCATTGAAAAAATAATTCCTCTCTATATCTAGCGAGACTCTTTGACGGGTAACTCGCCGGGGAAACTCAGGGAAGACTCGTTAGCATTGCAAACTTTATGCGCGCGGGCAAGGAGAACCTGACAGGAATCTACTCAAAGTGTCACCGCCTCGCGATATTCGCCCCAGACTTCACGCAGACGATTGCTAATCTCGCCCACTGTAGCCAGCGCTTCCACACAATCAAGCATGCGCGGCAGGACGTTTTCGCTTCCGCGCGCAGCTTCCTCGAGTTTTCCCAGCGACGCTTCCGCCGCCACGGCGTCACGGCGCTCGCGCAGAGCGCGCAATCGTTCAATCTGGTTTTTTTCAATCTCCGGATCGACGCGGAGCGTCTTGATTTGCCGCTCGCCTTCGTTCTGAAAACTATTCACGCCGACTACCAGAGCATCGTTGCTCTCGACCGCTTTCTGATATTCGTACGCTGAATTCTGAATCTCACGTTGGATGTAACCGGATTCAATCGCGTGCAGCGTGCCGCCCATGGCGTCAATCTTGTTCAGATAGTCAACCACGAGCCGCTCAATCTCATTCGTCAGCTCTTCAATCGCATACGAACCAGCCAGAGGATCGGCCGTGTCAGCCACGCCTGATTCGCAGGCGAGCACCTGCTGAGTCCGCAGCGCCAACCGCGCCGTCTCTTCAGTAGGCAACGCCAGTGCTTCATCCATCGCGTTGGTGTGCAGCGACTGGGTCCCGCCCAGGATGGCGGCCAGCGCCTGTATGGTCGTACGCACGACATTCACTTCGGGTTGTTGCGCCGTCAGAGTCGACCCGGCGGTTTGCGTGTGAAACCTGAGCATCATCGATTTGGGATCGCGGGCGTGAAAGCGCTCGCGCATGAGGCGCGCCCACAAGCGACGCGCAGCGCGAAATTTCGCCACCTCTTCCAGAAGGTTGTTATGGGCATTGAAAAAGAAGGAAATGCGCGGTGCGAAATCGTCTATTTCCAGACCGGCCTTAAGAGCGGCGTCGACGTATGCAATCGCGTCGGCAAGCGTGAAGGCAACTTCCTGCGCTGCTGTCGAGCCAGCTTCGCGAATGTGATAGCCGCT
>Ga0070707_100000722_pt1 | contig 32935 bp, 29 predicted proteins | sample KBSK5502metaG_FD_65468 | JGI IMG/M metagenome (GOLD analysis project Ga0070707, IMG submission 65468) | Corn, switchgrass and miscanthus rhizosphere microbial communities from Kellogg Biological Station, Michigan, USA - KBS K5-50-2 metaG | ecosystem: Host-associated > Plants > Roots >... | reverse complement strand
ACTCAACCCACGATCACCCGCGCCTTCGCGCCAGATAACCGCCGGTGAAGCCCCGCCCGCAACGATGGATGGATGAACGACCTCCGCGTCGGCCGGATCATCCGGGCGGTCCGCGTGCACGCTCGGATGACCCAGAGCGACGTCTCCGACCTCGCCGACGTCGATCGCTCGGTCCTGACGGATCTTGAGCATGGCCGGCTCGAGCAGGTGTCGCTGCGGACCGCCCGGCGGCTGTGCAAGCCGCTCGAGATCGACCTTGTCGTCGAGGCGAGCTGGCGTGGCGGAGCAGTCGACCGCCTTCTGGATCGCGACCACGCCGCGGTCGTCAACCACGTCGTCCACGTGCTCACTGCGGTGGGTTGGACGGTCGAAGCTGAGCTCACGTTCAACGAGTTCGGCGATCGCGGCTCGGTCGATGTCGTTGCTTGGCATCCGGAACACCGGGTGCTGGTGATCATCGAAGTCAAGACTGCCTTCGCCGACCTCCGGGCGATGCTGATGTCGCTGTCCCGGAAGGTGCGGGTCGTGCCAGGGGTCCTCCAGGAGCAGCGTGGTTGGCGGCGGCGTCACCTCGGCCGGCTCCTCGTCGTGATCGGCTCGACGGCCAATCGGGGCGTTGTCACGCACCACGAGGCACTGTTCACGACGACGTTCCCGGCGCGATCGCGCGAAGTCCTGGCGTGGATTCGGCACCCGGATCGCGATCTCGCCGGGCTGTGGTTCGTTTCGCCTGTGGTTGTCCGCCACGCTCACGAGCCTCGTTCGCATCGGCTTCGACGGCCTCGAGCGTGATCCGTCCTTCCCCGCGTCGTGGGCGTGTCCGTGGCCCACGTGCGAGATCGACTGATGCATCGAAGGCGGATTACGTGGGCCGGGCCCACGAGCGCGATCACGGGAGGCCTGGGCGTGGGATAGCGTGTGAGCGTCCCACGAGCGAGATCGCGGAGGGCGGCGGCGGCGCCGGCGCCGGCGCGGAGGCCCGAGCTACCCGATCAGCAGCCGGTCTCCAACGGTTGTTCCCGTCGCGGCGATCGTGCCGACGGGGAGCTCCAGCACGCCGTGCGCCCCGCGGACCAGGGGCACCAGCCCCCGCCAGACGGGCAGCGCCGGGTGGACGGACATCACCTGTCGGGCGCCATCGTCGCCGTCAGCCCGGCCGACGAAGACCGCGTCGATCGGGAAGCGCATGAACATCATGTGGATCCCGTTGCTCTCGGGCAGCCAGAGTGCTGAGCCGTCGGGCAACGAGGCCCGGCCCATCAGTCCCATGAACTTTGCCCATAGGCCGTCGCCCATCTCGACCGCCGCGGCGAGAACGGTCCCCCGGGTGAGATTTCGGGCAGCCGGCCCGCCGAGCCCCGGCCCGCCGACGGCGGTGCCGCCGTCGGGCCCGTCCGCCAACGTCACTGGCCGGGGGTGGCCGTCAGGTTCTGCATGATCAGGATGATCGCCGGGCCGAGGATGACGATGAACAGCGACGGGAAGATGCACCCGACCAGCGGGAACAGCATCTTGATCGGCGCCTTCGCCGCCTGCTCCTCTGCGCGCTGGCGGCGCTCGATCCGGAGCTGCTCGGACTGGACCTGCAGGACCTTCGAGATCGACACGCCCAGCTGCTCGGCCTGGATGATCGCGCCGAGGAAGTTCGTCAGCGGCGGGACCTCGGTCCGGGGGACGATGTCGCGGAGCGCCTCACGGCGCGCCTTGCCGACCCGGACCTCGGCCAGTGCCCGTCGGAACTCGTCCACGAGCGGGCCTTCCATCTTCTCGACGATCTTGCCGAGGGCGGCGTCGAAGCCGAGGCCGGCCCGGACGGAGATTGTCAGCAGGTCGAGGGCGTCCGGGATCTGGAGGAGGATCAGGTGCTGGCGCTTCTTGACCCGTCCGCCCAGCCAGAACTCCGGGATCGTGTAGCCGAACATCAGCCCGATCCCGATCATCAGGATCCGGAGGATGAACGGCAGCCCCAGCACACCGATCACGAGGAACAGGAAGCCGAACAGGAGCGCGCCGACGATCGCGGCGACGACCTTGATGCCGAGCCAGTCGGCGACGCGGAGGTTGCCGGGGTTACCGGCGAGGGCCAGCCGCTTCTCCGTCCGCTCCTGGAACGAGCTGCTCGCGACCCGCGACATCCGGCCGGACAGTGCGGCAGCGATCGGGCGGATCGTCCGCTCGAGGAACGGCGCCTGGAGCTCCAGCTCCTCGAGGTTCTTCGCCTGCATCGTTCCCAGCTGGGTCAGCCGGGCCTGGACCGGGTCGACCGGCGAGCTGCCAGCGAGTCCGAAGGCGATCAGCAGGATGGCCCCCGCCGCGGCAGCGGCGATGAGGATCGGGACGAAGGGGGGCATCTCGCTAGACCTCGATGTCCACGATGCGGCGGATCAGCATGAAGCCGATGAACATCATGAACCCGCCGAAGAACAGGATGATCATGCCAAGCGGCAGCCCGAGCGCCTCTGGCGGCTTGTGGAACATCGGGTCCATGAAATGCGGCGCCGCGACGAACAGGAAGCCGGCCAGACCGATCGGCAGGAAGCCGACCACGTAGCCCGACAGGCGCTGCTGCGCCGTCAGCGTCCGGATCTCGCCCTTGATCCGGATCCGCTCGCGGATCGTGAACGCGATCGAATCGAGGATCTCGGCGAGGTTGCCGCCGACGGTGTGCTGGATGTTGATGGCCGTCGCCATGAGCTCGAGGTCGTCCGACCGGACGCGGCGGACCATGTTCTCCATCGCCTGCTCGAACGGCAGGCCGAGGTTGACCTCGCGGATGACGCGGCTGAACTCGGTCGACATCGGCGGCCGCGACTCGCGGACGACGAGCTCCACGGCCTGCAGGAACGACGAGCCGGCCCGGAGGCCGTTCGCCAGCAGCGTGATCGTGTCCGGGAGCTGCTTGTTGAACGCGTTCAGCCGGCCGGACTTGCGGCGACCGAGCCAGAAGCGGGGCAGGAGGAAGCCGACGAAGGCTCCGACGAGGAGCGCGATCGGGTTGCGCAGGGCCGGCAGGCCGAGCGACAGGGCGACGAACAGGAGCGGCATGCCGACGATCGACCCGGCCCAGATCGCCAGGAACTCCGACGGCTTGAGCTTGAGGTCCGCCCGGGCGATGTCGCGGGCGAGGTTCGCCCCGAAGTCGCGCTGCTCGACGACCCTGTTGAGCTGGGCGAGCGCCACGCTCTGGGCGAGCAGGTCGGCGATGCCGCCCTGGCCCGAGCCTTCCGGCTTGCCGCTCTGGCGAGCCGAGGCGTAGCGCTCGAGGCGTGCGCTCACGCCCGAGCCGCTTCCCGAGGTCGCGATCCCGATCGCGATCAGGAAGATCGCCGCGGCGGCGACGCCGGCAACGGCGAGCGTCATGATGTCCACTGCCAGGCCTCCTCCGTGGTCAGTAGCTGAAGCCGAAGAGGCCCGGCGGCAGATGGATGCCCATCACCTCGAACTTCTCGACGAACTTGGGGCGGATGCCGGTCGCCTTGAGGCGGCCCTGGATCTTGCCCTCGACGACACCGGTCTGCTCGAAGACGAACACGTCCTGCATGACGATGACGTCGCCTTCCATGCCCTGGACCTCGGTGATGTTGACGATCTTCCGGGTCCCGTCCTTGAGGCGGCTCTGCTGGACGATCAGGTCGACAGCCGAGGCGATCTGCTCGCGGATGGCGCGGACCGGGAGGTCGACGCCGGCCATGAGGACCATCGTCTCGAGACGGGCGAGCATGTCGCGGGGGCTGTTGGCGTGGCCGGTCGACATCGATCCGTCGTGGCCGGTGTTCATCGCCTGGAGCATGTCCAGCGCCTCTCCGGCGCGGCACTCTCCGACGATGATCCGGTCGGGCCGCATCCTGAGGGAGTTCCGGACGAGCTCGCGGATCGGGATGGCGCCCTTGCCTTCGATGTTCGGCGGGCGCGACTCGAGGGTCACGACATGCTCCTGGCGAAGCTGGAGCTCGGCGGCGTCCTCGATGGTTACGATCCGCTCGTCGTTCGGGATGAACGACGAGAGGACGTTGAGGGTCGTCGTCTTGCCGGAGCCCGTGCCGCCGGAGACGAAGATGTTCAGGCGGGCCTCCACGCAGGCGCGGAGGAAGTCGAACATGTCCGGCGTGGCGGTGCCGAACCGGACCAGGTCGTCGACGGTGAACGGCGACGCCGAGAACTTCCGGATCGTGATCACCGGGCCGACGAGCGACAGGGGCGGGATGATGGCGTTGACGCGGGAGCCGTCGGTCAGGCGGGCGTCGACCATCGGCGAGGACTCGTCCACGCGACGACCGATCGGGGCGATGATCCGGTCGATGATCCGCATGACGTGGTCGTCGTTCTGGAAGACGACGTTCGTGAGCTCGAGCTTGCCCGACCGTTCGATGTAGACCTGGCGCGGGCCGTTGACCATGACTTCCGAGATCGACTCGTCGCGGAGGAGGGGCTCCAACGGGCCGAGGCCGATGATCTCGTCCGTGATCTGCTCGAGCATCCGGACGCGCTCGGCGCGGGTCAGCGCGAGGCCTTCCTCGTCGATGACCTTGCCGAAGATCTCCTCGATCTGACGCCGGACCTCGACCTGGTTGCTGAGGTCGAGCTTCGGGTCCAGGTCCTGGATGACCCGGCTCTGGATCCGGAACTTGACGTCACGGAACGACTCCCGGACCGGGGTCTGGGTCATCAGGCGCTGCGGCGTCGACGCCCCCGTCGGTGATCCGGGACCCGCCGGCCCGCCGGGGGCCACCGGGAGTCCGGGCGCGGCCGGTGCCGGGCCGGCGCCCGGCCGAGCGCTCTCGATCCGCTTCAGCAAAGACATCGCATCAACCCCTTATCGCCCAGCAAGGCTCGCTACGTCCGACGACCTCATCGGAATGAGAACAACGACTTCTTTTGAGCCGCCTTGCGCACATCTTCGCGCGGATGGGCAACTCGCTCACCGGCAACCGCTTGCGCCAGACGAAGGATGTCCTGGGAGACCTGCGCCTCCCGGTTGGAAAGGAAGAAGGGCACGCCCCGGTTGAGGGCGTACACGACGGACCGCCCGTCGCTGACGATGGTGTGATCGACCTTGCGGCCGATCGAGCTTTCGACGTCGGAGACGCGGATCCCGAGGCTCGAATCGGCCCGGTTCAGGACGAGCTTCACCTTGTCCTGCTCGTAGCCGAGCTGCTCGGCGACCTCGAGGAAGAGCCGCATGTTCTTGATGCTCGTGATCTCGAGGCTGAGCATCGTCAGGACGAGGTCCGCGGCATCGAGGATCGCCAGCGTCGTCTCGTTGAACCACGACGTGCAGTCGACGATCACCAGGTCGTGGCCGTGGCGCAGCCCGTCGAGGACGCGACGGACGCCGGCCGGGGTGATCAGCTCGGCCATCTCCGGCGAGGGCGGCGCGAGCAGGACGCGGATCCCGGCCGAGTGGTTGATGACGAACGTGTCGAGCGAGTCGGCTTCGCCGGCATCGAGCTCGGGGACGAGGTCGGCGATCGACTTGTTCTTCGGGTTCAGGTTGAGCAGCACGCCGACGTCGCCGAACTGGAAGGAGCCGTCCATCAGGACGACCGATTTGCCGAGCTCCGTCGCCGCGGCGACCGCGAGGTTGACTGCGACCGTCGTCCGGCCCACGCCACCCTTCGGGCTGAAGATCGCGATGACCTGGCCGTCATGGCCGCCGTCCTCGGTGCCGTTCGACGACGCCCCGACGGGGATGCCGGCAACCGGCATCGCGCTCATCCGGCTGATCTTCTCCTGCTCGCGCGTGTAGACCTGCCGGATCGAGGCGGTGAGCTCGTCGCTGCTGAACGGCTTGACCAGGAACTCTCGGGCGCCGGCGAGCATCGACCGGCGGAGGTAGTCCGCCTCGCCCTGGACCGACATCATCACGACCGAGGCGTTGGGGACGGTGGCCGACAGTTTCTCGGTCGCGGCGATGCCGTCCATGTCCGGCATGTTGATGTCCATCAACACGACGTCGGGCTTGACCTGGCTCGCGAGTGAGACCGCTTCATTGCCGGACGCAGCCGCGCCGACCACCTCGATGTCCGTCTCGAATCCGAGCAGCTTCGACAGGTGGTCGCGGGTCTCCGGGATGTCGTCCACGATCAGGACGCGGATCTGGTCGGCCATTCGTTCAGTGGGTCCGATCGGTCTCGATGCTGCGATGGTGGTGGTTGCGCGGGGTCTCCGGAGAAGTGGACGGGCGCGGGACCGGAGGTCCGACGCGCCCGTCGCGCTGGGCTGGGTGAGGGTGATCGCTCGGGGCGACCGTTGGTCTGGCGAGCGCTACTTGCGCACCGCTGCCGGGAGGATGGCCTCGACGAGCTCCGGGATCGGAACCGCGAAGTCCGTGGTCAGCTTCTTGAGCGTGATGCCCTGCGAGCCGCTCGGCGGCGGGATGATCGGCGCGCCTGTGATCGGGTCGTGGAAGTCGGCCACGGACCGCAGGACGAGGCTGATCGAGCCGTCGAGCTGGGCGAACTTGATGACTTCCGCCTGGGTCGCGGTCGGCACGGCGAGGATGACGATCTCCTGCTGGCCGGTCAGCGACGTGGTCGGGTTGCCGCTGGTCGTTCCGCCCTGCGTCGGTTGCTGCTGCTGCTGCTGCTGGGTCTGGACGGGCGGCGGGATCTGACGGCAGAGAACCTGCAGGCCCTCGAGGAGGAGCTTCACGCTCGTCCCGTTGAGGCCGCTGACGACCGTGATCGAGTGGTCCTGAGGGTTCAGGGTCACGACCGGGAACTTGTCGCCCGTGAACGCGACCAGCACGTCGACGTAGTCACCTGTGTTGATGACGGTGCCCACGCCGGACACCTGGTCGACCTGGACCGACATGCCTCGGAAGCCGGCCGGGACATCCACGGTGGCGCAGCCGGTCGAGGCGGTCGAGAAGTCCGCTTGCTCGAGCTGGGCACCTTGCGTGATCGGCCGGCGGGTGACCTGGCCGATGACCTGGGACGGGTCGCCGAAGGCGTTCGGCTTGCGCTCGGTGTCGACCTTCTTCTGTTCGACAGTGACCATGTCCGCCGTCACTCGCGCCCCGAGCGGGATGTCCTTTGCCGCCATGACCGTTGCGAGGGTCGTCGGCGGTGCGGTTTGGCCTGGGGACGGCGTCTGTTGCTGGTTCAGCAACAGCGCGATTCCGACGAAGGCGATGACCGCCAGGAACACCCCGATGAGCAGGACGAGGCGATTCGAGCGCTTCAAGTTGGGTCTCCCCGAGCCGTGTGACAGGTGGCACCACTGTAGCACCGCCTGAAGGCGGCGCGACTATACCAATGGGCTAGGACCATTGGGAGGAATCGGGAGGAAATCACGCACAACGCAAGGTGATTCGCAAGGTGAGCCGGTGCAATTCAACGCCCTTCGCAGATTGCCTCCTGACGATGCGAACGGCCCGTCCGGAGCCGGACGGGCCGTCGAATTGAGCGCTGGTCGCGAAGTTATTGGACCGATTGGATAGTGCTGCCAATGACACTTAGCTTGTTGCTGACCTGTTGCCCCATGAAGATCAGGGCGACGATGGCGACGATCGCGATAAGCGCAAGGATGAGTGCGTATTCGGCGAGACCCTGGCCGTTGTGTTCTCGCCACGCGTGGCGGAGCCTCGCGGCAATCCGCCGGAGCTGGGACACGTTTTCACCTCCTTCCGTCGGACGTCCCGAACGGTGCTCCCGTGGGCGGGATGAGGCGCCCCCGGCATGGCCCACGGTAGGCCGTGTGGTAGTGGTGTCAATAGGCCCGTTGGTACGGCGTTGGCGCGGTGACGCACCGGCCGCACGACGCGGCTCCGTGGCCGTCCAAATCTGAGCGATCGGCCCGCCTCCAACGTTCCGGTCGTAGACGAAGAACCGCCGGCACCTGGTTGGGTGACCGGCGGTTCGGTTCGTTCCGAGTTCAGATCGAGGCGCCGACCTTCGACAGGATCGTGCTGACCTGGGTGCCAAGGAAGATGAGGGCGATGATCGCGACGATCGCGATGAGGGCGAGGATCAACGCGTATTCGGCGAGACCCTGGCCCTCGTCATCGTGGCGAAAGGAAGCAATGAGTGCGTGCAGAAACGACATGTTCGACTTGGGACCTCCTTTCCTCAAGACTCCCCGTACGATCGGAGGGAACGGCACAGTACGGGTAGGCGTTGTACGCCGTCAAGAGGCCGGCCCGTGTATGTGTTGACGGGACGCTAGTGCAGATCCCTCAAGGTCGAGGCCCGGACAACCAAGACCGCCGGCACCCGAGGGTGTCCGGCGGTCTGACGAATCCGTGACGGATGGCTAGACCGAGGCGCCGACCTTCGACAGGATCGAGCTGACCTGGGTGCCGAGGAAGATGAGGGCGATGATCGCGACGATGGCGATGAGTGCAAGGATCAGCGCGTACTCCGCGAGACCCTGGCCTTCCTCGTCCCGGCGAATGGAAGCCATGAGTGCAGTGAACAATGACATGTGGGACAGAACCTCCTTTCCTCGAAAGCTCGGGGCTTCGATGAGCCACGGCGGCGGCCACCTTACGAGCGCCCCGCGCGGGTGTCAATGAGACGATCGGACGGGCCCCGCGACGGACGTCCGGCGTGTGAAGGCACCGCGGGCGACAACGCGTTGGCGAGGCGGGCCGGGGGCCGTCGAATCGCCGTCTTCCATCGCGGACGTGGGCCTCTCCCACGCAAGATGGCTGATCCGTCGTCGACGATTGCGGGCGTGGGCGTGGCCCACGCTTCCGGCCCGCATTGGTCGGGGCCGTGTGGGACGCACACGGGCGCGATCGACGGATGGGGACGCCGAGCGTGGGCGCCGCGGCGGCAAAGATGCAAGTCCACGCAATGTGTGCCACAGCCACGCGCGAGACGAACGCAGCAGAGCGGCCGCAGCGCCGGGCAAAACGAAACCGCCGGAGCCCGAAGGCTCCGGCGGTTGACGTCTGAGTTGGGTTGTCGGTCAGACCGACGCGCCGACCTTCGACAGGATCGTGCTGACCTGGGTGCCCAGGAAGATCAGCGCGATGATCGCGACGATCGCGATGAGGGCGAGGATCAGCGCGTACTCGGCGAGACCCTGGCCTTCCTCGTCCCGGCGAAGCGTGGCGAGGAACTGATGAACGAGCGCCATTGAGGCAGCCTCCTGGATGAGCTCAGCCCCCGGTCGAGGGCTCCCGCATGATGCAGATGGCGTGCCTGAACTGCACTAGCCTATTGGTACCAACGCGCCGGTCCCGGTGGTCAAGCGCAACACCGCCCGCGGCACCGACCCCTCAGGTGGCGGCGTCGATCGCGTCGCCGACGGCCTGCAGGAACGCGCTGAGCGTGCTCCCGAAGAAGACGAGCAGGACCAGCGCGAGCAACGCGGACAGCGACAGGATCAGGCCGTATTCGACGATCCCCTGACCTCGGGTGAGCCGTGCGGCGGAGCTCAGGACGCGCCTTCCCCTGCCCTCGCCGTCAACCCGATCTCGGCGCGGAGGTGGAGCGATTCGCCGGCCTCCCCGAGCTTCGCGACGATCCCCGTGCTCACCGCCCGCTGCACGATCTCCTGCCATGTCGACTCCGGCAGTGCGACGACGGCGGCGTGCCGCGCGGCGGCAGCTGCAGCCTCGGCCTGGACCGTCCGCTCGACGAGCATCGCCTCGAGTGCCGGTGGGAGATCCTTCCCGGACGACGCGGCGGCCTCGTGGGCCTCGCTGACCTGCCGGTCGGCCCTGGCCATCGCCGCGGTCGGCTCGCGATAAGCGGTCACGTCGGCCTCGACGACGCTCTCCGTCCAGTCGAGCCGCACTGTCACCCGGTCCGGCTTTCCGGCGAGGTATGCGGCGAGCGCCTCGTCGAGGATCCGGAAGAGGCTGCTCTCGACATCGACGTCGATCCGTTGGTCGGCGCCTAGCGAGTCGAACTCCACGGGAATGCCGGCGCGACGGCCGCGCTCGCGCGCCGCGCGCCGCAAGGTCGGGACGAGGCCGAGGTCGTCGAGGACCATCGGCCGGACGTCGAAGATGAACGTCTTCGTCGCCTCGAGCGTCTGCTGGACCATCTGGACGAGGAGGCGCAGCTCGTCGCGAGCGTCCGCCGGGTCCTCGCGTTTGAGCAGCCGCTCCACGATCTGGGCCTGAAGGGTGATGTTCGTCAGGCTCTGGGCCGGGCCGTCGTGCATCGCCCGGGCGATCTCGCGGCGGAGGTCCTCCTGTGCGTTGAGGACGATCCGCGACATCGGGCCGCCCCCGCCGGCCCCGCCGCCCGCCGAGCCATCGCCGAGGAGCGCCGTGCCACCGCCGACCGCCTCGATCCCGCCGTAGACCCGGGCGAGCTCCGCGAGCATCTCCCGGAACCGGGTCAGGGTCTTGTGCTTGCCCTCGAGGACCTCGACCTGGGCCTCCATCACCGCCGCCCGACGGGTCAGCGTGACGAGCTGGGTGTTGAGGGCGAGCAGGTCCTCCTGCGGCAGGTTGACCGCGCCGGTCACCTTCTCGGCGGTCTGGCTCCGCTTCTGCTCGTGCCGGCCCGCCTCGGTCCTGGCCTGGGCGATGAGCATCTCGATCTCTTTCAGCTCGCGGTCGAGACCCTGGACCTCGAGCTCCAGACGGGTGCCGAGATCAGCGACCGACTCCCCGGCGGTGTCGTCGGCCGGAGCGCCCTTGCCTGAGGCCACGGTCGCCGATCAGTCCTCGGGCATCCGGATCCAGCCCTGGCGCATCGCGTAGACGACGGCCTGGGTCCGGTCATTGACGGACAGCTTGCGGAGGATCGAGCTCATGTGGTTCTTGACGGTCTGCTCGCTGATCGACAGGGCGTAGGCGACCTGCTTGTTGGTCATGCCCTGGGCGATGTTGTCGAGGATCTCGACCTCGCGCGGTGAGAGCGGCGCGAAGATCGGAGCGGCCTCCTGGCCGTAGACGGCGAGCTCGCGGAACTCCTTGAGAACCCGCGACGCGACGGCCGGCTTGCTGAAGACCTTGTCGTTGATCAGGTACTCGCCCGAAACGACGCGACGGATGATCGTGACGAGGTCGTCCGGGCCGACGTCCTTGAGGATGAACGCAGCGGCGCCGGCCTTGATCGCATCGAAGAGGGCGTCCTCGTCCTCGCTGACCGCGAGCACGATGATCCCGGTGGACGGCAGCTCGCGCTTGATCCGCTGGGTCGTTTCGATCCCGCCCGGCGCGGGAAGCGACAGGTCCATCAGGATGATGTCGGGCGACGTCTCCAGCGACCGATCGACCGCGGACCGGCTGTCGTCGGCCTCGCCGACGACCTCGAAGTCGGGTTCGCGCTCGAGGATGTTGCTGATCCCGACGCGGAACAGGGCGTGGTCGTCGACGATGAGGATCCTCGTTCGCTCGCCTTCGCCGCGTCGATCCGGTCCGCCGCGTCGGCGCTCAGGTCCCGAGTAAGCCATCAGCTGGTCTCCTCTGCTCCCACCGGGATCGCCAGCCGCACCAGCGTCCCACCGTCCGGCCGTGAATGCACCTCGAAACGGGCGCCGATCAATTCCGCGCGCTCACGCATGAATTGCAGACCGAAGTTCCGCCGGCCTCGGGCGGCCACCGCACCGACGTCGAACCCTCGACCATCGTCACGGACGGTCAGCACCCAGTCGTCACCGTCGATCGCGCTGGCGACCGTGACGGCCGAGGCCGCGCCGTGCTTCCGTACATTCTGCAGTGCTTCCTGCAGGACGCGCAGCACAACTGTCTGCTGGGCCTCGGTCAATCGCTCGGCCGGCGCTTCCAGGTCCGAGCCGATCGCAAGGCCGCTCAACGCCGTCACCCGCCCGATCGCGTCGGCGATCGCGCCGTCGAGCCCCATCTCGTCGAGGACCGGTGGACGGAGCTGGCTGATGAACGTCCGAACCGAGCCGAGCTCGCGCCGCAGGAGGTCGCGCAGGAAACGCAGCTCCGTGCGGGCGGTCCGCTGGTCGTTGTCGATCACCCGCTCGATGTACTCGACCTGGAAGATCGCGTTCGACAGGACCTGGGCCGGTCCGTCGTGGACCTCCTGGGCGAGTCGCGACCGCTCCGACTCCTGCGCCTCGACGATCCGCATCTGGACATCAGTCGGGAGTGCCACGGGGCCATTGCCGACGAGTGCCGACTCTCCCCGCTCGAGGAACACCTGGGTCGATTCGACGTTCTGCAGCGCGATCTCGATCTTGGCGAGCTCCGTCTGCTGCAGGCCGAGCTCGCGTCCGAGCGTTTCCACCTCCGACCGCAGGGCCCGAACCCGGGACTCCATAGCGCGATGCTCGGCGGCGGCGGTCGCGGCGTCGTGGGGAGCGATGTCGCGGGGCGCGTCCTCGCCACCGGCGAACGCGAGATTGGGGACGGACCGCAGCCGCGCGCCTGGTTCGGGCCGGCCGCGCTCGAGCGAGTCGAGCTCGTCACGCAGCGACTGCCACCGGGTCAGCTCGTCGGCGTAGGCCTGCCGATAGCGCTGGCTCACCGCCCGCAGCGTGTTCGCGCTGGACCCGACCGCCTCCGACGCCTCGGCGCGAAGGCCATCGATCCGTTCGTCGCGAGCCGCACGCGTGTCGTCGCTCGATCGGGCGGCGTCCATTCGCCTCGGAGTATACGAGTCGGTCATGGGCACGAGACCCGGTAGACCCGGAGGACGTCGGCGTCCTCGCCACCGAGCGCGGACGTGGCCGGCGGCGTGACGTCCTGGAAGCAGCTGGCCGCCGGGTCGCCGCCGGTCGCGATCGCTGCCCGGAAGGGGTGATCTCCGGCGAGGCTCACGACCGCGCGTGCATGGAACCGGTGCGCCAGGTCGAGCACGCTCGTCGGTGACTCGTACGGCAGGGCGAGGGCCGTTCCGCCGTGCGTGTACGGCAGCCAGATGGGTGTGTCCGTGATCAACGGACCCGACGCATCGGCCGTCAGCCCGATCCCGTCCAGCCGGAGGTCGAGATCGACGAACCGCCGCAAGGTCAGGAGCGACGCATTCCCGAACGATGGGAGGAGGATCGCCGAGAACAGGACGGCCCCGGAGGCAGTCAGCGTCGGGGCGAGCCAGGCGACCGGCCGGTACCAGCCCCGGCGTCGACCGACGGCGACGATGAGCGCGTCCAGGGCGAGCAGTGCCGACAGGATCAGGAGGACGTGGATCGCGCCCGCGGCGTGGAGGAATGTGCCCCATGTCGTCGACACCGGGAATACGAGGGCCGTCACGAGGAACGTCACGACCGCGACCAGGGCCAGCGGCTGGAGGGACCGGATGCGAGTGGCCCACGGCAGGCCGGCCAGCCCGATGAACGAGAGGGGCGCCCCGGGCAGCAGCAGGACGTCGAACAGGTTGTGGCCGAAGCCCGTCACCCGGAGGGCGAGGAGCTGCGGCAGCCCGATCGCGAGGTAGCGACTGAGCGTCGGCGGGTCCTGCCAGGCGAAGATGTCGGTCCCGTCGATCGACAGGGCGTTGCTCAGCGTCTGGCCCGGCAGCGGGCTCCCGAACGCCAGCTGGTCGCGGACGAGCCACGGAGCGAAGGCCATCAGGGCGACGACCGCCGGGATCGCGACCGCGAGCAGCCGCTCCCGGCCGGCGACCGGCAGTCCGATCGCGAGAGCGGCCCAGGCGAGGCCCAGCCAGACCGCCTCGTTCCTCGTGAGCGCGGCGAGCCCGAGGACCAGCCCGAGGGCGACGAGTCCGGCCATCGATCCGCGGGCCGCTCCGTCCCGGCCGATCGAGGCGCGCACTCGGTTCACCAACAGGACCGCCGCCAGGGTCAGGGCCGCGAACGGCATCGTCGAGTCGGGCAGGGTCGAATGGAGGATGAGCGGCAGGGAGACCGCGGCCGTCACCCCGGTCCCGATCGCCAGGGTCCGGGCACGCCCCGGTGGCAGTTGGCGCTCCTCGGCGACGTCCGCCGCGAGCCGCCAGGCCAGGACCGGGACGAGCGCGCCGATGACGACCGAGCTGACCTGAGCAGCCGCGAAGGTCGCGCCGAAGACCGCCATCGGCAGCGCGGCCGCGAAGGTCGGCAGCGGCAGCCAGACCTCGAACGCCGGCCGCGGCACGACCAGCGGCGGCGTCTGGTAGCTCCACAGCGCGTCGGAGACGAGGCCGCGCCCGCCGAGCAGGTTCCGGGCGACGTCCACGTAGTACGCGGTGTCCTCGGGTCTCGGGAAGACGACGAGCGACGCGGCGTACCAGCGGACGACCACCGCAATGACGAAGACGACCGCGGCCGAGACGGCCGCCTCGCGGCGACTCACGGGACGCCAACGCCGGCCCAGGCCAGCGTCGGCCCGCCGGAGCACCGATCATCGGTGTTGTCCAGGCAGATCGGGTACATGGCCAGGCGGGCGATGCCGCCGTCCTCGGCAGGCACGACGAAGACCGGCGACCCGACCCAGCCCGGCCGCGGGCCGCCGGCCAGGATCGGCGCCAGTGCGGTGACGATGTCGTCCCGTTCGAGGATCAGCCATCGCGTGTCGTACGCCCGGGCCACCTGCTCGATCGTGCCGATCGGGTCGTCCGGTGTGACGATCCCCGGCCGTCCGGTGAAGTACTTGAACCCCGCGCTGTCGATCACGAGGAGCCGGTCGTCCGGCGCGACGCCGAGGCTGTCCATCTGCGACGCGAGCGCAACCCGCGGCGCCCGGCTCTCGCTCCAGGCCTTCTCGAGGGCGAAGGCATAGAGCGGCGCGGTGGCGACGACGAAGGCGACGACGCCGCCGACGAACAGGGGGACGGCCACCGATGGATCCCAGGCAGGTCGCCGGCGGGCGATCCACGCCACCATCGCGGCGACTCCCTCGAGGGACAGGATGTAGGCGTGGGCCTCGAGCCCGACCGCCGAATGGATGAACGCCCCGCCCGGGACGTGGAGGGGATAGAGGAACGTCGCGCCGGCGAAGACGAGGATCGCGTAAAGGAACCAGGGGCCGAACTCGATCGACCGCCGCCGGATCCACGCCCCGACGAGCAGGAACGGGACGAGGACGACGGAACAGATGATGACCGCGAAGTTGCCGATCGCCGATAGGAGCCCGCCGAGACGGGACGCGATGATCGGGCCGGGCCCCTGGGCCAGGAACTTCGACAGCGACGGGTCCGCGGTGATGCTGTTCCACTCCTGGATCGTCCGGATCCAGAGCGCGCTCCCACCGGAGGTGGTCGGGGAGATCGAGCCGAAGGTCAGCTGTTGCCGCAGGAACCACGGGCCCATGACGACGAGATAGAGGAGGAAGCAGCCGACGGCCGCGCGGAACGGGAGCCGCGGAGCGAGTGCGCCATCGGATCTCCAGGCGCGAAGCCGATCCCAGAACCAGACGAGCCCGACGGCGAGGCCCAGGATGAAGCCGTCGTTTCGGGCGAGCGACGCGAGGCCGACGAGGAAGCCCGCGGCGATGTACGCCTTCGGTCGACCCTTGAGCCCGAGGACGGTCAGCCAGATCGTCGCCGCGACGAGCGGCTGGAGGATCGCGAAGTTCTCCGGCTGGGCCATGAAGACCGCGCCGGCGGCGGGGATGGCGGCGAGGACCCCGGCGCCGATCTCGACGGATCGCGCGGCTCCCGCGTCGCGAGCGATGAACCATGTCAACGGCGCCGTGATGGAGCCGATGAGGAGGGTTGGGATCGCCGAGGCGACCGTCGTCGGGCCGAACAGGACGATGAACGGCGCCTGGAGGAATGACGCCAGCGGCAGCCAGTGGGCGTTGCCTGGGATCGACAGGGTCGGATTCGCGGGGATCTTGTTGCCGACCTCGGCGAAGATCCAGACGAAGTCGAGGTTCAATCCGTGGCCGGCCGCGAGGGCTCGGGCGACGTCGACGTAGTAGTACGAATCGGGGTAGGCGGGGTCGGGATAGAGGGCGAAGAGCCCGACCCGGACGACGAGCGCGAGCAGATAGAGAAGGATCGGGATCCGCACGGCCGGTGCAGAGTAGCACCGGGTATCGGGCCTCCCGACCGGTACGAATCGGCTACGCCGGCGGCGTCGTTGGGTCCCCTCGACGACCGATTTCCGAGGCTACGATGACCCGGTGACCAGCGACAACCCGCCGCGTCCGGTGGCATGGTGGGCGACGCCGCGGGTCCGCCTCGTCCTCCGCCTGGCGATGCTCGTCGGGCTCGCGCTGGGGGTCGAGACGGTCGTCCTCCACGTCCTGACCGACCCCCTCGCCGACGTCCACGCCTACTACGACGCGGGCGCTCGACTCAACGCCGGCCAGCCGCTGTACGACCAGCCGGCCGGCGTCGACGAGGCCGCGTTCTACCGCTACCCACCGTTGCTGGCGATCCTCTTCCGGCCGCTCGCGCTGCTCCCGTTCGGGGTCGCGGCGGCGATCTGGATGGCGGCGCTCGGCGCCATGCTCGTCGCGACCCTCTACCGGATCGACCTCCGTCGACCGGCGACGCTCTTCGTCGTCTGCGCGCTTGCCCTGCCGACCGGCTGGGCGCTCGTCATCGGGCAAGCCCAGGTCGCGGTGACAATGCTCCTCGCCGTCGGGATGCCCTGGTCGGTGGCGATCGCGGCGAATCTCAAGGTCTTCCCGCTCCTCGTCGCCGTCTATTGGGTCGGACGACGGGACTGGCGCTGTCTCCGAAACCTCGCCATCTGGCTCGTCGCCCTGGCGGTCGCGCAGGTTGTCCTGGAGCCAACCGGCTCCTTCGCGTATCCGGCCTTCCTTCGCCTCGACCAGGTCGGCAGCGTCGTGTCGCTGTCGCCCTACGCGGTGTCGCCGTGGCTGTGGGCGGGGCTTCTCGCGGTCGGGCTGGGGCTGGCCTTCTGGTCCGCCCGCCGGCCGTACGGCTGGGCCGTCGCCATCGCCGTCTCCGCCCTCGCCTCGCCGCGTCTCTTGCTCTACCAGCTCTCGAGCCTGGTCGCGGGGACGCGGGCCCCGGGCGACCGGTGACGGCTCGCCGAGAACGCCCGTCGGTCGCGCGCGGGGCGCTGCTCATCCTCGGCGTCGTCGGCTGGATCGGGCTCATCTGGATCGGGGCGACGCTGTACTCGTCGACGCCGCCGAAGGCCGGCTTCGACCTCGAGCTGCTCCTCCGGGCCGGCCGCGACGTGGCCGCCGGGCGGTCGCCGTACGACCCCGCCCTCGTCGCCGGCACGGCGCCCATCGCCGAGAGCCTCTTCTACTCCTACCCGCCGGTCATGGCCCAGGCGATGGCCCTCGTCGCGTGGGTCCCGTCGCCCGTCGCGCTCGTCGCCTGGGGTGCCGTCGCGGTCGCGGGGCTCGCCGGGATCGCCGTCGCGCTCGCGCGGCGGTTCGCCCCTGCCCGGACCGCGCGCGAAGTCGCCCTGCCCGTCATCGCGCTGGCGCCTCTCTGCTTCCCGTTCGCGATCGGGCTGCTCTTCGGGAACTTCGATGTGTTCTTTCCGCTCCTGTACGGCGCGATGCTCCTCGCCGTGGCGTCTGGCGCCCGGGCCACGTCGGAGCGCGCCGGCGGCGCCGCGCTCGCGGTCGCCACGATCGCCAAGCTCCATCCGGCGTCGCTCGGGGCGTGGTTCGGGGTACGCGGCCTGACGGGGGATCGCGCCGCCGTCCGCGTTTTCGTTGTCGCCGCGGTCGTCGGGATCGCCGCCCTCGCGGCGAGCCTCGTGATCGGTGGGGTCGGGCCGTGGGCGGATTACCTTGCCGTCGTTCGAGCAGGCAGCAACGCCGACCTGGTGGACCCGCGGAATGCCGGGCCCGCGGCGCAGCTCGCGCTCCTCGTCGGCGGCGATGACCGCTTCGCCCGGACCGTCCAGATCGGGGTGACGGCCGTCGTCCTCCTCGTGACCGTGGCGGCTGCGCGCCGCGGTGGTGACCCGGTCGAGCGCCTGGCGTGGGCGGCCGCCGCCTCGCTCGCGACCCTGCCGGTGACCTGGTTCCACTACCCATCGGCGCTGATCCCGTTCGGTCTCGCGGCGCTGTTCCGCAGCGACGGGCGCGCCTCGGCTCGATCGGTCGAACGGCTCATCGCGGGCGCCCTCGTCGTCGCCGCGATCGCGATCGCCTTCCTGCCGCTCATCTGGGTCGCGATCGGGCTCGTCCTCGCCGCGGTCCGCCGCAGCCGATCGGCCGAAGAATCGCAACTCGCGCCGCGAGCGGTCGAATAGGACTTTCGGGCCATTCGGGCCGCATCCAGCCGCATGCAAGGATTCGCTTCGGACGTCGGTTGGGCCGACACCGATTACCATCTCGTTGCGCTGTCCGGGGTGGGCGCGACCAACGAGGACGCGAGGGGACATGCACCACTGGTTCGTCGCCTACATCGACCCGGGAGCCGGCAGCCTGATCGTCCAGGCGACGATCGCCTCGATCCTGGCCGTGCCGTTCCTCCTGCGACGCCAGATCGGTCGAGCCCTGCGGGTCCTCGCCCGCCTCGACGTCAGGTCTGATCCCGCCCGGCGTCCCGTCGATCCTTCGAGCTGAGCTCGCGCGCCGGGTCCGCCATCAGCGGTGGGCCTGACTCCGGCCACTCGGAGCGCACGCCCGGATCGGCGACGCGCCTGGAACCCGGCTCCTACCGCGATCCGGCCGGGTTCGTCTTCCGTCGCGACGGCGTCCTGCTGCGCCAGATCGACCGCTCGTTCGCCGATCGCTGGGATCGCGTCGTCGCGAGCGGCCTCTTCCCGAAGCTCCAGGACAAGGGCTGGCTCATCCCGCACGAGCCGGCCGACGTTTCCCGGGCGGCCGACCCCGATCGGGCTCACGCGGTCATCCGGCCCGCCGAAGTTGACTTCGTCTCCTACCCGTACGAGTGGTCGTTCGGGATGCTCAAGGACGCAGCGCTCCTGACCCTCGACGTCCAGATCGAGGCCGCGGCGGCCGGCTTCATGCTCCGCGACGCCGGCGCATACAACGTCCTGTTCCAGTCGGGCCGCCCGATCCTGATCGACACGCTGTCGATCGCCCCGGCACAGCCCGGCGTCCCTTGGCAGGCCTACCGCCAGTTCTGCGAGCACTTCCTCGCGCCCTTGGCGCTGATGGCCCGCCGCGACATCCGCCTGGGGGAACTTCTGCGGGTGCACCTCGACGGGATCCCGCTTGACCTGGCCGCCCGACTGCTGCCGCGGCGCACGATCCTCAACCCGGGGCTCGCGTCACACATCCATGTCCACGCGCGGGCCCAACGCCGGCATGCAACACGAGGAGATGCGGCCGGCGCCGAGGCGCGCCGCGCGTCGATCGGGAAGCTGCGCGGTGAGGCCCTGCTCGACAGCCTTCGGCGAACGGTCGCCGCCCTCGACTGGTCGCCGACCGGGACCGAATGGGCCGAATACGATCGACGAGATGCCGCCGACGGGGCGGCCGCCGCAAAGGACGCCATCGTCCGATCGATGCTCGAGGCCGCCGGAGGCAACGTCGTCTGGGACCTCGGTGCGAACGCCGGCCGGCACAGTGTGATCGCGGCCCGTCTTGGTCGGCGGGTGGTCGCCTGGGACGCCGACCCGGCCGCCGTCGAGCGCCACTACCGGGCTCTCCGGCACGACGGGACGACGAGCGTTCTGCCGCTCCTCACGGACCTCGCGAACCCCAGCCCTGCGGTCGGCTGGGAGCTCGCGGAGCGCCGCTCCTTCGTCGATCGGGCGGACGCCGACGTCGTCCTCGCCCTCGCGCTCATCCACCACCTGGCGATCGGACGGAACGTCCCGCTGCCGCGGATCGCGGACTTCCTCGCAGAGCTCGCTCCGAACGTGATCGTGGAGTGGGTCGGTCGCGACGACTCGATGGTCCAGCGGCTGCTCGCGACGCGCAGGGACGTCTTCGACACCTACGACCTTGATGGATTCCAGGCCGCGTTCGCCGATCGGTTCGACACAGTTGCCGAACTCCCGATCCCCGGCACCAACCGGATCGTCGTCCGGATGATTCGTCGATGAGGCGGCTCGATCTGCCGTTCTATCCCACCGTCGTCGGGCTCGCCCTGATCCTCCAGCTCATGGCCCTCAACGGAGTGGGTCTGTGGGTCTCGCTCCGAGTCCTTGTCGTCACCGGGATCGTGGCGATCGTCGTGACGATCGGCCTTCGACTGCTCCTGGGTGACGGCAACCGCGCCGGGCTCGCTGCTGCCCTATCGATGGTCGCCCTCACCGGACAGGATCATCGGCTCGTCGCCGTCGTGGCGATTCTGATCGTGATCCTGTTCATCGAGCGACGGGTTCTGGGCGGCCGGCTGCGCGTCCCCTGGACTCGCATCGGCCAGGTCTCGCGGCTTTTCGCGACGATCGTCTGCCTCGCGATCGTCATCCAGGCGGTCCAGGTCGGTGGAATGACGGTGATCGCCCGATCGCTCACCCAGGAGGGTCCTCTCCGCCCTCAGCGGACCTTCAGTGGGGTGACGTCGGCCGCGACGCCGGACATCTACGTGATCCTGCTCGATGGCTACGCCCGGGCCGACGCGCTGCGCCAGGTGTTCGACGTCGACGAGCAGCCATTCCTCGACGGTCTCGCCGCGCGGGGGATCACGGTGTCGTCGCGAGCGCTCACGAACTACCCGAACACCGTGCAGGTCCTCATGTCGATGTTCAACATGAGCCTGCTCCCCGACATCCCGCGGCTCCAGCCCGTGCTTGCCGGCACGACCACCCAAGCGATCCTAGGCATCACCCACAGTGTCGTCATGGACAACCCGCTGTTCGACGACCTCCACGCGCGGGGCTACCAGATCGTGGCGATGTCGTCGGGCTTCGCCGAAGTCAGCCTCCGCGAGGCCGACCGGTTCATCACGACCGGGTCCATGAACGAGGTCGAGATCGGATTGTTCCGGCGGACGATCTTCGGCGACATGCTCGATGCGGTCGCGCCGGACTTCACCAGCTCACAGTTCCGGGACCGGATCAACGCCAACTTCGCGACCCTGGGTGAGCTCGCCCGTGAACGTCCGGGCCATCCGCGATTCGTCTTCGCTCACTTCCCGAGCCCCCATCCGCCCTGGGTCTTCAACGCGGACGGGAGTCACCGGACGGTGCCGGTCATCGGCAACATCTTCGCCGACGACCCGTCGACCGGGCTGACCGAGGATGAGCTCAAGAAGGGCTACGCCGGAGCGGTGGAGTACCTCCACCAGCCCGTCCTCGACGCGATCGACGCGATCGACAGCGGGTCAGCTGTACCCCCAGTGATCGTCATCTTCGGAGACCACGGGTCGTGGGTCGGCGCGGTCCCTGGCGACGTCCGCCTGAGGTTCCTCCCGCTCCTGGCCGCCCGCGTCCCTGGTCATGACGATCCGCTCCCGGACGACGAAACACTCGTCAACGTCTTCCCCGATCTCATGGATTCGCTCTTCGGCGACTCATTCGCGCGCGTCGACCCCGCGCCCTCGTACATGTTCGGAGCCGGCGGGGAGTACAACCTGTACCAGCTCGATGACCCGAATGCCGCGATCACGACCCCTTGACGGGCCGTCTCGAGGCCTAGACTGCCGCCGTGGCTTCGACCGACCCTAGCTCGTCTGACCGTGGGCCGACTGACTCCGACACGACCGGGTCGCTGACCATCGTCCTGCCCGCCTACAACGAGGCCGGCCGGATCGAGCCAGCACTCGACGAGCTGTTCGGCTATCTCCGCCGCCGGGGGAGGCTCGCCCGCGAGGGCGTTCTGGGTGCGGCGCAGCTGCCGGATCGGGTCGCTGTCCTGGTCGTCGACGACGGCAGCACCGACGGCACGGCCGACATCGTCCGTCGCCGACCCGAGGTCGCCGACCCGAAGGCCGGCGCCGGCCTCCGCGTCATCAGCGTCCCTCACGGCGGGAAGGGCTCGGCGGTCCGGGCGGGCATGCTCCACGCCCAGTCCGACCTGGTCGTCTTCGCCGACGCGGACATGGCGACCCCACCCGACATGCTCGTCCCGCTCGTCGCGGCGCTCGAGGAGGCGGACATCGCTCTCGGCAGCCGGATCCAGCCGGACGGCTCGGACATGCGGAAGAGCCAGCCACGCTACCGCCGGCTGCTCGGCAAGGCGTTCCACGTCCTCGCCTCGCTCTGGGTGGTCGGCCCGATCCAGGACACTCAGTGCGGGTTCAAGGGCTTCCGCCGCGCCGCGGCCCACGACCTCTTCGCCCGCCAGCGGATCACGAGCATCGTGTTCGACGTCGAGCTGATCTATCTCGCCCGCCGCCGCGGCTACTCGATGAAGGTCGTGCCGATCACCTGGGCCGACCGTCGCGGCTCCCGGATGCGGGCGCGGCCGGCGCTCGCCGCACGCGTCGCGTGGGACCTCCTGCGGATCCCGCTGATCCACCGCCGGACTGGGCGGGTCACGAAGCCCGCGGAAGGGTGACGGAGCGGCTCGAGGACCTCGCCGCCCGGCTCGGACCGGCGCGGATGCGGGCGGTCCGGCAGGGCCTGGCCATCGTCGGCCTGCTCGCGCTGCCGTACATCGTCTGGGTCAACCGCGAGCGGTCGCTGTTCGGGTTCGACGCCCACGCCTACTGGGCGGTCGACCTGTCGAACCTGTACGGCGCCTCCACCGGCAACACGTCGGACCTCGACGCCTTCCGTTACACGCCGGCGGCCGGACAGGCGTTCGCGATCTTCCACGTCATCCCGTGGGAGCTCTTCTTCGCCCTGTGGTTCGCGGCGATGATCGCGGCGCTGATCTGGCTGACCGGCCGGACCTGGCTGGTCCTGTTGGCCTTCCCGCCGATCCCGCTCGAGCTGTACCACGGGAACATCCACCTGTTCCTGGCGGTGGCGATCGTGCTTGGCTTCCGTTATCCCGCGGCCTGGGCCTTCGTGCTGTTGACGAAGGTCTCCCCCGGCGTCGGCGTGTTGTGGTTCGCATTCCGGGGTGAATGGCGGCGGCTCGCCATCGCGATCGGGGCGGCCGCCGCGATCGCGGCCGTGTCGTTCGTGGTCGCGCCGAACCTCTGGCGGCAGTACGCCCAGACGATGGTCGACAACCTCGACTACGACCCGGGCCACGCGTACCCGGTCCCGATTCCGCTCTGGATCCGGATGCTCGCGTCGGTGGCGATCCTGTGGTGGGGCGCCCGGACAGATCGCCGCTGGACGGTCCCGGTCGCGGCCACGCTGAGCCTGCCGATCATCTGGTTCCACGGCTTTGCGCTGCTCGTTGCCGCGATCCCGCTCTGGCGCGAAGACCGAGCCCGTCAGGCGGCGAGTCTCGACCGGCGCCGCATCGATGTTGCCCATGCTGCGAGTGGGAGCAGCAGCATCGGCGCCTGGCCGATCGAATAGAAGATCCCGCCGCCGCCGCGGGCATTGAGCGACGCCCGGACGAAGTCCGGCCAGAGCGGAAGGAATGCGATCGACACGATCGCGAGCACGCCCAGAGCGATCCACCACGATCGCCGGTTGGCCCCGAAGAACGCGAACGGAGCGAGGGTCGGCTTCACGAAGACGAGCACCGACAACGGGCGCCAGACGCAGCCGAGGGCCATGAGCGCCATCAGCCAGATGCCGGGGTTCCCGCCGGCGATGACGACGACCGTCGTCGGCCACCACAGGCAGAACAGGATCGCCGGCCAGCCGACGGGGGCCGGACGAAGCCAGGCGACCGCGGCGAGGGTGATCCCCAGCGGGATCGCGTAGTACAGGAACCCGTCGAAGGGGTCCGGGAGCACGGCCAGCGGCGCGAAGACGAGCAGCATCGGCGGCGGGTAGAGGATGTCGCCCGACGCGATGTCGTATGGCCCGGCCAGCTGGTAGGCGTGATAGAAGCCGCGGCCGTCGAGCCAGCTCCGGGCGGCCGTCGCGTAGAGGACGCGATCACCGTCGAGCGGGAACGCGAGGTGATCGAGGTTGGTCGTGATCTCGACGATCTCCGCGAGGATCGCGGCCAGGACGATCGCCGACGCCACGACCGCCGCGATCGTCACGACGCGGTCTCGGTCGATGGGGCGCTCGCCGGCGAGCGCCCTCACGCCGGCCGGGCCGACATCGGGCGTGACCGGAACCGCTCCGCAAAGCTGCCGGCCGGCAGGAGCCACGGAGCGGCTGCGGCCGCGGCGATCCCCAGCGTCCCGAGATACAGGGCAGGCGACGCGAGCGCCGCCGCGATGACCGCCGCGCTGAACGTCAGCCGCTCGTCGCGCGCCAGTGCGACCACGATCACCGCGACGACCGCGATGGCTTCCACGACGACCGCCGGCAAGCCCGTCAAGCCGGCGACCGATGTCGGCGCCGGGGCGGAGAGGGGAACCGACGCCAGCCAGTCGAGGTGGTTCTGCAGCCCGGCTCCGATGAGCGACACGATCCCGATCACCACGAGCGCGCCGAATGTCGCGCCGAACGCCCGCCATCGGCCGCTGGTCGCGAGCCAGATCAGCAGGAGGGCCGGCGTCAGCTTCACGGCGATGGTCGCGGCCACGAGCGAACCGGCGACGATCGGTCGCGACCGGAACACCCAGGCGAGGACGAGCCCGGCGAACAGGAAGCCGTTGGCGTTCCCGGCCAGGGATTGGAGGGTAAGGGGTGCCGCCATCACCGCGACGATCGCCGTGGCGACCAGCCCGCCGCGAACGAGCAGCCACCCGGCCGTCGCGAGGGTGACGAGCAGGCCGGCGGTGGCCCACAGGGTCATCGCCGGGTCGCCAAGGAGGGCGACCGGCCGCCAGGCGACCGCGATGGGAGGCGGCGCGAGCATCGGGACCGTCCAGTAGGGCGGCAGGAGCGGGATCGGCCGGTCACCCGGCGAGATCGCGTAGAGCGGGTGCCCGGCGTTGAGCCGCTCGCCCGCCGCGAGGTAGTTCCAGGCGTCGCTGCCTTGGACGTCCGGCGCGAACCCGTAGGCGCGAAACGTCGCAAGCCAGACCGCGATCGTGAACGCGACCAGCACGAGCCACGCGACGGTGCGCCACATGGCAACACCGTAGCGGATGGATCGGGGTCGTCGAGGGCCCTGACGGTCGAACCGGGCAGGACCATCCGGCCGGTGCGGCGCGGATCGCCGCGGCTAGACTTCGCGACGCGGCACGGGGCTCGCGACCATGGACAGGAGGCGATCGACGGCTGATCGGGCGGCCCGCCGCGGGCTCGATGTCGATGCGCTGGGGCGGGCGGCGCTGCCGCTCCTCGCGATCGCCTCGCTGATCGTCGTGTCCGGACTGGTCGTGATGGCCGCCGTGTCGGCCGGCACGTTCGGCTTCGACTTCCTCGCCTACCACCAGGCGGCTCTTCGGGTCCTCCACGGGGAGCGCCTCTATGACCCGACGGTCCAGCAGACGGGCGGGTTCGGGCTCTTCTACTACCCACCGCCGTTCGTCCTCGCGATCGTGCCGTTCGGATTCCTGTCCGCGGCGGCCGCGACCTGGGTCTGGCTCGGGCTGTCCGTGGCGATGCTCGTCGGCGGGATCGCGATCCTGCCGGTTCGACCGGGGGTCCGCTGGCTGACGCTCCTGCTGGCCGGCCTGTCGTGGCCCGTCGCCTACGCGCTCAAGCTCGGCCAGGTCGGGCCGCTGTTGCTGCTCCTGTTCGCGATCGGCTGGCGCTGGCTCGACCGGCCGGCAGCAGTTGGTGTGTCGGGGGCCCTCGGCGCCATCGTCAAGATCCAGCCCGGGCTCACGCTGGCCTGGGCCGTGCTGACGCGGCGCTACCTGGCGGCCGCGATCGGCGTCGCGGTGCTCGCCGTGGCCGCGCTGGTCGCGACGCTCGTCCTCGGCGGCTTCGCCGTCTGGGGGGACTACCTCGCCCTCCTGCGCAACGTCAGCGACCCGATCACGACACCCCACAACTTCACGCCCGGCGCGGCGGCATACCAGGCGGGTGTCCCGACGGGCGTCGCAGCGACGATCCAGATCGCCAGCTCGGCGCTCGTCATCGCGACCCTCGTCCTCGCCGTCGCGCGGACATCAGCCGAGGCCTCGTTCATCGTCGCCGTGGTCGCCAGCCAGCTCCTGTCCCCGGTCCTTTGGGACCATTACGCGATGCTGCTGCTCATCCCGGTGGCCTGGCTGCTGGAGCGGCGCCGCTGGTGGGCCGCCGCGATCCCGCTCGTGACGTCTGCCGCGATGCTGTTCGTCAACCTGCCGGCGGCGATCTATCCGATCGTGTTCTGGATCGCCCTGATCGCCGTGCTCGGGGTCGGCCTCCGGGAGCAGCGGCAGTCTCCGGCGTGAGCTCCACCAGCCCGGTCACCGCAAGGACGGAGCTCGAATCCGCCCGCGCCGGCGTCTTCGACCGTCTCGACATCGCCGCCTGGCTCGGTCTGCTCCTGACACTCGGCTCGGGGATCATCTTCTGGCTCTCGAACCGCTTCTTCGACGCGACCCGCGGCGACTTCTTCTATCTCGCCGACGCGTTCCTCCACGGCCGAACCTGGCTCAGCGTCCGCCTCGGGCCGCAGGACGTGATCCTCCTCAACGGCCACATCTACGTGCCCTTCGCGCCGTTCCCGGCGATCGCGCTGATGCCGATCGTCGCGATCACGGGGCCGCAGGTCGCCGACCAGTGGGAGACCGGCATCAACGCCGCGCTCGCCGCGGCGACCGTCGGCATGGCCTGGTGGTTCGCCGGTCGGGCCGGCGTCCGCTCGCTGGTCGACCGCCTCGCCCTCGCCGTTCTGCTCGGCTTCTCGACCCAGATCTGGTGGGTGGCCGATCGCGGCGGCGTCTGGCACACCGGACAGCTGATCGCGACGATTCTGACCCTCGGCTGCCTGATCGAGCTGTGGGGCTGCCGCCGGGCCTGGCTGATCGGCCTGATGGCGGGCGCCGCGTTCCTGACGCGGGCGCCGCTTGCGTTCGCCGTGCCGTTCTACGCCTTGCTCTTCGCCGGCGACCGGATCTGGGAGCCGCGAAGCTGGCCCTGGCGGCGCTGGTTCTGGATGGCGGTCGGCGTCCTGCCATCCGTCGCGTTCTTCTTCTGGTACAACGCCGTGCGGTTCGGGTCCCCGTTCGAATCCGGCTACGGGCTGGCGACGCTCCCCGACTGGCTCGAGCAGCAGCGGAAGCTCGGGCTGTTCTCGACCGCCCACCTCGAGATGAACCTGTACTACCTGTTCGGGAAGCTGCCGCAGTTCAGCCTGTCATTCCCGTTCCTGACGCCGGATGGCCTCGGGATGTCGATCTTCCTGACGAGCCCCGGGCTCCTCTACGCGGTCCGCGCGCCGTGGCGCGAGTCGCGGTCGTGGTGGCTGGCGGGGGCGGCGCTCCTCGTCCTGATCCCGACGCTCCTCTACTACGGCGGCGGCTGGCTCCAGTACGGCTACCGCTACGCCCTCGACTCGATCCCATTCGTCTTTGCCCTGTGCTGCCTCGCGGCGGCCCGTGATGAGGCCCGACAGGCGACAGTCGGGCTGACCGGCCGCGCGATCGGGGCCGGCTGGCTGGCGCTGATCGCCGTCGGCGTGATCGTCATGGCACTCGGTGTCTACTGGACGTACCACCTGTGAGCTGGTCCGGCGTGCGGCGGCTCCTGCCATTGCTGCTCGCGACGTGGTTCATCGTGATCTCGGCCATGCGGCTGGTCATCATCGGGCCGGGCGGGCCCGGCTTCGACGGTCGCCTCTACCGCTCGGCGGCCGTCGCCTGGCTCGGCGGCGCCGACCCGTGGCAGGTCGTCCAGGGCGGCGTCTACTTCGGGGCGCCGCCGCCGTCGCTCCTTCCGATGATCCCGTTCGCCCTCGTGCCCGAGGCGGTTGGCGTCGGTGCCCTCCTCGTGCTGGGCGTCGTCGCCAGCGCCTGGGCCATCCGGCGGCTCGGCCTGCCGCTGTGGTGGCTCGCCTTCCCGCCCCTCGTCGACGGGATGTGGAACGCGAACCCGCACGTCCTCGTGCTGCCGCTCATCCTGGCCGGCGTGTCGCCGCTGGCCACGATCGTCAAGGTCTATGCGGCGGTCGTCCCGGCCGTGCGCCTGGAGCTCCGAGCCCTCGCCTTGACGGCCGTCGCGCTCGTCGTCACCGCCCCATTCGTGCCGTGGGCCGTGTACCTCTCGGAGCGCCAGACGATCAGCGAGCGCCTCGAGCGGACGGCCGGCGGCGGGCTCAGCGTCTGGGCGATCGACCAGCCGCTCCTCCCGATCGCCGTCGTGCTCGCCCTCCTCGCGCTCGCCGTCCTCGTCCGGCGCGACCGCGAGCGCGCGGCGTGGCTGGCCATGCCCGCCTTCTGGCCATGGACGCAGTGGTACTACTCGTCGTTCGCGATCCCCGCGGTCGTCGGCGACGCCGCCACTGTGACAGGGCTCGTGGCGATGCTGGCGGCCGCGATCCTGGCGATCCCACTCGAGGGCGGGCCGGTCCTCGCCCTCGCCGTCGTGGCCTTCGGCCCTACGCTTGTCGAGCGGCTCGGCGCGTCCCGCCCGGCGTGGCGAGAAGCGCCGGCCCATGGGACACTGCGCACGCCCAACCCCTGACGACGCGGAGGAGTCCTTGCGCCGTTCCGGCCTCGTCCTCGCCATCTTCGTGCTGTCCGGGGCCGCGGGGCTGGTCTACGAGGTCGTCTGGTCGCGCCAGCTTGTCCTGGTCTTCGGCAACACGACGCAAGCCGTCGCGACGATCCTGACCGGCTTCTTCGGCGGGATGGCTGTCGGATCGTTTGTCGGCGGTCGGTTGGCCGACCGAGTCCGATCGCCGCTCCGCCTCTACGGGATCCTGGAGCTCGTCCTCGTCGCCGTCGTCGTCCTGACCCCGATCACGTTCCGCCTGCTCCACGAGGTCTATCGAGCGGCCTTCGGATCCCTCGAGCAACAGCCCGGACTGCTCGCGCTCGTCCGGTTCGTCCTGGCGATCCTGGCCCTTGCCCCGGCGACCGTCCTCATGGGGGCGACGCTGCCGGCGCTGACCCGTCACCTGACGGCCGACCAGCACCTGTCGCGCGCATTCGCCCGGCTGTACGCCGCCAACACGTTCGGGGCGATCATCGGGACGATCGCGGCCGGCTTCTTCCTGATCGAGCTCCTCGGGCTGACCGCCACGCTCCTCGTCGGGGCGACCTGCTCGGCGATCGCCGGGATCGTGGCGCTCGCGATCGATCGCCAGACGAGCGGCTGGCGGCGGACCATCGGGCCCGCGCCGCAGCACGTTGACGACGTCGACCTGGCGGATTACGCCGGCAGGGTGCGTGCGTCGCGTCGGCCCGCCCGCCCGGTCCTGGCGCTCCTGGTCGCGTTCGTCTCCGGGCTCACCTCGCTCGGCTACCAGACGCTGTGGACCCGGCTCCTCTCGTCGGGAACGGGCAACTCGACCTACGTCTTCAGCTCGATCCTCGCGATCTTCCTGATCGGGCTCGTGCTCGGCGCGATCACGTTCGCGATCCTTCGAACGCGGATCACCCGGCCGGTCCTGTTCCTGGCATTCGCCCAGCTGGCGGTGGCTCTGATCACGGTCGGAGGCCTCGTCCTCGTGATCGCCCAGCCGGACCGGCTCGATCCGTCGAAGGCCCTGGAGACCCTCTGGGCGCTCCTCCGACCGGCCGTGCTGGTCGTGCTGCCGGCTACCTTCGTCATGGGCCTCAGCTTTCCCGCATCCTCCAGCCTCCTCGCCGACGACCAACGCCGGATCGCCACCTACGCCGGTCGACTCCTCGCGACAAACACCGCCGGGGCGATCGTCGGAACGTTCGTCATCCCGTTCGTGGTGATCCCGGCGATCGGCTCGCCGGCGGCCGTTGCCGTGCTCGCGTTGGTCAATCTCGCCCTGGCGGGAGCGCTCGTCGTCGCGGCAACCGACGCGACCGTCCTGTCGCGGTCCGTGACCGGCATCGGGTCGGCCGTGGTCGCCGTCGCGATCGTCGCCTCACTGCTCTCTCCAGGCAGCTCGAGGTTCGTCGACCCGTCGGTTGCCCGGATCGTCGCCGCGAACGGGACGATCTTCCAGGCGGCCGAGGACGAGATCGCTTCGGTTCAGGCCGGCCACACGATCGGCCAGCAGCTGTGGGTCACTGGGACCGCGATGACCCTGCTGACCGTGGACGCGAAGCTGATGCCGATCCTGCCGCTGATGCTGCGGCCGGACTCCAGGTCCGCCGCGACCGTCGCGTTCGGGATGGGCTCGGCGTTCCGGGCGGCGGTCATCGCCGGCCTCCAGACCGACGCGGTGGAGCTCGTGCCGTCGGTGCCGAAGATGTTCCACTGGTTCTACCCGGATGCCGACGCGATCCTGTCGGCGCCGAACGCCCACGTGATCATCACCGACGGCCGGAACCACCTGGAGCTGACGCCGAGGACCTACGACATCATCGTCACGGACCCGCCGCCGCCCATCGAGAGCTCGGGTGCGGCGGTCATCTCGTCGCTCGAGTACTACCAGGCCGGCGCTGCCCACCTGAATGCCGGGGGCGTGATGATGCAGTGGACGCCCTACGGCGGCAGCGTCGACGAGTTCCTCGACCACATCCGGACCTTTCGGTCGGTGTTCCGCAACGTGATCGTCGCGTTCGGTCCCGGCGGCTACGGCTTCTTCCTGATCGGCAGCCCCGAGCCCCTCGCGTTCACCGACGCGAACGTCCGGAGCGTCCTCGCCAGGCCCGGGATCCTCGCCGACATCTCGTCCGCCTACGACTCACCGGAGAAGACCGCGGACGGCTGGGCGACAAAGATCCCGTCGCTCGTCTGGATCCAGGGCGCCGACGTCGACCGCATCGTCGGGAGTGGCCCACTGATCACCGACGACCATCCGCTGCCCGAGTACTTCCTGCTCCGCCGCCTCTTCGGCGATCACTCGCCGAAGTTGTCGCCAGGCGAGCTGATGAAGCTGTCAGCACAGACGCACCACGAAGTGGCAATCGGCACACTTCCTCATTGACTCGGGCCTCGGGTCGACACACACTCTCCGGACTCGTTCACCGGGCGTGTCGTCGAACGTGGGGATGCGATGAACGGAGCGCGGGTGCGCGGCGTCCGAGCGGGCGTCGCGGCCGGGTTCGCGGTCCTTCTACTTCTGCCGTATCCCGTCACGTCCGCGGCACACGCGGCGACGCCTGCCGCCGCTCCATCAGCCGCTCAGTCGGCACCCCTTCCGCACTCGGCGACCGGGAGCTGGATCGTCGCGCTGCGCCCCGGACGCGACGCCGCCCGTCTCGCTCCTGGGCTCGCGAAGAAGGCCGGCGGAGCCGCCGGTCGGACGTTCAGCCACGCGCTCAACGGGTTCGTCTTCAAGGGCTCGGACAAGGCCGCGTACGCGCTGCGCCACAACCCGAACGTTCGGTCGGTCGTTGCGGACGGGACGCTGAAGATCGCAGGGGACACCGTCCCAACGGGCATCTCGCGCATCCTCGCCAACCACGAGAATCCTCAGGGCGCCTATCAGGCCGGCTTCGCCGGTGATGGCGTGCGTGTCGCGATCCTCGACACCGGCATCGACCTGACCCACCCGGATCTCACACCGAATCTCGACGTCGGCCTCGGCGAGAACTGCATGACGCCCGGGCAGCCTCCCCAGGACGGCCACGGGCACGGGACGCACGTCGCAGGGATCGTGGCGGCCGCTGACAACGGGCTCGGGGTTGTCGGTGTGGCCCCGCACGCAAGGCTCGTGCCCTTCAAGGTCCTGGACGACAGCGGATCCGGGGAATGGTCGAACCTGATCTGCGCCGTCGACATCATCACGGGCTACGCCACTGATTCCGACCCGTCGAACGACATTCGTGTTGCGAACATGAGTCTCGGCGACGTCGGCTCGATCGGGTCGTGCACCGACGGAGGCATCCGCGAGGCGATCTGCAACTCGGTAGCGGCGGGCGTCACATACGTCGCGGCGGCCGGCAACTCAACAGTCGACGCGTCGGGCTTCATTCCTGCCGCCTTCCCCGAAGTCATCGCCGTCTCGGCGATCACCGACCTCGATGGCGAGCCGGGCGGCCACGGCGGCTGCTGGCTGTTCTTCTGGTACTGCGATGACACGCTCGCCGAGTTCAGCAACTTCGGCGCGACGATCGACGTCGCGGCCCCCGGCACACAGATCTACTCGGACTGGACCGGCGGCGGCTACGCCACTGAGATGGGCACGAGCATGGCGTCGCCGCACGTGGCCGGCGTCGCCGCGCTGCTGCTGAGTGCCTTCCCCACGCTGACGCCGGCCGACGTCATGGATCAACTGAAGAGCTCCGGTGAGTGCCCCAATGGCCAACTCGCCAATGCGGACGGCAGCGGCAACTGCGTCGGGAAGGGCCAATGGGGCAATGACCCCGACGGGATCGCCGAGCCGCTGGTGAACGCCCTGAATGCCGTCCAAGGCGGCATCCCCGGCGACCGCCGGCCCACCGTCCACATCACGTCCCCCGCGGACGGCGCGACCGTCTCCGGCACGGTCAACGTCACAGCTAGCGCCACAGACGACAACGGCGTTACGAAGGTCGACTTCCTCGTCAACGGCGTCCAGGCCGCGACGGACACGAACGGCAGTGACGGTTGGTCGTTCAGCTGGAACACGGCTGGGCTCGATCCGGGCCGCTACACCCTCACCGCCAGGGCGACCGACACCGCCGGCCAGACGTCGAAGTCATCCGTGACCGTCCAGGTCGGGACCAATGTCCAAGGCAGTTGGGTCGGCCAGTTCGGCCATGACGGCTACGTGCTCGCGGGCTGGAATGGTGGCACGACGGATCTCGCCGCGTTGCCGGCCGGCGTCAGCTACAGCCTCGTCCAGGGCGCGCGCTACCAGTGGGCGGCGTCGACGACCGACGTCCGCGCCCTCCAAAGCCCTGACCAGAGCCAGCGCCGTGCGACAACCTGGTACGACAAGACCTCGCTCCAGCTGCATCTCACGTTCGCGAACGCGTACACCGGAACGCTGCATCTGTACTCCGTCGACTGGGACGCCTACGGCGGCGACCGGCTCCAGAACGTCACGATCGACGACGGCCACGTCGCGCGGACAGTCCAGCTCTCCTCGTCCTTCTTTGACGGCGCCTGGATCCATGCCCCAATCAATGTAGCCCCGGGTGGTTCCGTATCCGTGACCGCGGCCTGGACCGGCGGCGAGACCGCGGTCATCTCCGGGCTCTTCCTCGGCGGCGCGGGAGCGCCTCCGCCTCCGCCACCGCCCCCGCCGCCGGCGACTGTCGACCAGCCGGGCGTCCAGGGCAACTGGGTCGGCACCTACGGGGTCGACGGCTACGTCCTCGGCGCTTGGAACGACACC
>Ga0070707_100000721_pt1 | contig 33018 bp, 27 predicted proteins | sample KBSK5502metaG_FD_65468 | JGI IMG/M metagenome (GOLD analysis project Ga0070707, IMG submission 65468) | Corn, switchgrass and miscanthus rhizosphere microbial communities from Kellogg Biological Station, Michigan, USA - KBS K5-50-2 metaG | ecosystem: Host-associated > Plants > Roots >... | reverse complement strand
TGGTCGAACCGTTTCTCGACAAGATCGACATGTTATTGGTGATGACAGTGCATCCCGGCTTCGGCGGCCAATCATTTCGGGCCGAACAAATGGAGAAAGTGAAACGCGCCAAATCGCTGAACAAAACGATCGACATCGAAGTCGACGGCGGCATCAATCCAGATACGGCGCGGGTCTCAATTCAAAATGGCGCCAACGTTCTCGTCGCCGGCACTTCCATTTTTAAAACGAAGGATTACGCGAAAGCGATTCGCGATCTGCGCGGATAGCGCTTTGGAGTGCGGCGCGTACTCGCGCCGCTTTTGCCGTGGTCACGTCTACTGAAAGCGCTGCGAGTACGCAGCGCACTCCAAAATCAGACGTCGCTTTCGGTCGTTTCCGCCATCAGTTCGTCGCTTTGTGTAACGCGGACGACTTCTTCGATGGTGGTGTCGCCTTTGGCCACGCGACGCCATCCGTCTAGCCGCAAACTTTCCATCCCCTCGGCGATGGCGCATTGCTTGAGCTCGCCGCCATCTTTCCGTTGCATGATCAATTTGCGCAGCGGCTCGGTCACAGCGCAAATCTCGTAAATCGCGGTGCGGCCTTGGTAGCCGGTGTGACGGCATTGTTCGCAGCCTTTGCCGCGCATGAATTTCGTGCCGAGCTCTTTCACCGGAAATCCGATCTCGGCGAGATAATCAGCTGGATACTCCACCTTCTCAGCGCACTCGGGACAAATCGTGCGGACCAAACGTTGGGCGATGAAAGATTTCACGACTGACGCGAGCAGGAATGGTTCGACGTCCATGTCGAGCAAACGCGTGATGCCGCCGACAGCGTCGTTTGTGTGCAGCGTGCTGAAAACCAGGTGACCGGTCATCGCAGCGCGAATCGCGATGTCGGCGGTCTCGACGTCGCGAATTTCGCCGACCATCACGATGTTCGGATCTTGTCGCAGAATGTGGCGCAAACCTTTCGCGAATGTGAAATCGATTTCCGGTTTCACGTCCATCTGCAAAACTCCGGGCAGTTTGTACTCGACCGGTTCCTCGATCGTGATGATGCGGCGCGATACCGAATTGATCGTGCTTAAAAAGCAATACAACGATGTCGATTTTCCGCAGCCGGTCGGACCGGTCAGCAAAATAATTCCGTTCGGTTGCGCGAGGAGATGGCGAATGATCTTTTCCTGCTTCTTGCTCAAATCCAGCCGCTCGAATCCGAATCTTTGACCGCCGCGGCTGAGCAATCGCAAACTGATCGATTCGCCATTCACGGTCGGAATGGTCGAAACGCGAACGTCGATCTCGGAACCGTTCGCCTGCAGGTTCATGCGGCCGTCCTGCGGCAAACGCCGTTCCGCGATGTCCATGTGCGACATCACTTTCAAACGCGAGATGATCGCTGAATGGAGCAAGCGCAACTGCGGCGGCACCGCGACTTCGTGAAGAATGCCATCGATCCGGTAACGAATGCGAATGTCGTTCTCGAGCGGCTCGACGTGAATGTCCGTCGCGCGCTCGACGATTGCTTCGCGAATAATCTGGTTCACGAATTTCACGACCGACGCTTCCGGATCGTCGGCATTGATGTCGGTGGCGATGTCGCCTTCCTGCAAAATTTCGAAATCCCGTTTCGATTTGAGGATTTCGTCGAACGTTTCCGCGCCCACTCCGTAGAGCGTTTTCATCGCGCGAAGCAATTGCGCGCGCGGCACCAGCACCCATTCGGCCGGCTTTTTCAAAAGTTGAGCGGCGAGTTGCCGGCCTAACGAGTTGAACAAATCGTAGGTCGCGAGCACGACTGAGTTTTCTTTCACCTCGACCGGCAAAATGTGGTGTTGAAAAACAAATCGGCTCGGTAAGATCGACAACGTCTCGCGGTCGATCGTTTTCGGGTCGATCGAGATCACCGGAACGCGAAAGAAATTTCCGATCACGCTCAGGAAACGCTGCTCGTCTACTTTCCCGGAATCGAGCACCTGCGCCGTCCACGAGCCGCCGTTCATGTTCTGGGCGAGCTCGGCCGCTTCCTCGCGTGACTCAATCCCGCTCGCGAGTAAAAGATCGACAACGGACTGACTGGCAGTCGGATTCATGGGTGGTGGCCGCGTATTGTAGCGCAAATTACGCCAAATGCAGCTGTGGAGTGCGGCGCTATGCCAGTCCGGCTCGGACCTCGCGCCGCTTTTCATTGGCGGCCACTCAAAAATCATCGGCCACATTCAACCTGTCGATCTTGAAAGAGTAAACGGTGTTCACGAAGCTCTGCGGCGCTTGCTCTTCAAACCACGCTGCTGAGCACCACGGATATTGATTCGCAACCGGGACCAGCCCATGGTGGACGGCATTCTGATGTACGTAGTTGAGTCGTGCGAGGTACGATTTCTCGAAGGTGAGTTCGGTATCCCAAAACTGATACATCACTTTTCGGGACGGAGTCGCATCGGTTTCATTTAATCGAACTGCCAAGTCTCGGTGGAGGCGCCGAATAAAGGTCCGGTGCGGCACTTTGGCATCTTCGAAACCGAGGATCAGATGATAGTGATTGTTGAAGAACGCCCACGCTCGCAAGCTGATCGAGTAATCGGCGAGCAGGTTGAAACTTGTTTCTCGGAACAGGGCGAGTTTGCCGGGCGTGTTAAAAAGTGGCGCTTTGTGCAGGGTTCCGGCGGTAATCATGTAAACACCATGCGGCGTGAAGTGATGCGGAGGGGCGTGCGGCCAGGGGTTTTGCACGGATGCGCAGCTTAGCGCATTCGCCAGCGCGTCAAAAGCGGCGCGAGTACGCGCCGCACTCCAAATTTACGGCAAATGCAGTACGCGCCGCACCGCGACGGTCAGCGTGCCGGTAACGCGTTGAGAATAATTCTTTTGCAGAGCCGCGATCGCCTCGGCGACTTCAACGGTGTAGTTGCCGTCGATCGGTCCGCAATAATAGCCAAGCCGCGCGAGATCGCGCTGCAACGCGGCGACGTAGGCCGGCGACGCAACTAATTCGCGGCCGCCCTCAAAATAATAGAGCGGTCGCCAGTTGTGACGCGGCGCGAAATCCGTGTCGTAGACAGTGGTACGGCTTTGATGGAGAAGGCCCCATTCATCTCGCGGAGCCAACGTGTCAGTGTTATGAAAGAACGGCCGATCGAAAATTATATCCTTTAAATCGGCGCGGGCGGTGAACGCACTCAATGCAATGAGAACCAAAAGTAGAAATATCTTTTTCATTGTCTCGTTTTAGTGGTTGGCTTGTTTCCAAAAGGCAGATCGGGCGGCGGCAGTTGTTTTCCCGGCAATTCTTTTTCCTGGATCGTGTTCGGCGGACAATCCGGGCAATAACCCTGATCGAGCTCCGGCCCGAAATGGGTGTGGTCTTCAATTTTCTCGCGCAACTTTTGCGTCTCCAGATTAGTCATCGTGACTTCCGGACACATCAGAATAATCAGCTCGTTGCGCGTTTTGTTGTTCGTGGTGTTGCGAAACAGGGCTCCGATGTACGGAATGTGACTAAGGACCGGGAAACCTTTGGTGTTTTTGTCCTTGCTGTCGGTAATGAGCCCGCCCAGCACGATGGTTGCTCCATTCGGAGCCAAGACATTCGTTCGCACATAACGAGTGGCGATATTTGGAATTGAGTTTCCGTTGACGATTGTCGATCCGGCGAGACTGTCGAGCTTCTGCAAGATATCGAGTGAGACTTCTCTTTCCGAATTGATCAGAGGCACAACCTCGAGCTGAAGCGCGACTCGCTTGAATTCGATGTTCGATTGCTGGCCGATATTTCCATTAGGAAGATTGTTAGACACGATATTTGAAAGCGTGCTGACGGGAACTGGAATTTCCGTTCCCGAGGCGATGATCGCTTTCTTGTTGTTACTCGTGAAAACAATCGGGCGATTGATCACCCGGAATCGCCCGGTGGATTCAAGAACGTGAACGACGGAAGCCAGCGCGCTGCCGGCTGCGAGGTAGACGTTCGCTCCACTTGCTGCATTCGTCGCGAGTTGGGTGAAGCTGAGCAGGTTGCCGGGATCAAAGACGCTTCCACCAGTGGTTGTCGCGGGTGCTACGCTCGTAGCAGGAACGGGGCTACCGCCACCGGCGAACGGTTTGATACCGGTGAAGTTTGTGGTGCCTGCGATTCGCTTGTTGGCCCGCACGAAATAATCGACGCCGAACTCTTCATCGTCACTCAACGTGAGTTCGCCGATCACTGTGCTGAGCGCGACCTGCGGCGCTTTCACGTCCATCTCATCCAAAATTTTTCCGACTTTGGTGACGACTTCCTGACTACCGAGAATAATGATCGAGTTCGAGCGCTGATCGGCAATGAGCTTAGCGTTGCCGACCGTGACTGAAGTCGGACGCGTATCGACAGGCTGAGTGGAAAGTTCTTCGGAGACATTGAGCGTCCCTCCACCCGTTCCGGCGGTCGTGCTTCCGCTCGTCGATGTTGTCGTCGAGCCGGTATTTGTCCCCGAGTAATTCGTGGTCCGTCGCGATGGTGTTGCGCTCGCGCCCGGCACCGGCGGTTGCGCGGCTCCTTCCGCGCCCGCTCCCTGCGCGCCCGGTTCGGTCAGCGCTTGCACGATCACCGGCAACACGTCGGCCGCCGAAATGTATTTCAATGGACGCGTGACCGGTTTCGCAAATTCAACGTCCGCATCCAGATCCGTAATGATTTTGCGAATCAACGGCATATTGATCGGCCGCGAAACGACGTGAATGCGATTTGTCCGCACGTCTGCGGTGAAAGTGGGTCTGCCAACAAAGAAAGCTTCTTCGGACAAACCGGACAGGCCCGGAAGTTCCGCGCCTTCTGGTCCGGCTGGCGCCGGAACATTCGGCGCGCCGCCAGTACGCACTCCGCGCACGCCTCCAGGTCTTGTTGTTCCTCCTTGCTCTGGCTTGCCTGCGAGCGTGTTCAGCTTGTCCGCAATATCGCTCGCCGTTGCGCGTTCGACTTTGATGAACTCGCTGACCACTTCCGCCGGCCGCACATCGACCTGATCGATGATGCGCGCCAGCGTGCGAATCACGCTTGAATTTTCCGTGACCAGAATCGCGCCCGCTTTCGGCAACGCGAGAAACGAAGTGTAAGGTTGCGGCGGCGACAAATATTGTCCGAGCGCCTGCTGCAATTCCGTGGGATCGGCGTAGCGCAGCTTGAATAAATAACTAACGACATGATCGCCGTCCGGGATCTCGTCTTCGTCGGAAATAATCGGCACGCCGGTCGTCCGCGGATTTTTTCCGGTGCCGATGACTTTAATGATGTCCGGATCTTGCGACGGCACCAGCGAGTAGCCGTTCAAAAGCAAATTCATCTCGATGATCCTGATTGCCTCATCCCGCGGGACGTCTTTGGCGATGAAAATACTCACCTTGCCCTGAACGAAATTGTCCATCACCAGTTTTTTGCCGGTGAGCTGCTCGTAAAGATGGAGCACGTCAGTGACGTCGCTGTTTGGAAATTGCAGACGCACCATGTTCGGCGCGCCGGGCTGAGCAGTCGCTTGCGCAACAGGACCGCGCACTGGCCCGGCGGGTTGTCCGGCTGGTGTAGCGACCACTCGCGGAACTGATGGCGCTGGCCGCGCCGGCGATTGAGCAGGTGCCGGAGAATTTTTCGGAACCTGCGCGATCATCGGCGGTGTCTGGCGCGGAGCAGGTGTGACGATCTCTTCTTCGTCCTGCTCTTCTTCATCCGTATCCGGTTGCGGCGTGGTTTGCTGTTTCGTTTGCGCGAGCGCTTCCGGCGGCGGCCAGACATAATCATGAGCGATCGGCGCCACTTGTTGCGCAAAATTCAAACTCGCCGCGAAAACGGCCAGCGACAAAAGCCCGAGAAATCGACGCACAACGTGAAGATTGAGCGACGATGCTACCAGACGCGCGAAAGCAGGTCAATTTATCCTGTAGCAGCTGTCCGGTGATCTGATTAACACCGGGGCTTCAGCCCGGTGTTAACTGGAATGTGTAACCGCAGAAACCGTTTAAACGGTTTTCAACATCGAGAACACCTGAGTGCACCGCGCTAAAGCGCGGTGTTAATGAGAACTTCATCCACAGATGCACGCCAACACAAGATCGTTTGGCGCATCTTCAGCTTACGTCACATTCAAACTCGACAGCACGCGCCATCTCGTAGTAGAGAATGCAATAGATCGATATCCTCCAATCCCCTCGTTCATGAAAAATCTTTTCCGACTTTCACTTCTCATTCTCTGCGCGCTCGTCACGACGGTTTTCGCTGACGATTTCAAAAGCCTTGTTATTCCTTCAAATTCGCAGTGTTCGTCCTGCCCGATTCATGTTCGTCAAGATCAGTTCTTATTTATCCGAAATTTCACACAAGAAGGAGGCAGCGACCATGGACTGGTCACCGTCACCATCGGATCTGATCAAGCACCTGTATTGCAGGCTGCGATCCTTGACTCGAGTATGACTCCCGAGATTATTAACAGCGTCATAATTGCTGGTCCTGCCTTCGTTGACATAACATGCGGTAGCGATGCCACGGGAAATTGTTTCGTAAGCTTTAAGAAGGAAGGCGGCAATTAGCCTCGTTCCAACGGCGCATGAAAAACGCGGCGTCGCTTTTCATTTTCCTTTGCATCACTTCCGCATTTGTCATCGCGGGAGACATCGAAACAAGAGTAATCACGAACTCGACGCCGTTTAGCACCGACGTTCCTGATCACGTTTTCCTTCGGATCTACAATTTCACACAGGACGGCGGGACAACACGCGGCGTCGTGATCGCATCTGCTGCTACTCCAACGCCGACACCAACACCGACTCCTACGCCGAGCCCGACAGCAACGATATCGCCAACGCCAACACCGTCGCCGACGCCAACGCCGACACCAACTCCAAGTCCGACTCCAACGCCAACGCCAACTCCGCCGCCGCGAACTGTGTTGACCGCGGCCCTGATCAATCCAGCTGCGTCACCTGAATTCATCAAACACGTTATCGTCGATGGCCCGGCTCACATAACGGTGACCTGTCCCACGACTTGTGTAATCACTTACCAAAAAGTTTTTGAACCAACGCCCACTCCCACGGCCACGATGTAGCCAACATCAGCGCTGTCTTGTTGTAGCGGCGGTCTATGACCGCCGTCTTTAGTTCAGATCAAAACTCGAGCGAAAAAATCTCTCCTTGAAACGGCCAATCCTCCGCTCGCTTGATCAATCCGGGCGCGAACCGGATTCTCCGCGACGTATTCCCATTTTTCGCCCTACGATTCGGAACTTCGCAACACGTGGTCGAAAAACGTTTTCTGCCAATGCGGCGATGGAATCTTCTGCACACGTAAAGCTTTTGAAATCGTGTTCTTCAGAGACTTCATCCAGTCTGCCAAATTGATTTTCTCCTCATCGAGCGCGACGAACACGTGTAAATGATCAGGCATGAGTACGTATTTACCAATCCAAGCGCCGCGTTTTGGCCCGTTCTTAGCGAATCGGATGAAAGCTTCCTGGACACAGCGGCGTGCAAGAATTTTACGACGACTGACCGCGCAGGCCGTAACAAAATATGCGGGTGAATCCACGAAGACGACTTCGAGTCGGCGAAGCCGCTGCGGTCTGGGAGGTTCGGCGGTCATAGACCGCCGCTACAGTGCCTCCTCAATTATGACACGCAAAGTTTTGTTCATCGTCCTTATCACATGCACCGCTCTACTTGGATCGACATCCACACGCGGGGAAGAAGAAAAGCCCGATATCGAATCGGAGATTCGAACTGTCCTTCGCGCGCAAGAAGAAGCCTGGAACCGTGGCGACATCGAGGCGTTCATGGATGGTTACTGGCGATCGGAAAAAACCGTTTTCGTTTCCGGCGACGACGTCTCACGCGGCTGGGAGAAAGTTCTCGATCGCTACAAAAAGAAATATACCGATCGCGCGAAAATGGGGACGCTCATTTTTTCGAATCTCGAAATCACGCCGCTGAGCGACGACTCGGCGGTCGTCCTCGGCAGTTGGGAACTAAAACGCGCGAAGGATCAACCGCGCGGCCGGTTCACCTTGATCTTTCGCCGCTTGCCTGAAGGTTGGAAAATCGTGCACGATCACACATCGGCAGCCGAACATTAAATCAGTCCAATCTGAAATCAGAAAAGTGGTGGCTCCTCGCCGCGCTTGCCGTGGCCGCACTTTACAGCGTCCTCGCTCTCCGACTCGCCTTTCGCATTCCGAATCTCGTCCAGGACGATGCGCGCCAGCACATTTTTTGGATGCGCCGCTATCTCGATCCGGCGCTTTTCCCGAACGATCTGATCGCGAATTATTTTCAGGCGATCGGCCCGGCCGGCTACAAAGCGTTTTACTGGATCTTCGCCAAGTTCGGTGTCGATCCGATTCTGCTCGGCAAATTGTTGCCCGCGATCGTTCTCGGGCCCGCCTGCGCCTATCTCTGCTTCCGCGTGTTCATGGAATTGTTGCCCGATCCGCGCGGCGCGTTTTTCTCGAGCGCGCTGCTTTGCCAGGTGATCTGGTTGAAGGACGACGTGATCTCGGCCACGCCGCGCGCGTTCCCCTATCCACTGTTTCTTTTGTTTCTGCTTTTTCTTTTGCGGCGTCGATTGCTTTTGTGTCTCATCGCGTTCGCGCTCGAAGGTTTGTTCTTTCCGCCGGCAATGGTGGTTTCGATCGGGATCATCTTTTTGTGCCTGATTCGAAAAGACGACGCCGGCTTTCATTTTTCTCGCGAACGAATCGATTACCTCTTTTGCGCAAGCGCACTCGTCGTTGCCGCGTCGATCTTATTTAACTACGCAAGGTCGATCGCGGCTTTCGGGCCGGCTTTTACCGCGGGCGAGGCGCGCGTGTTGCCTGAATTTGGACCTACCGGACGCCTGCCGTTCTTTGTGTCCGGCTACCATTTCTGGCTGGATTGGCCGTGGAGCGGATTTTTTCCTCTGTATTTCGAAACGCTTTATGTCGCAGCCGCTCTTTTTCCGCTGCTCTGGCTGATCGGAAAATTTTCCGAGCGCGAACGTGCCGGCGACGCGCTGCTATTCCTGATGCGCATCGTCATTGTTTCATTTGTATGCTGGAGCGTAGCGCACGCGCTCCTTTTCAAACTTTATTTGCCTAACCGTTATTCGTGGTGGGTCCTCTACATCGTCGAACCGATTGCCGCCGGAATGACCATCACGTTGCTCTTCGGCATGCTGGCCCGATTCCGCTCGGTCCGCTGGCTGCCCTATGCGGCGGCATTATTTCTTCTCATTTATCCGCATTGGCGGACGACGATTCCGCAAGACACCTACGTCACGGGACATTCTCAAGGCTTGTATAGTTTTTTGCAGAAGCAGCCGAAGAATTGCGTCATCGCGACGCTAAGCCAGGAAGCGGACATGATTCCGACTTTCGCGCAACGCTCCGTGCTCGCTGGCGCGGAAACGGCGAGTCCGTTTCATCAAGGTTATTACCGGCAAATTCGCGAGCGCGGTCAGGATTTAGTCCACGCGGAGTACAGCTCGAGCCTGGAAGACGTTCGCGCGTTCATCCGCAAGTATCATGTCGATCTTTGGATCATCGACCGCCGCGATTTTCAACCAGGTTATCTTTCACGGACGTTTTGGTTCAAAGACATCGCCGACACGGCCGCGATTGAAGAATCTCTCAAGCGCGGCGAGCAGCCGGCGCTCATGAAATTGGTTCCGGTCTGCAACGTCTACACGAGCCCTCGAAACGTCGTGCTCGATGCGCACCGGATCGAATACGTCGACCCGAGCCTGATCGAATAATCGTCATTTGTTGTAGCGGCGGTCTATGACCGCCGTTCTTCAACCCGTTTCAAGTCGTTGCAGCCGCTCAGCTCGCGGAATTTCGGCGCTCATAGAGCGCCGCTACAGTTTTTCGCGCAACTGCGCGAGCAGTTTTTCGTGAATGTTGTCAAAGCCGCCGTTGCTGAAAACGACGACGATATCTTCTTTTTTTAGAAGCGGCACAATTCGATCGACAATCGCGTCCGCGTTTTTTTCGTAAAACGCAGGCCGGCCATCTTTCGAGATTTCTTTGACCACTTCTTCCGGATGGAGGCGCTCCGCTTCCGGGATTTGGTCGAGCCTCGCGACCTGGGAAATGAAAACGCCGTCGGCATGCTTGAGCGCGTCGGGGAGTTCATGCTGAAAAACCGCGCGCCGCGTCGTGTTCGAGCGCGGTTCGAAGATCGCCCAAAGCCGATGATCGTGAAAACGATGGCGCAACGCTTCGAGCGTTTGCGCGATCGCGGTCGGATGATGACCAAAATCGTCGATCACTTTCACGCCGCGCGCTTCGCCGCGAATCTCTTGGCGGCGAGCCACTCCTTGAAAAGTCTTGAGCGCGCTGTCGATCTTCGTCTTCGGCACGTCGTAAAATCGCGCCGCTGCCGCCGCCATCGCCGCGTTGCGCACGTTGAATTCGCCGATCAGCGAAATTTCGTGAACATCGTCGCCGAGTTTGAATCGCGAGCCATTCGCCGAATAAGCGACGTCCCTAATTCGTTGCGCGCAATTTTTTGAAAACCCGACTTCCACCATTTGCGCCCGGCAATCTTTCGCAACTTCCACGCAGTTGCGATCGTCGCCATTGATCAGAACCATTCCATTTTCCGGAACGATGTTGAGCAAGCGCTTAAAGCTCAGCTTGATCTCGTCCAGATTCTTGAAGATGTCGGCGTGATCGAACTCGATGTTGTTCACGATGACCAGCTCGGGCAGGTAATGGACAAACTTCGAGCGCTTGTCGAAAAATGCGGTGTCGTACTCGTCGCCCTCGATCACGAAAAATTTCGAATCGTTCAGGCGCGCGCCCTGGCCGAGATTTTTTGGAATGCCGCCGATCAAGTAACCGGGTTTGCGTCCGGCTTTCTCCATCATCCAGGTCAGGAGCGACGTCGTTGTTGTTTTTCCATGTGTTCCGGTGACGACGAGGTTGTGTTTGCCGCGCAGAAAATAATTTTTCAAAACTTCCGGCAGCGACAGATAGAAAAGCTTGCGATTCAGGACCGCTTCTACTTCCGGATTGCCGCGCTTCATCGCATTGCCGATTACGACCACGTCCGCGTCCGCGGGAATATTTTTCTTGTCGTAACCCTGGTGCAGTTTGATCCCGCGCTCTTCGAGAAAGATCGACATCGGCGGGTAAATGCTTTCGTCCGAGCCGCTGACTTTGAATCCGCGCTCCTGCAGGGCCGCGGCCACCGCGCCCATCGCCGTCCCGCAGATTCCAAGGAAATGAAATTTTTGCGGCGCGTCTTTCACAACTGTCTCTTACGCTGTCGCCACAACTTCGCTAGCAACTAAAATGCGAAAGACCTTTTTCAGCGGCAAATCCCCGCTTCACCATTATCATGGTTGCATTCATCTTTGTAGTTGTTGATGGGCTGATTTTCTCTGATTTCGTATTTCGCGCAAAGTTACTTCTTAATAAGGACATCGGTGCAGAATATTCCGGGCGTAGCCCCAAGTTGAAGCGCGGCGGTCTGGTCAAAGCACAGATGGGCGACCCGGTCGAATTCGGCCGGGCGGGCGGTCCCGTTTGAAGTGCACCGTGTTGGAACTGCACGATTCGGCGACCGTACATTGCTGTTGACTCGAGATTTCGTAACGGCACAGTAGTTGAGCACTATTGACTCGTACTGATTATGTCCGAGCGCGAGCAGTTATCTCTATGTTGCCGACCGTCTTCAGTTGATCAACGCCGCCAAGCGAACTGACGGATTAGTTCCTCATTGAAAATCGCTCTCTCTAATGTGTTTGACGCGCGCGCTCAGCCGTTGCGTTGGTTGGTGTTTGCTGCTTTTGCAACAATGTTGTTGTGGTCGTGTCGTGCGTTTTTTGATTTTGGTGAATTGCTCCTGGAGCTGCAGGGCAAGAGCTTCCTGGAGCGCGGCTCGATTGGCGCGAGCGAATGGCAGTGCTTCCTGTCTCGATCTGGGCGAATAGAAAAACAACAAATTTTCTCGAAAGCGCATCGTGAGTTTGCGCTCGCAACTCACGGGGGCGTTGAATCGACCAAGGTAATCTTCTCGGGCAATGTGGTTGCCATTGTAAATCCTCGGACTCGTTCGCCATCGCGGACTCTGGAGCCTATTACGGTAGTACGCGCCGAAGACGATCTGCCCGGTGAAATCGTGTCCAAAGGTTCGGTTGCATTGGTACGCTCGGAAAAAGAATTCTCGTCCGATATAGAAGATGGCTGGCTTTGGACAGTTGAGCTTGCGCGCCAATTGCCACCAGATGCGAAAGTGTTTCTAAATGAGCCGAGCCTGATGCTTTATTATTTCAGCACGTTTATGTGGTACCCACGACGAGTCGATGTAGCGACACAAGTGCACAAGATCAGCGACGCTGAAACGTTTGAGGCCGTGTTTAGAAACGATCCATCTCGGCTCGAGGCGATTAATCTCGAGTCCCTAGAACAGAAAGTGAGCCTGTTGGGGTACACCCATCTGGTCGTCCGCGAGGATGGCGAGCTTAAGATGCTGAGTTTACGCACAGGAGGCGAGAGCAATCAGCAATGATGCTTCGTGAGTTGCTCTCAGTGTTGATGCTGTGGGCGATTGGGGCCGCGGCGTTCACGCTAGTGTGCTCCGAGTTACGGCGCTGGACGCTACCAGCGAAAATAGGCTTAAGCTTTGGCTTTGGATTGGTCGTCCTGGCGATGACCCTATTCATCTTATCGTTGTGCGGTGTCATACCCGCACCTTGGATAGGTTTAGTGGAAGCGATTTCGTTGTGGGGAATCGTGATAGCTACGCGGCGCAAAAAACTGCCTCACTGGCGTCCGCAAGGACGCGGGCGAGACGCCATCGCGGAACCTGGGCTACGTATATTAGAATGCGTCTTATTCCTATTTGTTGCCGGAGTGCTTTTTGTAGTCAGTGCCGTGAGCTTGTTGGAGCCGATCGTCGAGTGGGACGTAATAGCAATCTGGGCGCTGAAAGCGAAGGTCTTACTGCACGAGCCTATAATTACATCGCCGTATTTCAATGATCTATCTAAAACTTACTCGCACCCGGATTATCCGCTGTTATGGCCATTTGCAATGGCCTGGGTCTGGAGTTGCATCGGCAGCATGGATTTGGTGAAGGTAAAAGTGTTAGCGCCAGCGCTACTCGCGAGCCTTCTTTTTCTCTTCTTTGGACTGCTACGGCGCAAGGAAAGCCGCCGGCGCGCGCTTTTCTTTACCGCGGTGCTCGCGGGAATACCAGTCCTTTTGACTCAAACCTCGCGAATGGTGACCGATGTGCCTCTGGCGTTCTTCGTTTTAGGCGCATTTGTCTGCAGTTACTTCTGGCTCGAATCAGAACATGCGGACGATTTGCGAATAGCGGCTGCATTCGCAGTTGGAATGCTCTTCAGCAAGAACGAGGGGATCGGGTTATGGTTCATCCTTGGAATAATGGTGGTCACTGCCTTAGCCACTGAACGACGAATTAAATTTTTACTACCCGCCGGTATTTGGTTGGGAGTCGTGCCAGCGCTGGTCACCCTTCCATGGTTTGTGTTTCGACTAGGGATTCCGAAGGTTCACGAAGATTATGGCGGGAAAATCGGTGTGGTTTACTTTCTGAACAATGTTTCACGCGTTCCCGAGGTGGTGGGAAGTTCGCTGCGCTTTTTTCTGAACTGGGAGGATTGGCGAATATTCTGGCCATTAGCGCTCTTGCTTTTGGTTCTAACTTTGACGCACTCGCTCCGACCCCCAACGCTTTTTCTTTTTCTCGGGGCAGTTTTGCCCTTGCTGATGTATGGCTACGTCTATGTCATTACTCCGTGGAATCTAAAGGAGCTGATGGAGGCCACCGCAAGTCGGCTGCTGCTTCAAATAGCACCGGTATGGGGATTCTTGTTCGCAGAACAGGTTCACGCCCGCAAACTGCTGCCCTTCGATTAAACTTAAGCCCGAAAATGCTCCGACCTTTAGCGTTGGATCCCATATAGCAAGGCTATCATATCCATTGACAGATTTAGCATTAGCACCTCGCGCCTCTAAACCTAGGTGGTACCGAGCGACCATAGTAACCCTATTACTAGTCTTTGTTTTCCTGGCTTCTAGCAGCGTTTTGCGAAAGTCCCCGACATACGACGAAACCGCGTATCTCGGCACAGGGAGCTACCTGTTAAAATTTCATCAATTCGATAACGTAGCGGTCTTACGCCATCCTATTTTCTGGACAGTTTGGCACGACCTACCATTGCTGTTGATGTCAAAGATTCCTGACTCGGTGTGGCAGGAGGACAGCGAAGTTTTGCGCGGCCAGAACATTATAGCATTACGGGGAGACGACTTACTGCTAAATGCGTGTCGATTTATACTCCTCCAGTTTGGTGTAATCCTGGGGCTAGTAGTCTTTAATTGGTCACGTGAACTCTATGGCGCCAGCGGGGGTTTAATCTCCCTGATACTATATTGTTTTTGCCCAAATATTCTCGCGCACGCACCGCTCATCACGCCGGATATGACTTTGAGTTGTTTCGCACTTTTTACTACCTGGCGTCTATGGAAGCTGGCTAAGAAACATAATATTCAAAATCTGATTTGGGCCGGCCTTGGATTTGGATTCATGCTTTTAAGCAAGCACACCGGCATGCTCCTCGGGTTAATTCTGTTCGTTACGGACGTCGTATATCGCAGCGCCGCGGACCAAATTAACTGGCGGTCATGGCGTGGAACATGGAGCGGGTTGCGGCACTGGACGATTCTGATAGCAATTGCCGTCCTCATTGTTTGGGCAGCATACGGGTTTCAAGTCGCGCCCATGATCTGGCCCTCTGGTGCCCGGATCTGGACACCTGCCGCTCCGTACTTTCAAGGCGCGATCATCCAGTATGAACAATCTCGGGACCCTCATTCGTTTTTCTTGATGGGAATGAGCTCCGACTCTGGCTGGTGGTACTATTTTGTGGTTGTCTGCCTGATAAAAATACCAGTGGCTCTCCTTCTTTTGCTCGGCGGTCTCGTTCTCGTGAAGCGTCGGCCAGGGTGCCGAGGTTATGTGGATGAACTGTTTTTAGCGCTACCCTTTGGGTTGCTCTTCCTTTATCTGTCTTGTTTCAACACGATTCAAAATGGATTCCGTTACCTCCTACCGTTTTACCCGTTGCTACTTATAATGTTGGGTAACTATGGCCCAGCTCTTCACCGATCGCTGACAGTGCGAATCAGCAGCGGCTTACTCATCTTATGGCTGGTAATAAGCACACTTCTAGCCTGGCCAAACTATATCTCCTACTTCAACGAACTAATAGGCGGTTCTCGCCAAGGCTATCACTGGTTAGGCGATTCTAACGTTGACTGGGGACAGGACCTGAAAGAATTGAAGCGCTTCACCAGCGAGCGCGGAATTGACCGCATTCAATTAAGTTACTTCGGGACCGCTGACCCTGCTCACTATGGAATTAATTACGAATACCTTCCTTCTTCGAACGCTCCGTTACAACCGACACCGCCTTTGCCGGAAGGGCAGGAGCCGGCTCGCTTTCTCGCGATCAGCGCCTACGATTACCAAGGCATCGGTTTTGGGGAGAAGGGCGAGCAGAATGTTTACCGTTTTCTCTACGACTATGTTCCGAATGATATGGCAGGGCGTTCCATTTTGATTTTTGATAGCCAAGGTTTAAAACGCCGGACGCGTCGTCCGCTGCCGCTTTTCCTTCGCCAATTCGTAGGGCTGGAACGTCGTGACGCACCGATAAATTTGTACCCGTGATCCACGTTGGGCTCGGAATATCAAAGATTCCTTAAATGATTAAAGAGGACCGGCGATTGAGGTCGTTGATCTTTGTCACAACGTTGATTGTGTTTGGCTATTTCCAGTCCGGCGGTGGCTGGAATCAGAATGCGCGATTTGCGATGGTTCGCGCCGTGGTGGAGCGCGCGGAGCTTACCATCGACTCTTACTTGATTTATGTTAGAGCGAAACCAGATCCGAGCACGGAGTTACGGCGCATTTTAATAACCAACGCTGAATATGAAATAAACGGCGAGCGATGGCTGCTGATGTGGCCTACAAAAGGCGGAGAATTTTCTTCTGTCAAAAACAACTCAGACGGAACCCGTGTCGCTGGAGATTATTGTCCTGTCAACAATAGCGTGCAAGGGACAATTGCCGCGATCGATCGCTCCACAAAGGTGATCGAAGTGGAGGACACACATCACGTTCGGATTCCCATTGTCTTTTCTAGCGCGACAAAAATTCAACGAGAGGACGCGTCAATTTCTTGGGACTCCTTGAATGAGGGTGATCCAGTGCAAGTCTTTTGCGGGCTTGATCGAGCGGGCAGAGTCGAAGCGAAGACGATCAAGTCAGTAAGCACGCAGCCCCGGCCGTTGATTGCCTTCAAGGATTTAGGGCCTGTGGCGGCAAGCGGAGATGTCGCTTTTTATCATGGGCACTTTTATCCGAACAAAGCTCCCGGGACGTCATTCGTCGCGTTGCCTGCTTACTGGCTTCTCTTTCACCTTGAGCAAATAATCGGCGCGAATCCTGACGATTGGTGGACGTTAACAATCAACGCGTGGCTTACGTCGTTGTTTAGTGTTGGAATAATTTCAGCACTGGGCGCGGCATTGTTTTTTCAACTCGCCCTTGAATTCTCGAAAGGAGATTGTGGCACAAGCTTGGTCGCCGTTTGGATTTTTACATTGGGCACCATGTTCTTTCCCAACGCGACTTTGTTTTACGAACATAATCTTATCGCCGTTGCCTTACTCGCGTCTTTTTATCTGTTGTATCGCGTTAAAACCGCCGAATTGCTCAATCCACCGGCGAATCGCCTAACGAAACCAGCTGTCGTCCGCGTTTTTCTAGCCGGCCTGTGCGCCGGCTGGGCCGCTATCACAAACTACATCTTTGTCGCCGTCGTTCTTTTTCTAGCAGCTTATCTTTTCTTCTCCATCAACCGAAAGCTTGCCCTGCTGTGGTTTGCTCTCGGTTTGCTCGGGCCACTTCTATTGATTTGCACCTACAACGCTGTTTGTTTCGATACGCCTTTCACCACCAACTACCACTACCAAAATCCGACCTTCGAAGGCAGTGCTGGTCACTTTCTTGGCGTCTTTAATCTACCGCGCGGAGATGTCATGCTCGCGATTCTTTTTTCTCCGTTTCGCGGCCTTTTCTTCACCGCTCCGGTGCTGATCATGTCGATCTTCGGTCTTTTTGCGTGGACCCGCGATCCGGATCTGCGCATTGAGGCTTATTTAATCTTGGCGATCTTTCTCTTTTGCATTTGTTGGAACAGCAGCTTTAACGGTTGGGACGGCGGAGTGACAGCAGTGGCGCGTTATCTCGGGCCAACCATTCCGTTCTTAGCACTCGGCACTTTGTATTGCCTCGCCCGGTTCTCTAAGACCACTGTCGGGTTAGCCGCCATTTCCGCCGCCATGATGTTCTTCATAACGGCGGTCGACCCCCAGCCACCGCTTGGAACTGGAGCCGCTATGGTTCTGGATAAGCCGCTCTGGCAGTACAATCCGGTCGCGGATTACGAGCTGCCGGTATTCCTTAGTCGAAAACCGACGCCGTTGCTCCGCCAACAAGAAAATCAGGTGCTCCATTATTATGATCTGCAACTGGCGCGCGAAGGCTGGCCGCAACCTGCGCGTACCGAGGAACTCAATCGAATCAACACCGAATTGGATCGAAAAATCGCGGCGGGCGAGCCTGCGCCGCTATTGCTTGCCCGCACCAGAAAAGATCCCGAAGAAGAATATCTGGTCGGGGATTCCGAACTCACCGCTCCGATTGGGCCCGTCTCAGCGCATAGTTTCGGCGTTTACGGTAACTGGAGCGATGACGGCTTCGGCAAACCCGGATCCGAGCAAACGCGTTGGAATTCTTTCAACATCGGTGAAGTATTATTTCCGGAGAGTCGCTGGAGCCTTCTTCCCCTGTTCGTCGTAGTGGGATTCGCGGCTTGGCGAATGGCGATCATGGTGGGTGCGGCTAAATCGACCGCTCGCACATAACATTCTTTTGCTTCAACCCTGCCGCGGCCGGTAATAGTTATTCAAAATGCGTGGCAAAAACCGTTTTCGGCCTTTTCTTTCCCGTCTCGTGGCCCTCACTTCCGTACGCAGCGAGACGATTCGCTGCGTTGAATTTGTCGTCGCGATAATATTGTCGATCTTTGCCGTGGTGTTGTTAGGCGTACGGGCGACGCACGCCGGTCCGTTATGGCGCGATGAATGCGATTCGGTAGCGACTGCAACGCTGTCGAGCCTTTCAGAACTGCTGCGCTACTTCCAATTCGATTCCTTTCCGCTGCCGTTCCTTCTGACCTTGCGCGGATACATAGCAGTCGTCGGAAACACGGACCCAAGTTTGCGCCTGTTCGGCGCGCTCATCGGCATGAGCCTGCTCTTGGTCGGCTGGTGGGGCGCACGTCGTTTGCGCCTCGGTGTACCGCTAGTTTTTCTAACGCTTGCTGTTCTCAATCCCTCATTTCTCGTGTGCGGCACTACCGTCCGCGGCTATGGCATCGGCAGCGTAATGATTGTGTTTGCTTTTGCGGCGACAGCGAACTTTCTCGCCCACCGAACGAAGCGAAATGCGTTACTCATGTGCATCGGGTTTCTTGCTGCGGTGCAATCTCTCGTTAGCAACACCGTGCTCGTGTTCGCCATTTGTCTGGCCGCCGTTGGCGTCTGCTTAGTGCGTGGCCATCGCAAAACGGCGGTATTTGTCATGACGGCACTAGCCATCGCAGCATTATCGTTTCTGCCCTACGTCGCGACCTATTTCAAAATGGGGTGGCATGTCTTGTTACAGACTAACGTCAGTGTAGTCGCGTTGTGGGACGTATTCCGGAACTCGTTAGGCGCACGCAATTCTGTGACAGCAGCGGCGTGGGCGGGATTACTATCGATTGCCGCGATCTCCTGGATCTTGCGCATTGCAAAGGGCGCCGCTTCGGGGTTAGCGGCTTTCGCGTTGCTCGCCGCCGTTCTCTCGCTCGTCGGCAGTTTCGTTTTCCTCAAAATGCTCAGCTACACGCCTCAGGTATGGTACTTCCTTCCGTTCATCTGTTTACTGGCCGGCGGGATTGATCTGGCCTATCCGACGTTTGCTTCGATTCGTGTCGTTCGGCTGGTCTTGTGTGTCGTTGCCGTTACGGGAACTTGGTGGTCGAATTGGCCCGTTCTCATCGAGCGGCAATCAAATGTCGATCTTATCGCGAACTGGTTAGGCTCGCGAGCCCAGACCGGAGATCTCATCGTCGTCAATCCCTGGTTTTTTGGTGTCTCGTTCAATCGCTACTATCACGGTGCCGCCCCGTGGGTCACCGTTCCGATCTTAAGCGACCGGCGAATCCATCGTTACGATCTGATGCGGGAGAAAATGTCTGAACCGGATCCGTTAGCGGATCTCAGGCCGACAATCGAAAGCACATTGCGGAACGGGGGGCGCGTCTATCTTGTGGGCGGCGTGCAACTGGTGAGCGAAGGCGAACGGGTACTCGTTCTGCCGCCCGCGCCGCAAAGTCAATACGGCTGGAGTTATTTGCCCTACGTCATCGCGTGGTCGCAGCAATTAGCGGCGTTTTTGCAAGCGCATGTGCAAACCAGTGCCGAGGTCCCGCAACTCACTGACCGCGTAAACTCGCCAGAAAACATTCCCCTTTGGCAAGTCGCCGGCTGGCACGACTGATCACACTGTCGTTCCAACCAGTTGTCATCCTATCGGCTCGCCGTTAATTTCGTCGGCAACGAAATGGCGCACGCCGCAACACCTCGCTCAAAAGCGACATAGTCATGACTGTCGCTGACAAGCAGTGGATCGATCGGATTTTGGGACCATGGCTGCTCGTCCTGCTGCGGCCGTTCGTTCGCCTCGCCGGAAAAATTCTTCGTCGCGATCACGCGACCACGCCGCGCGGCGAAATCGTCTTCATCAAATTGCTCGGCGGCGGCAGTCTCCTGATTGCGTTGCCGGCGCTCCTTGGCGTTCGGCAAACTTTTCCGCACTGCAAGTTAACGATCGTTTGCGCGTCGCCGGTCGCGCCGTTCGCCGAGCTCATTGGAATCTTCGATCGAATCGACGTCCTCAACGATCGACGCGGAGTTTTTGCGTTAATCGCAAGCGCTGCGCGAATTTTATTCGCGCTACTCCGGCGGCGCGTCGACACGGTTGTCGATCTTGAGGTTTATTCGCAGCTCAGCACGGTGTTCGGATTACTCACGTTGGCACGCAACCGAATCGGCTTTTACGTCGCGAACACTTATTGGCGCCGAAATATTCTGACTCATCTCGTCTTCTTCAATCGCGCTCGCGGCGTCTTCCACTTTTATAACGCAATGGCGCGTTTGCTTGGCGCGAAACCGGCAGGCCGGACTGATGTGCGCGCGCGCTTGCTTGCGCGCAGTGGTCGAGCGCCGGCCGCCGGTGAATATTTTGTCGTCGGCGCCGGATGCTCGGACTTTGCCTCCGTCCGCCTTCTCCCAACCGCGGAATGGTCGGCTTACGCGAACGCGCATCGCGCGGAGTTAATCGGCAGGCACTGGGTTTTTCTCGGCGCGAAATCCGATCGGTCGCTTTCTGAAGAAATAGCAAACGCGCTACGCGAAGCAGTCGGCACCGATTTCGTTTATGAAAATCGGTGCGGCGAATTTTCGCTCAGCGAATCGGTCGCCTGCATTGCCGGCGCAAAACGCTTTTTCGGAATCGACTCCGCACTTCTCCACGCGGCTCGCGCACTCGGTGTCCCGAGCGTCAGTTTTTTTGGGCCGACGAATCCGGTTACGCTTCTCGAACCAATTGAAGATTACATCGAAGAAGTTCATTATCGGCCGCCGATCTGTTCGCCTTGTCTTCACGTAACGCAGATCCCGCCCTGCCGGGGCCGAAACGTTTGCATGCAACTCTTCACGCTCGATGATGTCCCGTTCACGCCGTGGTGCGAGGACAGTTCGGGCAAGAGTTTGCTGCCAGCCGAAATGGACTGATGCCGGAAAATCTCCAAACGCGACTGCGGAACGCAGCCGCGCTCAACGCGAGCCCGTGGATTTCGGCTTTCGCACTCGTTGCAGGCGCTGTGGTCGCGCGGCTTCTGATTTTTCTCGCGCCGGCAACCGGCAACGATGTCGAAAAAGCGAAAGCGCTCGGAATCGTGAGCGTCTCGATTCTCGCGGGACATTCCAAATCGGCGGACTCGGCCGCTTATTTCTTGGCAATGGCAGGAGCGATCGCGACGAGCGTTGCGATTTGGATAATCTGGACGCTGCGCGCCGGTCGAGACGCATCGCGTGAAACAACGACGACGACGACGGTGTCTTTGACAGTTCCGCGCGCAAAAGTTTTTGAGATCGCGATTGTGACATTGATCGCGTTCGCCCTGTTTGGACATTTTTGGAATGGACGCGCCGCGACCGTTAGCGCGTGGTCCACGCTAAGTGAAGAAGGCGAAATGCTCGCCTGGGTCGATACCGTTCTTCGCGGCGGAGCTTTGTGGCGCGATACATTTTGCCTCTACGGACCGCTGTCGGTTTGGTCCGTCGCAGCGCTGTTTTCTGTTTTTCATCCGTCGCTTGGATTGTGGCGCCTCTGGATCTTCGCTTTGAATCCGCCGGCGATAATCGCCGCTTATTTTTTATTGCGCGCCACAACTCGCACCCGAATCGCTGCCATCGCCGGCGCGCTCGCGTTCGCGCTTTTTTCCGGCTCGGCAATTCCGGCGATGAGCTGGTCACTGCTTCGTGTTGGACTTGCGCTGGCCGCGATTGCGACGCTCACACGTGCGCTCGATCGCAGAAAAAACGGATGGTTCGTCGGCACCGGCGCACTGCTCGGCACCGCATTCTTGTACAGTCAGGAGATTGGGATCGCGTCCGGATTGGCCGTCGCCGTTGTCCTGATTCTCCAACCAAATCAAAGAACGATGTCGATCTTATGGACAGCGCTCGGGGGCGCGGTCGTAATCATTCCAGCTCTCGTTTATCTCATGGCGACGCACGCGCTTGGGGCCACCGTTGAAAATTTATTTCTCTTTCCGCGCGTTCGCGTGCTCGGCTTTGCCGCATTTCCTTTTCCGCGCTTCGCACTGAATACTGAATCGCTCCGGGCCTACTTCGTGCCGGCAGTGCTCGTTATCTCCGCCTTTTTTACGGCGAAGAAATTGTTGCGCGGCTTTCGCGATGCACGCGGCTTTGCCGAGCTCGCGCTCTTTATCTTTGGCGCGTTGCTGTTTACTGCCGCCTTGTCCCGTCCCGATTATCCGCATTTCTCTTTCGTCGCGCCACCGGCGCTGATGCTACTTGCCGGTCTGCTTGAAAGCGCTTGTTTCGCGATTCGATTACCGAATCGCGGCATCATCGCAATCGTCGGGGTTGTCGCCGCCGCAGTTGCGCTTTTGCCATGGATGCCGATGGCGCAACAGACGTTGCGCTCATTAATCGAACCGCCCTCTGGCCGAACGCTCGATCTCCCGCGCGGCGGCAGCGCGCTTTTGCCGGACGATTTCGCGACCGATCTCGAACAACTCACGCGCGCCATCCAATCGCGCACTGCTCCGAACGAGCCGTTTTGGGTTTTTCCGAACGAGGCGCTTCTTTATTTTTTGGCTGACCGTCCGCAACCAACTCACTTCCCGCTCGCAATTTTCGCGATTACTCGCGAACAACGTGAACAACTGATTGCGGATCTTGAGCGCACCCGGCCCCGATGGGCGATCTTCTATCGCGACGCGCCCGATGATGACGGGATTCCCTACACCGTCGCGATGCCGGAGATCGTCGCGTACGTGAACGCAAATTACGAAATCGAAACGAACATCGGCGCTTTTGCGCTAATGCGGCGCCGCTGATCGGCGGTCTACTTCTTTTTGAAAACTTCCACCGCGTCCCAAGTTTCGTCCGGTGGTGTTTGTTCGTACTCGAGCGAGCGCTCGAGATACATTTTTGCAAGGCTGTCGTCTGGATAAAATTCGAGGAAACGAGAAAACAAAATCTTCGCTTCTTTGAAATCGCGCTTTCGGAATTTGCCAAGCGCGTCTTCGTAAACGTCCAGCCATTTCAAAAATTCCGGGTCGACATCGTCCTTGCGCGCAGCAATCACCGTGAAAAGCTCAACCGGTCTGGTTGTTCCTTTGGGTTGCGCCAGTGCAACCGGTCGCAAATAAAATTCATCTCGCACCAGCTCTGCCGCGCTCGCGCCGATTAAAATGTCGACCTGATATTGACGCGTGAGCGCTTCCAATCGCGACGCGACATTCACCGCATCGCCGATCACCGTCGGATCGAGTCGTTCGTGCGGCTCGTAGGAACCGATGTTACCGACGATCGCGTCGCCGTGATTAATCCCAACACCAAACGCGAGCGGATCAATACCCTCGGCGCGCCAAGCGTCATTCAATTTCACCATTACCCGTCGCATCCCGACAGCGGCGCGCACTGCCGCCTTCGCATCCGCCGCCGCTCCGTGACTGCTCACGTTTCCCCAAACCGCCATGATCGCGTCGCCGATAAATTTATCGAGCGTGCCGCCATTATCGAAAACCATCGGCACCATCGTGCTAAGATAACGGTTGAGCTGCGAGACCAACGCAGCCGGATCTGCTCGTTCGGACAAACCTGTGAATCCGACCAAGTCCGAAAACAAAACCGTGACTGGTTTGCGGGAACCGAGCATCGAGCTATAAAAGCCGCCGGGATTGTCGAGAATTTCCCGGACGATATTTTTCGAAACGTAACGTTCGAGTGTTCGGCGAGTGCGCAATTTTTCCAATCGCTCGAGCAAGTATTCGAAACCCAGCCCGGTGAGCCCGCTCGTGAGAAAAGCGCTCACCGGCGGCACGACCATCAGCAACAAGCCGACGCGATCGTAAAGAAGTCGCGCTAGACCAAAATACGCTGCGGCCATCCCGAGCAACATCACAAACGCCAGAAAGGGCCGGCGCAAAAACGCCACGACCGTCCACGCGCTGAGTCCGCCTAACAATACCAAAACGAAATCGAGGTTGATCGGCGTCTCGGAAAGAAATTCGTGGTCGAGCGTGGCCGCGAGCGCGTGCAAATGCATCGCCGCCCCCCAAAGTCGCGTATTGACCGGTGTAGCGACAACGTCGTGTACAATCTCCGCCGACGAACCGACCATAACGACCTTGTTCTTAAAAAATCTCCCATCGTCATAGTTGCTGTGCCATGTCGCCGGAAGGAAGACCTCGTACAACGGGCGCGGGTAGTAGGCTTCGATGGATCCAAAGCGGATCGCGTGAGCATCAATGTCCGACGGCACGGCATCGGCGCGGCCCAGCTTCGCGGCAGCTCTTGCAACAAATGACGTATAAATTTTCTCGCTCTCATATTCAGGTTGATCGGCCAGCCAGCGGTCGGAAACGTGAAACCGCACGCGCCGAACAACCCCATCAAGGTCGCGCCAGTAAATTATGAAGCCGACTCGATCATCATCCTCCTGCGGCGCTGGAATCAGCGTTTTGCTTGGTAGAACCAGTTCAAAGCTATGCTGATCGTCAAAATTGCACGCAATCACCACTCGGTCGCGATACTTGTCCAAGGCGGCCTGAAATGCGGGATCTGCATCGGTGTTCGCGCCGAATACGATGTCGAACATCACGAGGCGCGCGCCGGCGCTGAAAAGTTTATCCATCAGCAACGCCCAAACTTCACGCGACCATGGATACGGATGCGCGGCCATTAATCGCAGCGCCGGATCCTGAGCAATCTCGTCCGGACTAACCGCGTCGAGGATCAACGATTGCTGATCGATCCCGAGAAAAACAAAATCTGAATGCGTCGCCGTTTTTCTGCCCTCTTTTCGCAGCACGTCTGCGAAACTGCGTTCGCCGCTCCAAACAGTCGAAAGAAACGGCGCGCCGGGAAAAAAGTGGGCCAGCTCGACCAGGCCGGTCCAAAAAACGACGATCAGGCTCAGGATTAACAACCGATGCCGGCCAAGCCAATGCACGAACGCATTCTAACAAAGAATGCGAAATGACGAAGCACGAATGACGAAACGCGTATCGATGCTTGATTCGTCATTCGGCCGTCGGGCTTCCTTCGTCATTCGTCATTTGTCATTCGTCATTTTCCCGCTACCTTTCGCCCTCCGAAAGGTTCGGAACGTCTTTCCACCTGTGCCGCGGTTGCGGCACTTATCAGCGAGCGAGGTCGGAAAGATCGACAATTAAACGAACAGCACGCTGACAGAGGAGTCGTGCCCCGCCATGGCGGGGCCGGATAACAACAAATGCCAAGAGCCACTAATGCGCCGGCCAGCCGCGCGCGACGCAAGCGCGTCATCAAATCCGCCAAAGGCTTTCGCGGACGCAGATCGAAACTATTCCGTTACGCCAAAGACGCGACGATGAAGGCCAAGTATTGGTCCTATCGCGATCGCAAAACCCGCAAGCGCACATTCCGCTACTTGTGGATCCAACGGCTCAACGCCGCCGCGCGCGCGAATGGATTAACTTACAGCCGTTTCGCCGAAGGTTTGAAAGCCGCCGGTATCGGACTCGATCGCAAAGTTCTCGCCGACATCGCGGTCAACGACGCGAACGCGTTCAAAGCGATTGTCGAACAAGCCAAGAGCGCGCTCGACGAAAAGTCGAAGTCGAAGAAGAAAGCAGCCTAGCCTGATTTCTGTCCTTTGACAGAATGGACAGAATTTATTCTGTTTCATTTTGTTCATTCTGTCGGAAATCTCTTAACCGATGGCTCATCCGCTGGAACAACTCCGCGACGACGCGCTGCGCGAGATCGAATCCGCGGGCGACGAGCAATCGCTCGAAGCCGCACGCGTGAAATATCTCGGGCGCAGCGGCAGCATTTCCGCCTGGGGCGAGCAGATGAAATCGCTCTCGAAGGAGGAGAAGCCGATTGTCGGGAAGTTGCTCAACGAAGTCCGCACCGCTGTTACCACGGCGATCGAAACGCGCGCGCAACAATTCCGTTCGCAAAAAGAATCCGCGTCACTCGGCAAGATCGACATCTCGCTACCCGGCACGCCCCACGAGATCGGCGCGCTCCATCCGCTCACCCAAATGTGGGAGCGTTCGATCGAAATTTTCCGACGCATGGGGTTCGCGCTGGCGGATGGACCGGACATCGAGGACGAATGGCATTGCTTCGACGCGCTGAACACGCCGCCCGAACATCCCGCGCGCACCGAGCAGGACACATTTTATTTGCCGGACGGCCGCCTGCTGCGGACGCACACTTCGACCGTCCAAATCCGTACGATGCAAGCTCAGAAACCTCCGATCCGCGTGATCTCGCCCGGCGCGGCTTACCGTAACGAGGAAATCGATGCGACTCACGCCGCGCAGTTTCACCAAATCGAAGGACTTTATGTCGATGAAAACGTCAGCGTCGCGGACTTGAAAGGCGCGCTCGAATTTTTCATGCGCGAACTGTTTGGCCGCGGAACCGAAGTCGAATTCCGGCCGCATTTTTTCCCCTTCACTGAACCGAGCCTTGAATGTTACGTGAAATCGAAAGCGCTCAAAGGCGGCGAGCAATGGATCGAGGTCGCCGGTTCGGGCGTTGTGCATCCGGCCGTTTTCGAGCAGGTCAACAAAGCGCGCGGCGACAAAGCTTACGATCCAGAAAAGTGGAGCGGCTATGCCTTCGGCCTCGGCATGGATCGCCTCGCCATGATCTTGTTCGACATCCCTGATCTTCGTCTTTTTGCGCAAAACGATTTGCGGTTTCTTCGTCAGTTCGCATGAAATTTTCGGTCAACTGGCTGCGTGATTTTGTCGATCTTCCAAAAAATCCGGAGGAGATCGCCGATTTGTTGACGCGTGCCGGCGTCGAAACAAAAAACATCGAAACCCGCGGCGCGAAGATCGACAATGTGATTGTTTCGCAAGTCAACACGTCATCGCGTCATCCCAACGCGGATCGTCTGACGGTTTGCGAAGTGAACGATGGCAGCGCCACCAAACGCCAGATCGTTTGCGGCGCGACCAATTACAAAGTGGGCGACAAAGTTCCGCTCGCACTTCCTGGAGCGAAGTTACCGAACGGCACCGAGATTCGAAAAAGCAAACTCCGCGGCGTCGAGAGCGAAGGAATGCTTTGCAGCGCGATCGAGCTCGGACTCGGCTCGGACGCTGCCGGCCTTTTGATTTTATCGCCCGAAGCAAAAATCGGTGCGCCGATCTCCGATTTGTTTCCAAGCGACACAATTCTCGATGTCGAGATCACGCCGAACCGCGGCGATTTGCTCAGTCATTTTGGTCTCGCGCGCGAAATCGCCGCGCTCACCGGAAAGAAACTGAAATCAACGCCGTGCGACACGAAGATCGAAACCCGGAAAACCGGCGTGGCGATTACGTCGACGCGCGAGTGTCCATTTTTTTCCGCGCGAAAGATCGACAACGTGAAAGTTGGTCCGAGTCCGCAATGGTTGCGAGCGAAGATCGAGAGCGTCGGAATTCGCTCGATCAACAACATCGTCGACATCTCCAACTTCGTAATGCTTGAGCTCGGTCAGCCGACGCACGCGTTCGATGCCGATAGATTAAAAGGCGCTATCAACGTGCGGCTCGCGCGCGATGGCGAAAAATTTCTCGCGCTCGATGGGAAGACTTACGCATTGAAAAAAGAAATATGCGTCGTCGCCGATCAGGAACGTGCGGTTGGAATAGGCGGCGTAATGGGCGGCGAGGAAACCGGCGTGACCAGTTCGACAAAGAATATTTTGCTCGAGGCTGCTTACTTTTTGCCGGCAAGTATTCGCAAGACTGCGCGCGAATTGAGTTTGCCCAGCGACGCAAGTTACCGATTCGAGCGCAGTGTCGATCCCGAAATGGTTTTGCGAGCGTCGCACCGCGCGACGGAATTGATTCGGGAAATCGCGGGCGGAACGCCGACAAAAGAAATCAATGTCGCCGGCAAACTGCCTTCGAATCCGGCGGATGTTTCGCTGAGTTATGAGAAGTGTGATCGCGTGGTTGGAATCGCAATCAAGCCGAAAACGGTCGATGAAATTCTCACCCATTTCGGTTTGAAGAAAACCAGCGCGGCGAAATTCATGAAATGGAAAATCCCGAGTTACCGCCGGGATTTGCAACGCGATGTGGATCTTATCGAAGAGGTTGTTCGCGCGTATGGCGCGAACAAGATTCCCGGCGTGGAGCGCGGGCGGTATTCGCCGTCGAGCGCGGCCGATCATGCCCACGACTTCGAATCGTCATGGCGAAACCGGCTGGCGGCTGCCGGTCTGAATGAAGTGCGAACTTCAAAATTGTTACCGCGCGAACGATTCGCGTTCAGCGAGAGTGCGATCGAACTGCGCAACCCGCTGAGCGAGGACGCTGTCGCGTTGCGTCCAAGTATTTTGGCGGGGCTACTCGCGGTTCTCGATCGAAACATTCGCGCGGGCGCCGAACGCGTCGCCATTTTTGAAATCGGCCGCACGTTCATTCCGCCGACCGCGAAAGAAGAACGCCATCTCGGCGTTTTGCTTTGGGGCAATGTCGCCGCCGCCGCCGATTGGCGATCGCAAATGAATCGCCGTCTCGATCTGTTCGATCTAAGAGGCGCACTCGAGGTTGTTGTTCGAAATTTGTCATTTCGCGCAGGGAAGTTTCCCGATCTCGTCTTGCCGGTCGACATCTATTCGGGAAATCAAATGATCGGCTTCGGCGGACAGCTGTCCGCGGCCAAATCGAATGCGCCGGGTCCCGTCTTCGTTGCCGAACTGCATGCGGATCTTCTTTTGAAGCCGGAGGAGGCGGCGAAAAAGTTTCGCGAGATCGAAAAATTTCCGGCGGTGACTCGCGACATTGCGATGATCGTGCCGGAAGAAATTTCCTGCGAAGAAATTTTGCACGCGATCGAAAAACCGCGCGAGCCGCTCTTGGAGAGCGTTGAATTGTTCGACTTGTTCACCGAAAAAATTGGAGAGGCGCGAAAGTCGCTCGCATATCGATTGACATATCGAGACCGGAGTCGCACACTGACCGGTGAGGAAGTGAATGCAGCGCACGCGAAAATTCGCGAGCGATTGCGGAGCGACCTCGGCGCAGAATTGCGCGAGTAGTTCTTTGAGATTGAGAGCCGCTCGTTGAGGGTTGGGAAGGAAACCAGTGCTTTCCGCTCAACTCTCTACCAGCGGCTTTCGAATTTACCCTGCGATGTTCGAGAATGAGGTGACGTCCCCGAACCGATAGTTGACGAAATATAGGAGGCTTGGTTGGTGCGGAGAATGACAGGCCTTTATTGGAAGTCAGATTCCGCAGCGACGGTCATCCGCCGTTTACCGAAAGGGAACGGGAGATTCACCTGAACGGCACCTGTGGGGTAAAATTTTAAAACCCGAATCGAGAAATCGGTTCGGGTTTTTTCATGCTCATGCTCGTAATCGTGCTCGTCCTCGAAAAACTCGATCACGAGCAGGAGCATGAGCACGATTACAAGGTAGATTTCAGGGCGAAACCTGCTTAGGTCTTGCGCGATGCGCGCGCTGCTCGCTCTCGAAGACGGAAAATATTTCGAGGGCGAATCATTTGGCGCAACCGGAATTCGGGTCGGCGAGATCTGTTTCAACACCGCGATGACCGGCTACCAGGAAGTTCTGACCGATCCTTCGTATCGCGGCCAGATCGTGACCATGACGTATCCGTTGATCGGGAATTACGGAATCAATTCTCTCGATCAGGAAAGTTCCGGGCCGCACGTCCGCGGATTTGTCATCGAAGAATTGAGCGAAGCGCCGAGCAATTGGCGGAGCGAGATGTCGCTCGATGAATATTTGAAGAAATACGACATTCCCGGCATTCAGGGAATCGATACGCGCGCATTGACGCGGCATTTGCGGACGCGCGGCGCGATGAAGGCTTGTCTGACGACCGAGAAGATGTCGATCGAGCAAGCCGTCCAGCGCGCGGTTGAAGGCGAAGGCGTGATCGGGATGGATTACGTGAAAGAAGTTTCGACGCCGGAAATTTATCAGTGGGATCCAGACGACAAACTCAGTCAACCGTGGACGATCGTGAACGGCAACGGCGACAACAAACCGAAGCTGCCGCCGATCCGGTTTCGAATCGTCGCCTACGATTACGGAATCAAACAAAATATTCTACGATTGCTGCGACAGAAAGGCTTCGGCGTCACGGTCGTTCCGGCATCGACCACTGCCGAGCAAGCGCTCGCGCAAAATCCGGACGGAATTTTTCTTTCGAACGGACCCGGTGATCCGTCCGCGTTGCCTTATGCACACAAAACCGTCGCCGATTTGATGGGCAAAAAGCCGATCTTTGGAATTTGTCTCGGTCATCAGATCCTCGGTTTCGCGTTTGGAGGATCGACATTCAAACTGAAATTCGGCCATCGCGGTGCGAATCAGCCGGTGAAGGATTTAAAGAGCGGCAAGGTTGCGATCACCGCGCAGAACCATGGATTCGCGGTCGATCCCGAATCGCTTCCGAAAAATGTCGAAGTTAGTCATATCAATTTGAACGACAACACGGTCGAAGGAATGTGCCACAAGGAATTGCCAATCTTTAGCGTGCAGTATCACCCCGAAGCTGCGCCCGGCCCGCACGATGCGTCCTATTTCTTTTCGCAGTTCGCGGATTTGATTGAAGGCAAGGAGCGCGCAAAGTGAACTGTTATGAATAAACGAGACCTTTTGAAATTAGCAGCCGGCGCGGCATTCGTTGTCGCATTAACAATTTCCCCATTCGCGTTCGCGCAAGAGCATGAACATGGAAAAGAAGCGGCGGACAAAACGGTGACCGGCGAGATCGTCGATATGATGTGCTACGTTGATCACAACGCGGTAGGTGATAAGCATGGACAATCCTGCGGCGCGAAGTGCATCAAGAACGGTGGACCCGTTGGAATCGTCGAAAACGGCAAGGCCTATCTGGTCGTCGGCGAACATAAACCGATGAACGATGAGCTGGCCGATTCGTGCGGCAAAACGATCACGCTCAAAGGCAAATTCGTCGAGCGCGGCGGAGTCGCGATGCTCGAGAACTCCGAGATCGTTAAGAAATAATCAGGACGACATCCGAAGCGCGATCACTTCGCGCAGCATGCGGAGACTGTCGTGGATCACGTGAACTTTGCTGCCTTCGGCGTGATTCCAGCGCACAGGCACTTCGCGCAATCGCAATCCAGCGCAATACGCCACGAACAAGAGCTCGACGTCGAAGGCGAAACCGACGGTGTGCGCTTTTTCGAGAATCGGGCGAAACGCATCGAGCCGAAACGCTTTGAATCCGCATTGCGTGTCCCAAAATGGCATCCCGGTCGCGAGCCGCACGATCAGATTGAAAACACGACCCGCTTGTTCGCGCCGCCATGGTTGACGGATGCCGATCAATTTTCGGTCGAGCGCGCGCGAACCGAACGCAAGGTCGACATCTCCGTTTGCAATCGGCTCGATTACTTTGGGAATTTCGCTCAGCGGCGTGGAAAGATCGGCATCGAAAAATAATCCGATCGGTTTAGTCGCCGCGAGTAATCCGCTTCGGACGGCCGCGCCTTTGCCGCGGTTCGGAAAATTTTCGAGCAATCGCGCTTGTACTTTTGCGCCGGCCAATGCTTCGCGAACGATCGTCGCAGTCGAATCGGTCGAACCGTCATTGACGACGATTAGTTCCGCGTCAGGACTTTCTTGCGCCAAATAATCGACAATCGCACGAATGGAGTCGCCAATACGCGCGGCTTCGTTGTAACACGGAATCGTGACCGTAAACGGCGGAAGCATCGTGAAAGAGTTAAAGGGTTGAAGCGTTGAAGTGAATTCGATCTAACGCTTTAACGGTTCAACGCTTCAATGATAAATCTCTGTCACGAACTTCCCGTTCGCGTCGACATACCCGCGATACATGCCGGAAGTGTTGAATGGCAACGCCATCTTGCCGTTCTTGTCGATCGCAATCATGCCGCCAGTGCCCCCGAGTTTGCCGATCTTTTCGATCACAGCGAGCGTCGCTTCCTGAATCGTTTTGCGACGATATTCCATCAACGCCGAGACATCGTGCCCGGCAGTTGCCATGATAAAAAATTCGCCATCGCCTGTGCCCGAGACGGCGCACGTCGCATTGTTGGCGTAGGTACCGCCGCCGATAATCGGGCTGTCGCCAATTCGTCCGCTGAGTTTGCCCGTTTTACCGCCGGTTGAAGTCGCCGCGGCCAGATTTCCGTTTCGATCGAGCGCGACGGCGCCCACGGTGCCGTGAAGGTCCTGATCACTCAGGAAAAATTTCTTATCGCCGTTGCCGCCGGCTTTTTCAGCGGCTTTCGCTTTCTGGAGCGCATCCCAGCGCTCCTGTGTGAAAAAATATTTCGCGTCGACAAGTTCGACACCGTGTTCCTTGCCAAAATTTTCCGCGCCATCGCCCGCCATCAGAATATGCGGCGATTTCTCCATCACGAGTCGCGCGAGATCGATTGGATTCTTCACATGTTGAACGGCGGCGACGGCGCCGGCTTTCAAAGTTTTGCCATCCATGATCGCGGCGTCCATTTCGTTCGTGCCGGCGGCGGTAAACACGGATCCTTTGCCGGCATTGAAAAGCGGGTCGTCCTCAAATGTGCGTACTGCGGCTTCGGTCGCATCCAGACTCGAACCGCCGTGCTGCAAAATTTCCCAACCGGCCCGGAGTGCGTTTTCAATTCCAGCCCGATAGTCGTGCTCGCGTTCCGGCGTCATTTTGCCGCGCTCCATCGTCCCGGCGCCGCCGTGAACGACCAAACCGATTTTAGTTTCCTTCACCGAGCTCATCCTGCCGAATTGTTGCGCGCCAGCTAATGCCGCAACCATGACTAGTCCGCAAACCAGAAAAGTTTTCACCGACATAATTATTTCGCTTCGAACAAGTAGTCCGCGCTTGGATGGCGCGCCAGCGCGAAATCCCGCATCGATGTCGATCTTGTTAGGCGGCGGCAGTTTTCGCTTTTTCACTTGGCTGACCTGAGGCAGTTTGCAGTTGGATGGCTGAACCGAAACGAGACTCGGCCGAGGAGGTGCTGATCAAAGCGCCGTTCTTCGCGCTTCAGGAGATTGGGGAACTCTTCCGACGTTTTTTTCGCGAAGTCGGCAGCATGTTCTG
>Ga0070707_100000720_pt1 | contig 33044 bp, 53 predicted proteins | sample KBSK5502metaG_FD_65468 | JGI IMG/M metagenome (GOLD analysis project Ga0070707, IMG submission 65468) | Corn, switchgrass and miscanthus rhizosphere microbial communities from Kellogg Biological Station, Michigan, USA - KBS K5-50-2 metaG | ecosystem: Host-associated > Plants > Roots >... | reverse complement strand
CTGGCCTCCTGCGCCGCGTTCTGAAATCGCGAGTTCGCGCTCGCCACCGTGCCCACCATGGTGTGGAGTACAACCCACGAGATGCCCCCGGGCCGCCCGGGGCTGAAGTTGGGGGAGCCGAGCCAAGTCGCCGACTGGTCGCGGAACATCGAGACCTCCTATCAGGCGCCGGCAATCTCCCGTAGCCCATGCCTTTGCACGGGGTTGGGAAAGCGCAGAAGGCGTATAAATGACATGAGGCTCCGCAACTCTCGGCGTTGTACCCGCCGCAGCGACGAAGCCCTCAAAGAGAGTACGCCACGATGATTTGGTTGATCCTGTTTCTGGAGCATCTCGAGGTGCTGTTGGTCTCGATTGGTCAGACGCAACTGGCTGGACAGGTCTGCCACCTTGCTGTGGCGCTCGGGATGTTCGGTCCCTGTCTGCCCGGCTAAGCAGACAGTTTCAGCTCCGCGACGATTCGCCCCTGGCCAGCCGTCGTCAGCTGGATGTAATGCCACAGCCCGTCGCCGAGCGGCAGCACTTTCGAGACATCGAGATCCACGGTGTCAGCGATCCAGGGTCCGCCCCCGAGGAGCGCTGTCTTATCGACGCCGTCGACGCCGATCGCCGTAATCGTCGTTGCGGTTCCCTCGGAGACCCCGAGTGAGGATGCGCCAACCGGATGCGTGTGAGAGCCCTCGGTGTGTGTGTGGCTTGCCTCTGAACCCGTAGCGCCGGGGTTACCCGGCGTCGTGCTGTCCGTGTCCCAACCGCTGTTCGGGCCAGAAGCCATGTTCAGGGTGCTTCCGTTGATGGAGAGGGCTGCTCCGCCCGCTCCAACGGTCGGACTGTTGTGGTGAGTATGGGCCACCGAAGCGGCTGACCCATGATTGTGGGAACTCCCGGCGCCGGTGCCCGCGCCATTGCCTGAGCCGGTGGCACCGCCGGCGAAGGAACTCGTGGTCCGATAGAGCCGCAGCTTGAAGCTCAGCTTGGCGATCGTCGGCTGCACGCCGCTGGCAATCACAAAGTCGAGGTACATCGGATGTGCGGCATCGACGCTCTCGTTGTAAACGAGCGGGCTTGGTTGGGAGCCGGCCGTCTCGAGGGCAACAATTCGACGCCTAAGGTCCCCGATCTCCCTGTCGAGATTGTCGGGCAACAAGATCTTGTTCGGAGGCGCCATCAGCCTGTTGCTCCGAGGATCAGGCGAACCTCCTCGTACTGACCGTCGGTGCTCGGCGGGATGACCTCATAGCCTGTGATGCGCATATAGGTGTCGAGCCGCCGATCACTGCCGTCGATGGTGTGGGCGGGATCGGGGAACCGTTCATCGGAGATCCGGAGCCGCACATCATCGCCAGTCCCATAAGAACCAAGCACAGGGTCCGCATCGGCGCGCGCATAGATCTCAGGCAAGGTCACGCCGCTCACATGGGTTGGATCGGCATCGAAGTAGGCGCGAGCGCGGACATCCGCCATGGCATGGCCGTCGAGTTCCGCCTGGACACCCACATTCTTGTAGGAGTCGAGGTACTCCAGCAACGGATAGCCGGCGTCGAGGAGCGCCGGGATGCTGCTCGAGCTCCGGAGCATCGTCGCGCCTTGGCCCAGGCCAATCGCATACGCGGTATTCGCCTGCTCGGTGCCGTCCTCCGGCCAGGAGTAATCGATCATGTTGCCGGGGTACTCGAAGATCAGTCCAGACGTGACCGCGGAGTTGCCTCGCCGCGGGTAGCTCGGCACGAAAGTCTTCGTCGGAACTCCGTTGACGTAGGCGACCTCGATCGAGAAGTCGAACCCGTTGAGTACCGCCGACAGCTGCTCGACCGCCTGGCCGACCGGCGTGAAGTCGTAGCTGTTGTAAGTGCGATCTCGGAGCACGCCGCTGGTTTCGTTGTTGACCACGATGCCGATGTTGCCGCCCGACTTCGCCTGGGCATAGTTGATGAGATCGCGAGCGATGAAGAGCTGATCCTGCTGGGCATATGCCTTGGTGTCCACGATGTATCGGCTGGTCTTGGTGCGGACCTGGAAGTAGCTCCAGAACTCCAGACCGCCAAGAGTGAAGCTCTGCGTGCTCGGACGATACGGCCCCCGGTTCCAGATGATTCCGCCCCACACGAGCACTCCGTCGCGGTCGACATAAAGGGCGGTCCTGGTTGGGACGGTGGAGGGGATCGGGTTGAGGTTGGTGACCTTCTTATCGCCGAGCTTGAGTGTTCCGCTGAAGCCGCCGGCGCCGTTGAGAATTCGGCTGAACTTGACATTACTCAGGGGCAGCTCGGCGAGCGCGCTGTTGGTTACAAGGTCATATGCGTAGTACGTGTACTTCGCCACTCACGGAATGCCCCAGAGGGTGAAGAGGCTGCCAGCGATGAAGTTGCCAGCGGCGGCGAGTAGGTCGATACGCGTGATCGCCGTTCCAGTGGTACGCCACTTGTTGTTCCATGACTCGGCGAAATCGCCGCCTGCCGCGTCTGAGGTGAAGTAGGTCGAGTTGGAAATGACGACTTTGTTCCCGACCGTCCCTTGGTAGTGAAAGATCCGAGCCTGACCGGTTCCAAAGTAATTCGCAGTCGCAGTGCTGGCTGGAATCCCGCCAAGCGTTGCCGCCGTCTGGGCCTGGGCATCGAATGCACTCGCGGTGGCGCTATTGCCACGCAAGGTCTCGTAGTCATAGGTCGCAGTCGAGATGTTGTTGAAGCGCAGATTCAGGTTGGTGCTCACCGCCGCCGTATCTCCCCGGGCGTACCACTCGATGAGCAGATGGCGGAAACCGGTCGGCAGCGGGTTGACGAAAGTGATCGAGGCGGCGGGGGCGCCGAGCAGCTGATCGTCGATCTTGACCGGCACCGTCCCGTAGGCGGTCGTAGGTAGGGCGGCGCCTACCGACGACGGCAGCTGCAGAGCATTCCGAAGGGCCATGACGCCGGCATCGGTCCAAACCGCGTTCTTGAGCGCGCCCGTGCTGTCCCAGAGCGTGAAACCGCCAGCTCCTGGCGAAATCGAGCCATGGACGAAAGGTCGAAGGTCAGTGATGTTGGCGTTGACGATCGTGGTCACGGTGGCATTCACACGCACCCGAGCCAGGATGATCGCGTTCAAAGGTGTCGCCGGATCGACCGGTGATCCGGCCGGCGTTCCAGTCACGACCGCCAGAGACCAGAGGTTTGTCGCGCCCGAATAGGCAGCGTCCTGGACCTTGGCGACGATGAGGTCGTTTCGAGGGTTGGTTGGGTCTGACGCCGCGATCGCAAGGTTGACCACGGCATCGTTGGTGCAGATGTAACTGCCCTGCGTGACCGAGTTCTCGGTGCCGTCGATCACAGCAGTGCCCGCGGCCACGTTCACACTCATGTTTGGGGTTCCGTTCTGAACGACCGCCAGGTCGCCGGTCAGGACGACCCCCGTTGACTCGCGGAGGGCCTTGAGAGCACGACGGAATCCATCCGCAGGATGGCTCGACGCCTGGATATAGGCAGGCGGATTCAGGGCTGCCATGGGCGCCTCCTTGAGTGAGTTAGATCCAGGCGGAGCTGAAGGGGAAGGTGAGCGTTGATGCCGCCTGAAACGCCCCCGCGTTCGTGTAACTAAGCGTGCTGGTGCCAGGAGCGATCTCCCACCACTGGCTGTCAGCGCTCAAACTCGAACGTCTGCTGGCGGTGCCATTGAGCAGGACCGTCCTTGCATCGAGATCAACGATCAGGGTGTCTGTCGAGGCAAGCGAGAGATTGAAACGGAGCTTCTTGCCAGCGGTGACGTTCTGCAGGATCGGCGTATCCACGGGTCCGGTCACCGTCAGGATCGGCCGCACGGCGAACGTGCCCGCGTTGGTGACCTGGATTAGACCACCGGAGCCGGAGGTTCCGAAAGCGAGATTGAAGGTGGCGTTGAAAGTCATGCCCCCGCCCGACTGCGCCATCCCGGTCGAGAGATTGGCCACGTTGGCGTCGTAAATGCGCGGATCGCTGGCTAGCAGCTCGATCGCGGCCGATCCCGTGCGCATCAGGCGCCCGGCGTCATAAGGAATCGAGCGGCGCCGGCAGCGCACGTTGACGAGTCGGGTGCTGTTGAAGAAGAGCAGGGGCAGCTCGGCGACGTTCAGGAGGAAGGTAGTCCGCAGCGCTTCCGCGAGGGCGTAGTAGTCGGCATTGTTGTCGCCGAGCATGAGGACCTCGAGCACTATCGTGCGTGCAGCGAGAAGATCGGTCCCGCGGAACTCGCCCTGATCGCCAGGCCGCGGCGCATCGAAGGTCCGGATGGGGGGCAGGTCGTCGAGGCCACTTACGGCGCTGACGTGGTACTTGGTCAGTGGGCCCCAGCTGAGGCCATTGAAGCTGCCGGTTCCGAGCTGGGCTGGCACCTAAATACGCTTGGTCTTCTTGGCCCAGGCAATCTCATTGGCCGTCTGCCAAGGCTCGGTCTGCACCTGGTGGAAGTGGAATGTATCACCGCCTCCGCGACCTCCGCTGTTCGGGATGACCATGCCACCACTCGCGCCCATGACGAGCGTCTCCGGGCCGGCCTCACCAACGGTGTAGACGCGACCAGGAAGGACAGGACCACCGAACTGCTTCCCCTGCGCGTCGGTGGGATGATCAGATGGATAGCCAGGGGTCATGACGACGCCCGTTTTGGGATCGACATAGCTGCCCACCGGGATGGGGCCCGCTTGTTCGAACTTCTGATCTTTCTGGCTCCACCAGACGCTCATACTCCACGGGCCCGAAGGTACTGGGGTTTCCGGAGTCCCACCCAAGCCCGACCTATTGGCTGCATCGAAGAGAGCCGGGATCGCCGCCAGCTGATTCCCGATGTTGTTCAGCGTGGTCAGCCAGTTCAGCCAGGTCGGCATGTTGTTGGCGACATAGTTCACGACGTTCGTCATCTCGTTGACGAACGCGGGCCCGTTCTTGATGGCAAAGTCTTGCCAGGTATTGTTTAGATCGTTCTGGGCCTGTGTCAGCGGCTCGAGGGAGAGTTTGCCGAGCTTCACCTTCTGGTCGATCTCATCCATGGCGTTGGCAACGCTGTGGCTGGACTGGATGAGGTTGCCCTGCGCGTCGGTGTACTTCCCCGTTGTGATGCCGAGGTCGATCAGGCCGCGCATGCGACCATGCTCGGCGAGGTCGAGCAGCCCAACGGCGTCTGAGAGCGAGATGTGCTTGAGGGCGGCAAGGTCAACCGCGTCATTCATCACGCGCTGAGTCTCGGTCAGCGAAAGACCCGAGCGGGTTAGTGTGGCGTAGCCACTGATAACCTCGGACTGGTCAGAGATGTAACGACGGTTGGTCTTTATGAAGTCGTCGATCTGGCTCTGATACTGGACGAGGTTGATCGCGGACTTCTTGACCGACGCGATGCCGGCTTCCTGTGCCGCGGTCAACGCCTCTTGGGCATCGCGGTTGGCGTCGATCGCCTCTTTGTAATGGATATCCGCGTCGTCGAGATGCAGCTGCGCCTTGCGAGCCTCCTCGCTCTTCAGGCCGTGCTTGTGAACGGCGTCCGACCAGGCCAACTGCGCCAACGTCAAACCATTGGTGGCAATCTGAAGCGAATCCTGGGCCTTGCCTGCGACGTCAAGCTCTTTGGAAAGGTCCGCGGTTGCCGGCGCTGCTTTACCGATTGAGGCGTTGTAGCTAGCGACCGCCTGAGCCAATCCGAGCGTCGCCTGCTCATGCTTCTCGGAGATGTCGATCATCGATTTCCCGCCCACGATGAGAAGCCCTATGCCGGCGGCGACTCCAGCGAGTGCGAGATTGGCTTTGCCAAAGCTACTGACAAGATTCGTCATCGCGCTGTCGACACCGCTCGAGTCGACCTTGATCCGTGAAATCAGATCAGGAAGGGCGCGCTCTCCAGCCATCAGGCGCCGGCCATCCTGCCGGAACCAAATGCAAAAGCATCGGCAATAGAGCCCTCCGTCCGTTCAGCGGCCGGTCTGATCTCAACGTCGATCAGTGCCATCAACTGCGCCAGCGTCATGCGCCAGAACTCACGGTCGGTGCGTCCATAGCGGACCGTCGCGTACCAGTAGAAGTGCGCCCACGGGAGCTGGCGCGGCTCCCGTTCGCTTTTGGGGCTTCGTCTGCCTTGAGCTCGGGGATGGCTTCGGTGAACGCGAGCACAAGTGCGGTCAGATGCTCGAGCATGTCCTTCGGCTCGAGGGTTCGCTTGAGCTCGCGCTTGAAGTCTTCGACATCCTGCTCATCTGGTTTGGTGTGGAGCAGGCCAGCCACCAAGCCGGTGAAGATCGTGTGGATTCGAGTCTTGCCGAACCCGGTCTCCATGAGCTTGGCATAAAACACATCGAGGCCCTCGTACTCCTTCTCAAGAAGTAGGAGGGCCTCAAAGCCAAACCGCACGCGCTGCGGCTCGCCGGCAATGGTAATTCGCGCTCCGCGCGCGAGTAGACGATCGGCTTCAGAAACTGACATTCACGCCTCCATGCCTCGGGTTTCGAGGCGAGGAATGGAAGGGCCGCTTTCCGTGGGAAAGAACGGCCCTCCGAGGGCGAAGAAGAAGCTAGGCGAGTGCTACGGCGGTCTCGCGGATGACCGGCGTGAACCAGCGACCGTCGGCTCGTAGAGGGACTGCGGTGCCGGCCAGGGCGGGAATCTGGTAGTCCTCTTCTGCCAGTCCCAGCGTCGGGAACGCGGTCAACTTGCATTTCCAGAAAGAGAAGAGGACATCTCCCGTCAGGATGTCCGCACTAGCTGAGCGGGCTTCGAGCTTGAAGTACTGCACGACATCAGTGTTCAACATCGCCCAGGTTGCCAGCTGGTTTGGCGTCACGCCGGAGTCCACGACCGCGGTGCTGAACAAGACCGCAAGCGCATCGAGGTTCAGCTTGGCGTGGTCAATCGCGAAATTGAGCGGGCCGGCCCAGACGGTATCGGAATCCAAATACACGTTGTCGCCCCGCAGATATTTGGTGTCGACCGTGCCGCTGATGGTGAGCTTCTTGGCTCCAGTCAGCGGCACTGAGGTGCCCCAAGTAGCGGGCGGAGCAGCTGGCGGGTCCGTCAGCAACTTGGCGATCCGGGCCTCCTTGATCGCGAATACCTTCGAGACGTGCAGTATGGCCACGATCTATTTCTCCTTGGCCGGGGTTTCCGGCACGAGCTCGCTTCCTGGCACGCTTGCCAGGACCGCGGCAACATGGGCATCGTCGACGACGATTACGCCGCTCGCGACGCGATAGGTCTTAGGAACGTTGCCGTCGTAGACGACGACCTGGCCCTCGGCATCTGGAACTTTGATGCGAGGCATTGCTACTCTCCGACGACGAAGAGATAGCCGGCATCAGCCGCAATCCCGGCCCCGACAATCGTTACGACCGGGGATGCGAGCGTGCAGAGGGTCGTGGTCGCAGTCCGGTTCGAGGTGGCGACGAAGAGCGCGGCTGTCACGGTCGTGAATGGAGGAATCGAGGTCAGCGTTGAACAGTCATAGGTATCGGCTGCAGTGACCTTTTGAAATGACAACACAGCCCAGCGTGCCTGGCCAGCGCCGCCTCCTGACGCAATGACTCCGGGGTTGGTGAGTGCTGCCATGTTTGAGCTCCTTTATCTCTCTTCAGCGATGGCCGGGCGCATAAACGGAATTGCTGGGGAGCGAGACGTACCGAATTCCTCGTAGACAGCCTTCTCGAGTGTGCTCCCGACGTCGACATAAGGCATGCCACCGTCGACGCCTTCGCCCTGGATCTTGATGCTGTCGCGCGTCTCGCCCGCATTGGGATCGTCCGAACCACCCACGTGAACCAACTGCTGGGCTCGATCGACGATTCGAGCAGCTCGCTCGCGCTCGATGATCATTGCCTCGCCCTCGAGGAAGGCCTTGGAGGCTGCGAAGGCCTCCATGAAAGCAGCTGACTCAAGGATTGCGCTCACAGGTTCCTCCAGATTTCGACCGAGATCGGGACATGCACGATGTTCTCGTCGCGCTCGACCAGCCGGGGGCCGACGTTATGCACCAGAACCCCATATACGGTCGTGGGGGGCGCGCCGCTGCCTGAGGTCAGCAACCGCGAACCCTGAAGCGCCTTGGCGACGGCGCCTGGCAGCGCGTAGGACTCCAGAATGCCGCCGGGGTTCACGCCGTTGACGATGCTTGCGCCGAGGTTCTTCCAGTCCATCCAGATGTCGACGGTTGCGCGCTCCCTGGCTGTCGATGCGGCGGCGTCCTCGAGCTTGTCGGGAACAACCGCGACAGCCTCGCTGACGGTTAGGTATGGCTTCGAGGTCCCATCAGGCGCCTGATCCCGAAAGACGCTGATGCCAAGACCCTGGCCCTCGAGGAACTGCTTGAGCGCCCCGGAGGTGGAGGCGGCCATCGGCTAGGTCGCTCCCATCAGAACTGTGACGAATTCTTCACACAAGCAATCGAGCTGGCGATGGCCCTCTTCGGAGTCGAGCATCGTGTGGATAAGAAAGATTCGAGGCGTGTCGGCCGGCCGCTCCTGATACAGGAAGCGCATCCTCGTGGTCACGTCGGAGCGCCAGCGAATGGTGATCTGATGCGTGATCCGCTCGAGAGGCTGGCCGGCTGCGAATTGCTCTCGAGCCCCGAAGGGATTGATGTGCGCCCAGACGACGTCGAGATCACTCCAGCTCTCAATTGAGGCTCCCTCGGCATCCGACACCTCGACCATCTTCTGTAGATGCAACCGGCGATTGAGGCTTCCAGCACGCATCGCTCAGCGCACCAGCGGAAACTTGTATGGGGCCATTAGGTCATCGACGCCGCGCGGCAACTCGACCACGGCGAGGCGAGTCCCGACCAACGACTGCTCGCGGTTCTCGTAGAGGTCGCCGACGATCAGTTTCATTGCCTGGCGGATGTCGTCGGGGATCAGCGTCGGATCCGTGTAGCCGGCGACGTAGGTGACGACCACTGCGTTCGGTACCTGCGCCGTGGCCGGCCAGGTCGTATTGCGCGCGGGAAGGATCCGCGCTGGCCAGCTCGAGCCGTCGACCAGGTAGCCGGCGGGCGCGAGAGTCTGCGGATTGCCCCCCGTGTCCGTGTAGGCCACTGAGGTCACTGACTGGACCGGCGGCCGGAGCTCGAGGACGCTGGTGAGCGGATAGCCATAGGCCTGCGGTGGCCACCAGCCGACCGGCCACCACATGTCCCACAGGTACTCGGCCTGCCCGAACCAGTCCATGCCCTGGACGAGCGTCTGGGTGATGCAGGCGAAGCGGTAGGTGCGCTCGAGGTTCCAGCGCGCGGTCCGGATGTAGCTCTCGATCAGCTGGTCGTCGTCATTGATGCCGACACGCACGTGTGCTTTGGCTTCCGTAAGTGAGATCGGCTCGATAAGCGGTGCCACGCTCTGGACGAGCGAGGGCATGGTCTAGCCGAGCTCGGCGAGGTAGAGCCTCGGGACGCTCCACTGCGAGTTGGCCCCGATTCCGAGCGTCGAGGACTTCACGTGGTAGCCAGCGAGCAGGATCAGGCCGTCGGGGATCGGCGCGACCGAGTGAACGCCGGCGCCGGAGCCGACCTGGCCACTCTGCACAAAGCCCGGTCCCCAGGTGTATGCGGTCGTCGTCGACACCGCCTGCACAGCGGAGGAGCCGATCGACTCCATGATCACGTTGGTCCCGTCGTCGATCTGTAGGATCGGCTGCGGCGTCTGAGTAATGCCCTGCGTCAACACCGCGTAGGCGGAAAAGAGCATCCACCACTTGCCAGCCGGCACCACGAATGACCAGTCGACGCCGGCCCCAGGCGCAGACACGGTGACTTCCTTGAGCTGGGTGATGACGCTCGGCAGCGGGATGTTGGCCATCTACGCCGACGCGCCTCGCTTCTCGCCGGGTGCGGCGGTCGCCTGCTCGACGTCGTAGTGCACGTTGTCTTCCATGGGCCGGAAGTACTGCGGATTGGCCTGGAGCAGCGGGTGGCCTTCGCGGACGCGCGTGATGCCCTTGGCGATCTGGTAGTCCTTGCCGTCGATCTGACAGGCGAAGGACTCGTTGGCGACGTAAACGCGCTCGCTCTTGGACATCACTCTTGCTCCTGCTGGTTCGCGGCCGGGATCACGTAGTCGGGCCCGTCCGCTCCGTCGACGTCGGAGTCGCCGTGATAGTCGGGGCGCGCCTTGTATGGATTGGGTGCTTGCGGACCGCCGAGCGCCACGCGCTGAGGATCCGGCGTCGGGGGTGTGATCTTGGTCACCGCGCCGCCGTCTTTGAAGTTCGGCTGCGGCACGTTCTTCGGGTTGCCGCCTGCGGTTCCAGCCATGGCTACTTCCTGCTCCTCGACGCGGGCTTCTGGTTGTCGCTCTTGAGCGGCTGGTTGACCGTTCCCGGATATGCACTCGGCACGGAAGTCTTGGCGTTCCCGGGATCTTTGAATGTCGCGCCGCCGATGGTCGCGGACGCCGGCGCGCCCTTGGGCATGTTCTGCTGGCCCTTGATCTTGACCACGCCTGGGTAAGGGGTTTGTTCGGCCATCAGACGGCCTCGAACTGTGCCGGGTGCAGGGCCACGAAGGGATGCTCGGCCTCGACCACCTGGCCTTCCTCGACCACCGTTTGGTCGGTCCCGTTGGGAGCGATGTTGATCATCCGCTGCTTGGCCTTGAAGCGAGTCGGCGCTGTTGCAGCTGCCAGCTCTTCCTCTGCCTGAGCCTTGGAAGCGGTCGCCTTTTCTGCCATCGATTGACCTCCTGGATGGGTTGTGCAGTCGGGGAGCTAAGCGCCCCCCGACTGCGACGAAGCTACTAACCGGTGACGAGCACGCGGAAGGCATTGACGTCCAACACCCTCGCGTTGTTGCGCCAGAACGCGTAGAAGCCGCGCTGGCCGAGAGGCCGCTGCCCGGCGGGACCGAAGATGTGCGGGATCACCTCGATGTCCATGCCGATGCGGTCGACGATGATGAAGTAGCGGGGGTCGCCCATGACCGCGATCTTGGATCCGGTCGTGAGTGCGGCCACCATGGCCGACGCCTCGTTGGCGCCGTAACCGAGGACCTGGACGCCCAGGTTGCCACCGCGCGGCACGTCGTTGTCGAGGCCTGCGGGCAGGAAGACCAGCAAGCCGGCGCCGCCGGCGGTGTCGAAGGCCCGGATCTTATTCCAGACGAAGCGGTTGGCGATGATCTGCGAGCGAGGGCGGAAACGCGGCGGAACAGCCTGCTCGAGCAGGTAGAGGTCGGCGATCGCGAAGGCGCCGGACCCACCTGCGGTTTGGGTCGTGGTTGCGCCGGTGATCAATCCGGTCGGGTTGTTGGCACCGCCGACTCCGGTCGTGAACTGCACGGCCTCGAGGTCGTCCTTGGCGTCCTGGATCAGGTTGGCGAGCTCGGTCTGCAGGCCACCCCAGTCCTGGGTCAGTTCGATGTTGACCGGCACGAAGCAGTCCGCCCGGATCATCAAGAGGTTGGGCTGAGCGAGGACCGGCGAGTTGTCCGGAGCCTCGACGCCTTCACCCTGGTACTGCGCGGTGACGCCGGCGGACGTGACGCCACGCCACTCGTTGCCGGGGATGGTGTCCACTCGGCAGATGGCGCGGTAGGGGTTGACGGACAGGTTGGACGTCGGGATGACCGTGGGGTCGAGCATGTACGGAACGGCGAAACCACCGGTCGAGCCGACCTGGACGCCCATGGCGCGGACCAGCTGGACCGCACGCGCTTCCTCGGCTGTGAAGCCGGCGTCGAAGTAGCCGTGAAGGTGAGCCATCACGGCCTTGCCGAAGGCGCTGCGATAGGCGGGAGCGCCAGTCAGAAGGATGCGCCGCGAGAGGTAGTCGTCGGTCTCCGAGTAGCGGTCGACCAGGCTTCCGACGTAGGCCTGGGCGCGCTCCTTGGTTACCGGCCGGCCACGCAGGTAGGTGCCCTGCTGCCACTCTGGGAAGTGAGCGATCTCGACTGCGCGCATGGCGCGATCGCGGAGCTCGCGCCGGCTGGAGGCCGGATCGAAGTAGTTGGCGCGCACTGAGGAGACGTCGTAGACCTCGTGCTCCGACATGCGGGAGATGATCTGAGGCCCGGAGCTGCGGCCGCCGCCAAAGCCGGCGCCGCGCTCGTGGTGGTTCTCCTTGTCGGCGAGCTCCTTGATGCGCTTGTCACGCGTGGCCAGCTCGGCCATCACGCGCTTGTGCTCCTCGAGCTCTTCGGTGTTGGCCTTCCAGAGCTCGCGGACCTCGTCGGTGAAGGCCTCGTCGGGGAACTCGTTGTGCTGGTCGGTGATCCAGCGCTCGAGCTCGTCCATGCGGGTTTGACGTTCGTCGCGGGTGAGCGGCATGTGGGTCAGAGCCTCCTGTTGGGATTCCGGATCACGACCAGCGGCGCCGGGTGGTCCGGATCTGAGTGGCTCTCTCCGTGCGAGTGAGGCTGACCCTCGGCGGCTTTGCGCGAGAGGGTGGCGACTTGCGAGAGGGCGGCGGATGTGGGTGCGGATTCGATCAGCTGTCGCAGGCGCTCCGGATCGCTCAGGAACGCGGCGAAGATGAACTCGTCGGTCAGCGAACGCAGACCGGCGGTGGCGCCGGCGTAGGCGGGAAAGGTGACGGGCCCGAACTCCATCATCCGGAGCGATTTGACGGTGCGCTCGGGGATGCCTTCGGGGTTGTAGGCGCTGCGCTCCGGCTTGCGGTTCAGGTCCTCCTCGAGGACCTCGAAGCGGAACGAGGCGCCGTAGAGGCCGGCCTCGAGGCCGGGGATCAGGTCGCGGTTATACGACGTGTCGAGCATGGGCACCGCGTAGGCGACGCCGGTCTTGTCCTCGGCGAGCTCCTCGATCGGGCCGAGCGGCTTGTTGCCGATCTGGGGGTCGCGGCCATGTTGGAAGAGGACGCGCATCGAGTCGCGGTCTTCCTTGATGGTCTGGGCGAATGCCCCCGGAGCGAGCTGCTCGAGGAAGCGCCCCTCGAAGATGGAGTCGATCTCCGTCCACTGGTTGAAGACGGCCAGGTGGCCGTTGAGCGTCGGCATCGCGGCTCCGTTCTCGGCCGCGCGCAGCGCGACGCCGAGACGGATGGCGCGAATGAGGTTCGCCCGCGGGGGAACATCGCTTCGGGGCTGTCCCGCAGCTGGCTTGGACTTCTCGCCGGACTGGATCTGCTTCATGTGCGCCTGGAGGTGAGCCTCAGCCGCGGCGCGATTGGTGAGGCCTTGTGTCTGGGGCAGTCGACCGAGAGCGTTGCGGACGCCGGAAGCGTTGGCGGGAGCGCCAGGGCGAGCGTGATGCGGAAGCGCCCAGGCGTCCTGCTTTGAACTATCACCCGCGCGCTTGCCGGCGCAGATCGCGCCATAGCAAGACGCCGGCGTGGATGACTTCGCGCAGCCGGACATCGCCGCTCCGCCGTCCCAGCTCCCGTTGTCGATCGCGCGCTCGAAGTGCTCGAGATCTGAAGGATCGAGGTTCGGTCGTGGCATATCACTTGCCTCCCGGCTCCCTCGCCTACTGCAGCATCACGTAGGGCTGAACTGCCAGGTTGGTCAGACCGGCCAAGGTCGCCGGCGCCACGGTGGCGTTGCCGGTCGCAGTCACAGCCACCGGCGGAAGTGCGAGGGTGGCGAGAGCGTAGATCGCGGCCGCAGCGGTCGCGTTGAGCATGGTGACCTTCCCGACCAGGGTCGGGATCGTGGTCCCGGTGACGCAGATCCCGGCATAGTAAATGCCACTCGACGGGACAACAAAGGGAGTCGCCAGCGTCCCCGTGAAGGCGGTGTTGGCAGCCATGGCGGCAGCCGCGCCGGCGGTGCTCTGGGCCAGAACCAGCGGTACCGTCGCGCCGCTGTAGAGGCAGACGTACTGGTTGGTAAGCGTGGCCCCCGCCGTGGCCCCGACGATGAAGCTGATCTTGGTGATCGTGCTGCCCTGTATCAGAGGAACAGCCACGGCCGTGATCAGACCCGTGGTTCCGATCACGCAGTCGGTCGTGATGTAGTCGTGTGGGAAGTTCTCGAAGAGCGTCGCTGTGGGCGAGTTGTTGTAGAGGTACTCGCGCTGCGCGAGGCCGCGAAAATCACCAGCTGGCATGTCTTACTCCTTGGGGGTTGATTTGGCGGGCAGCGCCGGCATGCCCGGAGGTGGGGTTCCGTTCTTCTTCGGCTCCGGCAGAGCCGGCGGGGGGGCATTGGGCGTGAACGAGGTCTGTGGCGGCTGGAGTTGGACTGAGAAAAGTCCGGTGTGGACCAGGCGGCTCCAGTCGTGCGCCTGGATCGCGGCGACGATCGAATCAGGCTTGTAGCCGGCGTCGATCAGGGTGCGAATCGATGCCGACTCAACCTGCTGGATGTCAGCGAGATCCTTGGCGTCCTCGCGAAGGAACGCGATGTCGCGGACGTCGTACCAGAGCTGCGAACCACCAGGCACGTTGACCAGGCTCTCAAGGGATCCGCATGCGTTCCGCCAGAGCGGACGCAGGGTTCCATCGCCGAAGCGGCGGACCGACTGACCGTAGTTGTTGTAGGTGCCGGCGGCCAGGCCTTCCGAGAGACCGACAATGATCGGGGGCACCCCGGCTGCAGCGGCGATGCGGGTTTCGCCTGCGCCCTGCGTGACCTTGAAGTCCATCTGCCGGAAGTCGGCGCCGACCGTCTTGACATCAGCACCGCCGCCCAGGTAGAGCGTGCGGTAGGCGTTCATCGCGCCCTCGTGCTGGGTGCGGAAGATCTTGATCCAGCGATCGAAGGCCTCGGCCTGGATGGTTGGATCCAGGGAGACGACCATGTTCACGGTCGCTCCGTTCTCGAAGAACTTCAGCTTGTGCGTGGTCGCCGCGGAATCGCCCATCACCTCGCGCAGGATCGGCGTGATCCAGCTCATGCCTCGGTAGGAGGCGATCGGATCGGGGATCGGCGCGAAGTGGCAGACCTCGTCGACGCCGAGAACGATCGGATCTGCTTGGCCACGCGGGCCGCCTGGGTGGTAGAGGTAGCCGATGACCTCGGAGTCGATGTCGCCGGCGACGAAGGCATCGTCGTTGGCGGGACTGCGTGACCCGATCATGATCGTGACCCAGTCCGGGCGCAGGCGCTTGATGGTTCCCGGCGCCGGTCGGTCCGGCCGATTGCTTCCGCGAACGCCGTAGAAGTTGCCGGCCAGGTCGGCGTCCTGGATCATCCGCGTCAGCAGGTCGCCGGTTGTGCCATTGGGCCAGGGATGTTCGAGCGGCGCCAGCGCCGGGCTGCCCCAGAGATCCTGCGGCTGACCGTTGCCCTGGCTGCCGAGGCGCCTCCACTGGAATCGCGCCTCGCTGAAGATCATCAGCCGGGCGAGGACGCAGGCGAAGACGATGCCGTTCGACTGGTAGGCGCCCTGGACGTAGCCGACGAAACTCTGGGCGATGTCCTCGCGGTTGCCGAGCAGCGTCTGCGAGGGGATGAACGGGTACTGGACGCCGCCGAAAGTGAAGAACTGAAGCCACTGGTCGAGCGAGATCGAGGGATCCAGGGCTCGTTCGGCTGGCAGAGGATCCGACCGGCGCAACGTCAGTTCGTAGCTTTTACCGCCGGGAAGAATGAGCTTCATGCGTAGGCTACGAGCGGCTCACGCGGTGGCTCGGCGCCGCCTTTCTCAAGAGCCGCTCCCCGAGCGACCTCGGCGAGGATGCCGGCCACGAAGGCGTCGATATGACCGCCATCGTGCTTCTTGACGATCTTCAGGTAATGCTGGGCCACGCTGACGCCCTCCTCTGGTCGCGATTGCTTGCGCGCACCCTTGCTCAGCGCGGCCGCCTTGGCATGGGCGCCCAGCGTTTCGCTGCCGTCGTGCGAGAACGTGTCGCCGGCGAACGCGACTAGGAAACGTGAGATGGCATCGTCCATGCGACGCTCGACATTGGTCGAGAACTCGACGATCCGCTTGGGCCAGCGGCCGGCCCAGATGTCGAGGTATTCCTGCCAGCCGTCCGGATCTCCGAAGAGGAACTTGACGTCGTAGGCGGCGAACGCGTCGGTCACCTGCTTGTCGACCTCGGTGCGCGGCACCTTCTGGTCCGGATAGTCGGCTGCAGTCCAGGTCTTCAGGTGAAACCAGCGCCCATCCGCGAGCCGACTCGCGACGAGCGAGACGGACTGGGCCTTGGCGCCGTCGAAGCCGAGTACGATCACCTGCCCGCGCTGGAGGTCCGATTCTTTCGCGAGCGCATCCCACCGGGCCGGGTCGACCGCGGCTGACATACCAACCACGAGCAGGTTGAAGAAATAGCGGAGCGCGTCGGACGCCGTCGGGCAGACAGCTGGATCGCGGGCGTCGGCGAGGATCCGTTCGGGATCGATCCACCAGGCGTCGCCATACACAGCGCGGAGCAACTCGAGCGAATCCTCATCGTCCGAGAAGTCCGGATGGCGCGGGGGCGGTCGATAATCGACAAGCACGTCAGCGGCACCGCTCTCATGGGTGCGCTGAGCGACTGAATTCTCGCTGGGGTCATAGGCGTTGGTCGTCTCGAGCCAGCGTCCGCCCATGCCGGCGAGATTGCGTTTCATGGTCGTGGCCAGCAGCAGGCCGCCGTTGGATTCCGTCATGAGATGGGGTTCGTCGAAAGCGGCGAAGGTGATGCGAGCTCCGAGCCGCGCCCGACCTGAGGAGCTCATCGGCTCGATCTTTCCGCCCGAGGGCAGGTTCATGAACGTCAGGCCAATGTCGACGCCCGGGATGTCGGCGATCCGTCCACGTTTCGCCATCTCGTACACGGAAAGCCAGATGTTGTCCGTCTGCTCTTCGGAGGTGGCGACGATCTGGATCCACGGGGTTGGATGCGGTCGACCCACCGGTTCGCCAGCGGAATCCCAGCCGTCGAACACGACCGGTCCGAACGCATACGCCAAGCAGAGCGCGCCCCCGAATGGCGACTTGCCCCATTTCTGGGGGCGAATCAGCTGCGCGCCGCGGTGGACGAAGGCTGCGGAGGGTCGGTTCTCGATCACCTGCGCACGCGGATGGAGGCGGAAGAACCGCAGGACGAATCGCAGCATCTCGTCGGTCAGGCGATAGGGCTCTCCCTGATGGAGACCGTCCGGGATGACGCAGTTGGCTTCGATCCATTCCCCGACCGAGTAGCCGAGGGTTGGAAACTCGCCTTTGGTCCGCGGGCCTCGCCAGGGCACCTAGGCCTCGTGGCGCTGGCGCATTGCCTCCGCCGGACCGACGACAGACAGCTCCGCTTGGTCAGCGACAAAGACCAGCACCTCGTTCGCGCGGCCAGCATTGTCGAGGAAGCGTCTCATCTGCAAGGCGATCTGCTCGATGAGTTCGTGCGTCGGATGGTCTTTCAGTGTTATGAGAACAATGTCGTCCGGCTCGAGGTGCAGTCGCTCGACGTCGCCCTTGATCGCCAGCTCGACTTCCATGTCAATCCTCCACCGCCTTCAGCCGCTTGCGGATGTCGAGCACCTTGCCTTCGTTCCGCTCCTCGAGCTCCGCATCGTCGATCGCCCAGCGCAGCCGCAGCATCGACATTGGCGTCAGACCGAGGCGATCCTCCATCTGACGAACCTCGGCGAGCGTCGGCGTTGGAGCGCCGGGCTGTTCGGCGAAGACCAGCAAGCGGGCGTAGCGAGCGATGACATCAGTCCAACCAAGTCGCTCCCAGGCGACTGCTTGCGGCGTGTGCCAGAGTCGCAGCCAGAGCTGGGTTTCGCGTTTGAATGCTCGACTCAGCGGCCAGGGCGGCGGCTTTCCCTTTCGACCTTCCGCCGGCAGCCGCATCGATGTTTGATTGGCGAGCACTCGACCGCGGTTGCGACGCTGAGATTCCGCCTTCGGCGCCGGACCCATGCCGGCCACTTACGCGAGTCTGGCGATGATGCCCAGACTTGTACGGGTTGCGAGACGCCGGGACCAGGGTCGCGGCCGCCGTGAACCATCGCGAGCCGACCCCACCCCCCCCGTACCCTCCGTCTGGCCGGACTTACGCGAGTTGCAGCCGCGACACAGGATACCGACATTGGAACGCACGGAGCGACCACCTGCTGAAAGCGGCACGATGTGATCACCAGTCAAGTCGCGGGTTGGGTGCGCCGGTTTCATATAGCCAGGACAGACCCAGCCGTGGACAGCAACGTGGGCTTTGATCGCCGCTCGCACTAACCTGCGCCACGCTCCGTCATAGCCTCTCTGAGAAGCGGATCCCCGAACCTGCTCCCGCCGGCGTTGATGGGCTCCGCATCTACTGCCCTCAGATAGGACGCCGCAGAGACGACCGTCGACGAGCTCGATGCAGGGTCGCAGGGGCATCAAGAGCCGTTCTTGACGATGGTGATCGGACTGGCAGCCTCATGCGCGGCGTCGAGTGATTTGACGAGTGTGCCGAGAAGTGCCCGCGCGCCAGGATTGCCTTGTGCCGTGAGCACAACCAGATTGTTCACGGCGTCGATCAAATTGCCGACCGTTGGCGCGGCTCGATTCATCAGCTCCTGGTTCAACTGTGTGAGCCGGTTCTTGAGCTCGGCGTTCTCCTTGCGCAGATAGGTCGCGGGATCGATCGCCCCTGGTCCGTGCACCTTATTGAAACGTTCCTCAGCCACCCGTTTCCTCCCTCGCTTACTCATTGAGCTGTGTTGCAACGTCGAGAGCGTCTGGATGCCTCGTCCGGCTGCGGCGCCATTCCTTCAGCACCAGCGGAATGCAGCGCACGAGCCAGACATACATCGCGCCACCGGAGTGAAAGCGCATATGGCGCCGAAACCAGCGCGAGGTGATCTCCTGCACGAGATCATCGGCGAGCTGACGGTCCATGCCCTCGGCCTCGAGCAAGGCTGCAGCGGAGCCTCGGAGGGCCGGATAGAGCGTTGGGAGAGCGTTGACAGCGGCCGTGGCAGAACTGGCCCCCCTTACTGTACTAATGGCCGGTCTGTGTCTTTTTGCCATTTCCGTATTCGCGGATACGGTTGAAGGCGTCCTCGAGACGGTCGCCAGCCGCGGAGCTGGTGATTCCCAAAACGAGGCCGATCTCACCCCTTGTCTTGCCGTCGAGCTTGAGTCGCAGAGCCAGCGTTTCGCGGAAGGTGAGGCCGGCTTGAGCGAAGAGCTCCTCCGGGCCGCCCTTCGCCAGCGCGGCTCGAATCGCCGGACTCGAGGCGAGGTGATCGCGCCACCGCCGCTGCCAATCGATGTCGCGCTTCTCGGCGAGCTCCTCCTCCCCGATCCACTTCGCGACCTCGTATGAGATCTGCCACTTGTTGTGACCAACCTCGGACTCAACCATCGCCGCGGCGACTCGCGGGAATCCAGCCAGGACCTCGAACTCGAAAAACTCCGGCGGCTTTGGATCTTCAATGCGTTTGACTACGACCGGCTGCCGCAGGAATGGAGGCGCCAACGACGAGGTGTTGACATCGACTCCCGGGAAGTCGAGTGAATCCCAGAATTCAACGTAGGCTGGCGTGCGAAGCGTCTGCATGAGCTGCCTCCATGGCTGGGTTTCCGATGGAAATACCGTCGAGAAGTGGCGTTGTTTTGCGCTTCCGGACCTTCGGCTCCGGCTTGTCGAGGCCGAGCAACTGCCGACGCAGACAGGCGGCGACAGCCCAGGCATCGAGCGTGTCCTGCGACGCAAATTCCACCCCGAAGCGCTTGAAGAGCTCGAGGCGAACCTGGTCTTTCTTCAGACCGCCTTTGCCGCAGAGCTGCTTCTTCCAGGTGTTCGCCGCGATGACATGCATTGGGATTCCGGCCTCGTGAACGGCCAGCTTGATCACTCCGCCGAGCTCGCCGAGACCGAAGGCGCGTGTCTGGCCTGCCGGCGAGCCATATGAGTAGCCCTCAATCGCAACGTGGTCGACGACGCGCGGTCGCATTGCGTCGCGGATCCAGGTATCAAACATCTGCAGCCGCTCGACATCACGCAGGTCCTTACTGCCAACACAACCATGCCAGACGACGTCCTCGAGGACCTGGTCGTCAAGCAGCACATAGCCGGTCGACGTGAGTGAGAGATCCAACCCAAGGATCCTCACGAGCTCAACCTCGAGAGGTCGCCGGCGACTGGTGGCGGCCGCCAGGCCTTCGCCTGGCCAGCATCAGCGCGGTGTTCGTTTTCGACCCGCAGTGATTGCGTGAACCACGCCAGCGACGATGGCGGATCCAGCTTCTGCTGCTTCGCCCATTCGAGCTGCGACTTCATGCGCTCGATGATGTCGTCGACGCCGAGGTAAGCGTAGTTCACGATGAACTCGTCGCAGAGCGCCACCTCGAGGGGGCTGAGATTGCGCTTCAGGATGTCGTCGATCACCCTTCTGGCAAGCTGGAAGGCGAGGTCGTTCGTGTGGCCGTTCTGAATTGCATCGGCCAGCGCGGCTCGGACTCCAGGCGTTGCTTTCTTGGATGCATTACCAGGAACGGGTTCGGGAACGGGATCTGGTTCGGGAACCGCGCGCGCGGGGGGGGAAACATTTTGAAACGTTTCGTCCCCCGTTCCTGAAACGTTTCGTTTGCGTTTCGACTCCCTGAACTTCTGGACGCGCGGCGTGGAAAGTTTGGGCAGCCCTTGCTCGAATTCGTGGACCACGACGCCACCCTCAACTGCGTCCCACATACGCCGCTCGATGAGCTCCCGGATGACCGAGATCGGCTTCTTTAAGCTGCGCACAAAGCCTTCAGCCTCGACGATCGTCATGAAACCGGTCGGGTCGGGCATGTCAGCGCAGTAAGACCAGGACAGCACCCAAACCTTGAAGGCGGCGTCGCTGGATTCCCGCGCCTTCAGATTGCGGTAGAGCTTGTCGTCCTGCTTGACCCAAGTCATGCGCTCACGACCCCCGGAAAAGACCATCGATTCCTGGAAGCTTTCGCTGCGCGTCGATCGATGATCTGCGCCCGCTTTAAGGGCAGTGGGCTGATGGTTCTCAGCGGGCAATCCGGAGTCCGACAGTAGCCTTCTGGCTCGCATGCATCGCACATCGAGGCAATGGCAAGGCGATGTTCTTGAAGCTCATCGCGCATGACATTGTCCTCGGCGATGAAGGCAAGGGCGCGGTGCTCGAGGTCATCACTGGAGATCTTCTTTCTCGTCGCATGCGTAAACCGAAGGTCGTAGTCATGGACGAGCTGGCGACAGCGCGCCGAGCAGTATTTCCTTGTCTTGCCGCTCTCGCTGATGAAGGTGCGGCCGCAGCCCGGGCGCTCACACGTCCCCGTCCTCGCCGTGCGCACGATCTCTGCCAGCCGCGGCCAATCGAGCGCCTCTGAAAGACGCAATGCGCGATCGAGGCGGGGGAGAGAGCGGCCGCTGATCCAGCAATCAAACATGAGCGCTGAGTAGCCGCCCCCCGCCGCCTTGTAGATATGGAACGGTCGCATGCGCCGCTTGAGCATTGCGGTCCGCAGCTCTTTGGCGAAGACCTGCGCGTGGGCAAATCGCGACGATCCGGGCGTCAGGAATCCAGCGGTCACAGAGCCACCTCCAGTTGGCGCGCTTCACCTTGGGCCGCCCGGCGGATGGCGGAATCACGGACGTCCAGATATGCGCGAATGGCCACAGCGATCGCCAGGAGGAGCGCTCGTGCCGGCGGCCGCGGTCCATTGCGACGCTGACGTTCGAGGCGCTGCCATGACCTGTACGCGCGCCAGAGCTTTGCCTGTAGAGGCGCGGGCACCTTCGCCCAATGGCGCGGGCAGAGCAACAGCGGATCGCCATACTTCGTGGTGCCAAGCGCGCGGCCGCATCCGTTCACCGGGCAGGTGCGCTCGCTCATGGTGAAGGCTCCTCCGGGCGTGGCCAGTTGCCCAACCAGCGATCTGCCTGCAGCTTCTCTTTGATCGTCTCAACGGTGTGGGTGCTGATGCGACTGATGAGCTGCGCCATCTGCTTTTCGGCCTCTGTCACGGCGTTTGCGGTATCGACGTAGAGCTCACCCTCGATCGTGAGCTTGACGATCGTCGTGGGGCCGTCAGGGATCAGGTGCCAGTGGACGGAAATGCTCATTCCGCCAGCCGTCCTTGGTCATCCAGCGAGTCCGCTGCTATCCGGTAATGGCGCGCGGCCTGAACATGGAGCCGGCGCTGCTCGACCGGATCCGGCTCGAGGTCCGCGCGCTCGATGGCCTTCTTGGCAGCTGTGGCGTGATCGAGTGCGTTCAGAACGCGCTCTTCGGGGGTCACGCGATCGCCTCCATGAAGGAATCGGGCACACGTCGGGCACCGCCCTCGACGAGGCCGAGCTTTCGCAGCTTCGACAGGATCACCCCGATGGTCGAAGCGTCCGGCGAGTACCCCGTGCGCTCGCACAACTCAGCATGCGTGAGAGCTTCGGGGTACGCATCGATCAGCGCTCGAAGCACCTTCCTTTCGCCCTCGCCGATCCGCGGATGGTTCAGCCAGTGCTCGAGGAGCTCCGGGCCCGTGGGCAGCTCCTGCACGCCGCCGGCGGCTTCCAGGCCTGCCTGTGTCGCCTTGATCGGTTGCCCGGGCTCCACGAGTTCAGCCTGCCGAAGCTTGGAGAGGATGACGCCGAGCGTCGACGCCCTGGCGCTGTAGCCGGTGAGGAATGCCAGGTCGCGCTGCACGCGCCCGTCTGGCCACTGCGCCAGCACCGAGAGCACCTTGCGCTCGCCTTTGCCGAGGCGCCCTTCGTAGGTCGACTTTCCGTTGCTATGCGCCTCAGCTGGAGGGACAGGCCGCGCCACAGACGCCGGCGTGGACCGAGAAGGTATGCGGTCGACCGGCTTCGCGACCTGTCCCTGCAACTTGGCGGGAGCCTTGCGTGATTGCTTCGCGACCGCGTTGATGCCCGCGTCGAGCTCGGTGGTGAGTGTGCGGATCAGATGGATGTGCTTGTGCAACTGATCGAGCAGGCCGACCTCAATCGGGACGGGCACGAGGCGCTCGACGATCTTCTCGACCTCGCGAATTTCTTTACTGACCGGTGCAGTAATTCGCTGCTTCAGTTGGCGCTCGAGCTCCTGGATCCGCTTCCGCAGCTCACGCGGGTCTTCAGCCTTCGCCTTCTCGATGGTGCTGGCCAGCTGCCCACGCAATCGCTCGACGTCGACCTCGGCGAGCTGCTTGGGCTGCGGCCGCTGCTCACCCATCTTGGGCGTCGACGCCGAGTCATAGGTCTGGCGCCGGCGGAAGGCGACCTGGCGCAGGATGCTCAGCCATTCAGGGCTCCAGACCCAGGCCGTGCCGTCGGGCAGCGTGGGCAAGCTGGAGAGGACCTGCTGACGCTCCTCACCGCCGGCGTGGAACTTGATCCAGGCGTCGATTGCGTCGCGGTCCTGCGGGCCCACCGTGCGGTGAGCGACGAGCGTCTCCGCCTGGGTGGTGACGTCCTTGTTAACTTTCGCCGAGCGCTGCGTGATGAGGGTGGCGCCGATGCCCGACTGGCGCCCCCAGCGCACCAGGCGGTCCATGGCACCCAGCATTCGCTCCTCGCCCTTGTAGGGCCGCTGAGGCACGAAGGCGTCGGCCTCCTCGATGAATACGTGCATTGGCTGGCGGCCATTTTTGGCCAGCAGGCGCAGCGCGAAGTCGGTGACAAAACGCGCGCGATCGGCGCCGCTCCAGCCCGACATGTCGAGCACCATCGGGATCCGGTGCTGGATGAAGACGTCGGCGATCAGCTGGCCGGCAGCCGGCTCGAGGGGCAGGTCAGCATGGTCGCCGCCGAAGATGTAGACGGCCAGCCCTGGGCCCTTGCCGTCGAAGCTCGACTTCAGCCCCCACCAGGCGCCGATCGGATCCAGGATGACGAAGGGCGCGCCAATGCGGAACATCTCCTCGGCGATCACCACGGCGGTATTGGTCTTGCCGGAGCCGCGTTTCCCAAAAATGGCAAATGTCTGCGTGACCGCCTCCGGTGGCAGGCTGAGCTCGCGAGAGACCTGCAGCTTGCTCACCGGTTCTCCATGGCCTGCTTGAGGTCGAAGTAATCGAAGAGCACCGTGCGGCCATCTGGGGTCCGGACCTGCCCGCTGTCGGCGCCGAGCTCCTGGAGCGTCCCGACGAGTTCCTTGTTTCCACGCAACAAGAGGCGCACCTCATCGCCGAGGAAGCTCCTGAGGAGGCTCTTCCAGAATGACTCGGTCATTGGCCTTTCCAGAGCCTCACGACGTTCGAGTGCCCTTTCACACGGCGAGAGCAGGCGAAGCCGACGGTCCGGATCATCCCCGCCTTCACGACCTGCTGGAAGATGGCGCCGGCGATGTTCGGATGCGTCCCGGCCGGCGGGTCGCCGGCGAGCTCTCGGACGTCGTCAGACGTGAAGGGCTCCCGCTTCGAGGCCAGGGCCTCGATCGCGGCAATCAGTTTGTCGCGATATTCGGCCGGGCTCGACTCGATGACCTGGGCAACACCCTCATCGCGCTGGCGGATGGCCTCGAAGATGTCGAGCTGCGCGGATGTTCGACCGGTCACAGGCCCGTCTCCGCGCTGGATTCAGTGCGCTGGGCGTCGGCCTCGTTCTGGTAGCGGCCGCAGAGACACTTCCAGCGACCGGGCACAACGCCGCCCGGGTGCTTTCCCCGCGAGGAGCGGCCGCAATGGACGCACTTTTCCTCGTCGACGAGGACCCAGCGTCCGGCCGAGTCGATAGGCTGGATCGACAACCGTTGCTACCTCTATTTCAATGACGGACTTCAGAAACCCTTTCCACGACCCACCCGAGCGGCTGAGGCAATCAGCGAGTTATGCCGGCAGCCTCCTTCGCCCGCTTGGCTCGGCGATTTCGATGCACGTGGTTATGGGCAGTCCAACCTGCCTGGAAGGCAGCGAGGGAATCCGCGCCGCCCTCCGTCTTACTGCGCTTCAGCCACCACAGGTATGCCTCGGCGACGCGAGGACTCACAGTCTTGAGGTCGGTCATACGGCGACCTCATCGATGATCCGCCGGAGGGCCTGCAGCGGCGGGATATAGCGCAGACCGACATCGCTGAGCCGGTAATGCACGCTGATTGGGCGGCCGGCTTCAACGTGGCGATCGACCAGGCCTGCGTCCTCGAGTTCACGGAGCCGCACGGTGAGGACGCGATCACTGATGCCGGTGATGTCCTGAAGCAGCCAGTTGAAGCGCTTCGGGCCCGCGTCGAGACCGAGCAGGATCTCGGGTGCCCAGCGTCGCAGGATGAGGTCGTTCAGCATCAGCGCCGCGCCTTCCGAAGCCGACGCGCGGCAGCGACGAGTGCCATGAACAGCAGGCCTGCGATCGCCAGCACGAGGCCGACGAGGAGGTTGGTCACTTCTTCGCCGCCTTCTCGAGCGCCTTGACCTCGATGTCGGCCAGTTCGATGCGGGCCTGCTTGAACCACTCAGCGATAGCGATCGCGTCCGGCAGGTCTGCGCGGTCGAAGTAGTAGCCGCTCGCTTGCGACTCGGCCACTTGGGCAATCGCGTTCTCCCCCGCGATGATGGCTACCGCAGCGCCTGCCCTCCTCAGGTTGGCGTCTGACTTTGCGCAATAGTCGTTGACCACCTTGGCCGCATAGGTCCCTTTCCCGACCTCGAGGTCGAGGAGCGCGGCCACCGTCTCCTGGTGGGCGTGCCGCACAACAGTGCCGAGGGCCAGCTCCTCGAGGTCTTCGCGATCCTCCTTGAGCACGGCGCGAATGGCTCCGAGGCGCGCATCCTGTGCTGCGCGCAGCTGCTCACGAACTTCCTTGCGCCGGCGTTCTTGCTCGGCGTAGCTGTCGCGCTGGCCATCTCTCACCTTCTGCTTGAACTTCGTCGCCTCGTCCTTCGACATATGCGAGGTTGGGTCGGTGCAGAGGTAGATGACCTTGGGCTCGTTCCACATGTCGCCGCCTGTCACCGCTGCCGCGTGGCAAGGAAGCTCCGAGTGCTGCTTCGGGGTCATGTCGACGTGCTTGGCGTCGCTGTAGGCGCTGTTCTTCGGCCCGGCTCCGAGACGCCAAGGCCTGCCAGGCTGGCCCCACGAGTACGACTGGGCGCCACTCAGGATGGTGACGCCGGCGGCCCGCAGCTTCTTCTTCAGCTCCGCCTTCTTCTTCGACATGGCGGACTTCTTGGCCTCATCGGCTGCTCTCCGTCCGAGCTCGCGGAGCTGATACGGCGCCGCGTTGGCGAGGTCGCGGTACATCTTCTTGACGTGCTCGATCGCCTTGTCCTGGTGCTCAGCCCTATGCTTGGCCAGGGCAATCGCGGCGTCGATCGGGATGCTGCCCGCGGCCAGCAGCTTGCCGGCGAGCGGACTCAGACCTGTGAGCGCAAGTCGCTTTGAAACGTGCGCCTCGCTGCGCCCGACCTTCGCCGCGATCTCCTTCTGCTTGAGGCCGAGGACGATCAGGCGGCGATAGCCGTCAGCCTCCTCGAGGGGATCGATATCTTTCCGGTGTAAATTCTCGACGAGCAGCGCCTCGAGGCGGCCCTTGTCGTCGAGGCTGACGACCTTGACCTCGACGTCCTTTTTGCCGGCGAGCTTCGATGCGGCCAGGCGGCGCTCACCAGCGATGAGGCGGAGCTTGCCCTTGCCGTTTGGCTCCCAGACGATCAGCGGTTCGAGGAGGCCGAGCGACTTGATCGACTCGGCCAGTTCAGTGAGGTCGCCGAGGCCGCGGCGGTTGTTGAAGCCCTTCTCGACCTCGATGGTCGAGATCGCCACGACGCGGAACTCGCCCGCGTGTGCGGACTTGACTGCTGTGGCCACGCTCAGCGCCTGTTGGCCTCGACGGGCTCCGGTACGGGCTCCGGGACGGTCTCCGGTTCCGGCGCTCCGTCAGCCTTCACGTCGACCACATGCCCATCCGCCTCGGCAGTCACGAGCAGCCCGGGCTCCGGCTCCGGCATGGGCGCGAGGTCGTTGAGCTCGCTGTGCTCACGCTCGACGGTAGCGCCAACATCATCGAACGCCAGACGCTCCTGGTGCCATCCGTCACTCGTCCGTGTGATGGTGATGGTGATCGTGTGATCCTTCAGGTCATCCGTCGCGACCATGCGCTTGATGTTGAAGCCGCCCAACTTCGCCACCTGACCGAGCGCTTGTTTGACCTCGTCATCCGATGCTCTCATGTGGTTTTCTTCCTCCCCGAAATTGACGAGTTGTTAGCGAAACGCGCGACCTGGATCCTCGTTGAGCGGGTTCCTCTTTTCGACCGGCAGCAGGACCCATCGGTTCTCCTGGAGCTCGAGCCGCGCTTCACCGCGGCCGATTGCCTTGGCCTTGTCGAGGACATCGGTGGCCTCCATCCGCGTGAGATCGCGTGCTCGCTCTTTGCCGGTAACGGCGTCGATGAGCGCCGCCCGGTCGATGTTGTGCTCGCGACAGACCATGGCGACCTGCTGAGCGAGGGTCATGGTGCCGACGTCCATCGATGTCGGGATGCCAGCCGCTGAAGAGGACGGGGTTTCAGGCGTCTGCTCTTTCGACTTGGCGCCGCCGTCCTCTTCAGCTTCTGGCGCCGGCGGCGGCTCACTGGCGGTTCGAGGCTGCTGGTCCTGTGCGGTGGGCTCGGGCGCCGGCGGCGGCTCCACAGGCGCTGAGAGCGCAGCTGGCGAGGTGGCCGCTCGTCGAGCTCGCCGACGGACAGTGCCAGGCTTCGCCGGCGCCACCAGGCCGCTCGCAGCGCCTGGGAGCACCGACTCCGATTCGGCCATGTCCTCGAGCTCCTCTACGTTGTAGGGAAGCCCGACGAGGACGTCCATAAAATTGCCGCGGGCGTTGTCGCCCGTCGCCCGCGCGATCAGCATGTTTCGCGGGTAGGCCTGCCAGTTCTCCTTGTTCTTGAGCTTGGCGCGGTCCGCGTCATCCATCGTCCAGGTCGTCGTCGAGATTCGTTCCTCGCCCCGACGCTGGGAGCACACGGTCGCGCGCGTGATGGTCGCTTCTTCGATCCAGATCCGATGCCCGTTGGCCAGGATCAGCGCTCGCTGACCAGCGGCCGAGAGTCCAGGCCTTCCCTGAATCACATTGATATGCTGCAGCGAGGCCATGGGCGGCATGCCGACCTCGTGGCCATAGAGGATGCAGGCGGCCACGGCGGCCGGCTTCATGCGCAGCGCGACGGGAACGAATTCGGTCTGTGCGAGCTTCTCAGCCAGCTGGAATGCCATTGGCATGACGTCGAAGGTCGACTTCTCGGCCAGCACGTCGGTCGGCCGGTACATCTGGATCGCCATCAGGCGGCCTTCCCCGCTCGGTAGTGACGCTGCTGATCCATCTGGCAGGTTTTGCAGCGTCGCCCGCGGCCGTAGTCATATGTGTTTTGGGCCGCGTAGAGATGGCCGTGCGGGCAATGGGTAGGTCGAGGTTTGTGGCTATAACCGCGCCGGATATTCTCGGCGTGCGTCACGAGTTCGAGATGAGTCGGATTCAGGCAGGACGTGTTTCGGCAGAGATGATCTGGCTCAAGGCCATCTGGGATCGGACCGATCAACTCTTCGAAGGCGAGTCGATGCGTGAGTCGCGGCCGACGTTCAACCATGAATCGCCCGTAACCCAGCCGATCGCGGTGACCGTTCCACTCCCAGCAGCCATTAGCTAGCGCGACGACCTTCGACCAGAATCGGTCGTTCATACGCGGACCTCTTGCCTCTGCCAGAGAGCATCTCCCCTCACGACTTCCATGCGCTGGTCTACCCACCAGGCGGTTTGGGCACAAAATAAAAACTGCTTCCGCTCGCGCTCCGTGACCTGGTATGGGTAGAGGTCAAATCCATCGGCTCGAACCCAGACAACGCCATAAAAGTCGATCTCTGGCATCGGTTGCTCGTCACCGTTCTCGTCGACATAGGCCTCAGCCATACCGTAGGCGGCGAGTTGCAAGGCATTCTCACCGAAGGGTCCGGAGCGATTCGTTTTGATGTCCAAAAGGCAGCGGCCGAACTCCGCGATTCGGCACAGGAGGTCGAGGGTGCCGGCGTACCGGTATTGGCGGTTGAAGACCGGGCGCTCGAGGAGCGCCTCGCTCGGCTCGAACTTGTCGAGGAAGGCGACGTAGGAATCCACGTGACCGACGAGTTCCTCGGGCACGTCGACGTCGAGGCCGCGCGCGAGCTGCTCCGCCAGCCGATGGACCTCAGTGCCGCGGTTGGCAGCTTTGTCTCGTTCGCGGAACGGAGCACCTTTACAGAGGTCGATGAGTTCCTCGTCCGTCAGCTGGGTGAGGATCTCGCGGCGACCGGCGACGAACTCTGCGACCTCGCGAGCCGCCCAACCGACGAGCGCCTGCTTGGGCAGGGACTTGCCGATGATCGTCGTGACGCCGGCGACCGGCTTGCCGTCGAGGGTGTAGCTGTGGCCGCGGCCGCGATTGATGCGCCTGGCACTTCCGTTGCCGGTCACGTCCGCACCCCGATCCTGTACTCGTCAGGCAGAAGGCCATAAGTCCAGGCCGCGGCCGCCTTGCAACCCCATTTCGGCAGTGGATGTGGCGCCGGGCTCACGGTGGTCCCCTGCTTGGCCCACGCCTCCTGCCAGCACCGCGCCGAGTACGCCGTGCGGCTGTCAGCCGGCACCGGAAGCAGGAACGAGCGATAGATACCAGTCGATTCAGGCGTGCCGTTGGTGACCTCGAGCATGACCACAGGCTCGTCCTCGGGCACTTCGATGCGCAGTAATCGGCGTGGCCGGCCACACTCGTCTTTGTCCTGATCCAGTAGCTTGGCGTCGGCGTCGAGGATGAAGCGATCGCGCCCCATCCGGTCCAACATCACGCGGCGGACCTCGACGTTGCGCTCGGCCAGGACCTCTTTGGCGGTCAGCGCCTCGGGCTCGGCGATGACCTTGGGGATGGGCTGATCGCCAATCCGCGTGGCGATGAGAACGCCGTGAATGTAGTAGAGCTCGAACCCCTCCCAGGCCACGGCGGGTCCGTCGAGATTGTGCAGACGATGGCTGTTCCACCCTCGCGGCCGGACTTGTTCGAGATGGAGCTCTCGAGGCCGCTCGCAGACCATTACGAAGTCACGGAACGGCCACCACCAGCACGCGGACTCCATCGTGCCCTCGTAGGCACGAGCGCGGTCCCAGAGATCCCCGTCGAGCTCCAGATCACAGATCTCGCGGAAGAAGCTCGTCCAGGCGCCTCCCCACAGCCAAGCGCCTCCGACCCAGAATTGGCCGCCGAGATAGTAGTAATAGCGCTCGAGGATGGCCTTGCGCAGCTCAGTAGAGCCGCCGCCCACCGCGCCGCCCACCGCGCCGCCCACCGCGTCGCCCACCGCGTCGTCCACCGCGTCGCCCACCGCGCCGCCCACCGCGTCGCGCACCGCGCCGCCCACCGCGCCGCCCACCGCGTCGCCCACCGCGTCGCCCACCGCGCCGCCCACCGCGTCGCGCACCGCGTCGCGCACCGCGCCGCCCACCGCGTCGCGCACCGCGCCGCCCACCGCGCCGCCCACCGCGCCGCCCACCGCGTCGCGCACCGCGTCGCGCACCGCGTCGCCCACCGCGTCGCCCACCGCGTCGCCCACCGCGCCGCCCACCGCGTCGCGCACCGCGCCGCGCACCGCGCCGCGCACCGCGTCGCCCACCGCGTCGCCCACCGCGCCGCGCACCGCGCCGCGCACCGCGCCGCCCACCGCGCCGCCCACCGCGTCGCCCACCGCGTCGCGCACCGCGTCGCGCACCGCGCCGCGCACCGCGCCGCGCACCGCGCCGCGCACCGCGCCGCCCACCGCGCCGCCCACCGCGTCGTCCACCGCGTCGCGCACCGCGCCGCGCACCGCGTCGCCCACCGCGTCGCCCACCGCGTCGCGCACCGCGCCGCCCACCGCGCCGCCCACCGCGCCGCCCACCGCGCCGCCCACCGCGCCGTCCACCGCGTCGCGCACCCGCAATATCGAATCCGCGTTGCCCTGGCGGGCTCCGCGGATTCGATCCATAAGCACGTCAGCGATTGGGGCAGCGAGCGCACCTACGAAAGGATTGGGGACCCTGACGACGACGCCTGGCCATGCCACGCCAGCAAAGCGGTAACACTCCTTGGCGCTGGCCGTGAAGCGTTCGAGGTCAGTCGAGCCGGTGCGCAGGCCGATCTCGATCCACCTGTCTGCCCAGGAGGCCATGGCTGCCTCCTGCTCCGGCGTCAGCTTGTCGATGCGCCTGGGCATCGAACTAGTCGACGACTCTCTGGGGCAGCTGGCCGGGCTCGTAACCGAGCTGCGGACGCATCTGCCAAACGCCCGGTTCCAGAACCGTCGGTGCGTGCTCCTGGTGCTCGACTGGCGCCGGCACTTCCATGATCTTCAGGAACACCGCCTCGGCGGCGTCGAAGACCTCGACCCGGTCGGCAATGATCGTGTGATGGTGACCGGTCGCCTCGCCGAGGGCGAGGACGTGCAGGCCTCCAACCGGCTCGCGGCGCACGGCGGATGCCGGGACATCCTTGACCGGGATGAACAGCAGGTCTCCCTGCGCAACGATCTGACGCCTCTTCATGACGACCTCCTTGGTGAATCGCATGACTGGAACTGGTGCGGGCTCAAAGCGCCTCCCTTTCGGATTGCGAGAGTCGGTTGCGCTCGTGCTCACTGACGTCGAGCTTTCGCGCGATGCTGTCAAGGACACGATTTCGTTGCCAACGTCGCCGCACGAGAAAGCGCTGGCGATTGTTTTCAGCCTCGATCTCGCCGAGCAACTCGATGTTCTCGATGTCCCTGTTCACGGCGTCCACTCGTGGCCGCAGCCGCCGATCGGCCGCGCTGGGTCACAGTGAAAGCTGGGTTTCTGCGCGTGAGCTTTGAGGAACTTGCGCGCATAGCCTCGGCCGCACCGCGGGCATTTTGGATCCGAGGGCAGCGACCGCAGTTGGCGCTCCTCGCTCACAGTCGCGAGGCCTCGACAACCGAGTGCTCGAGAACGACGAACACTTCGTACTGGCGCTCGAGATTCATCACCGTCCGAGCGACTTCGTCCGCGGCGCCAAAGAGATCCGCCTCGATCAGAGTGTGAGTTGCGGCCTTGATGGCGTTGATCGCTTGCCTCAGGACCTCGGCGCGCTCAGCTGGATTCATGCCGCGACCTCTTGGTCGATGGGCTCGTGCAACACGACCTCCCACAGAGGCCAGTTGAGGCCACCGGGGGGCAGCTGCGCTCGCAGGCGATTGACACGGCGCTGGTCCCGCGGCGATTCGTCGAGGGCGGCCCGAAACGCCTGTCGGAGCTTCCGGAGCCGGCGTTGCTGAACCGGCGAAAGCAGGTGGTCGAGCCGCTGGTTCCGCTGCGTCATCCGCGACGCTCAAGCAACTGTTCGGTGCTGAGGCCGTCCAGGTACGCCATGAAGGCCGCATGTCGGCAGCTGGCGCAGTTCGGCGAATCGCCGGCGATGAGTGCGCAACTGCAGGCATGGCCACACGAATGCTGGTGCGGCTGACGGAGGATGGAGGCGGCCGATGCCCTCAACACCGACCGCACCCCAAAGGAAGGGACTGTCATCAGACCGCAACCTGGGCGCTCGTGTCGACCGGCTTGGCAACGTCGGCGACCTCGAGCCCGAAGCCCTTGGTGACGATGGCCACGAACGACTCGGGGGCGATGTCCTGCTTGCCTTTGAGAAGCCGCGCCACGGTGGCAGGGGCGACGTCGGCGGCTTCTGCAATCAACTCTCGGCCCGTGCCCTCTTTGCCAGCCGCTCGGAACTCCTCCAGGCGCTTGAGCATCGCCACGCGACACCGGACGAGATCCACCTCATAGGGGATCCCGTAGAGATTGACCACCGCCTTTGAAGGGACCTCCACTGTCAACTCCTTGACTTTTGCTGCTAAGGTGGGGACGAGAGATGAGCAGAACGTTGTGCGCCAGCAACTCTACGCTTAAAAGTGCTGGCATTGCAACCCCTTTCTTGAAAAAGGCGCTGGCGTGAGCAGCCGGGCTTTCCCGCTGAAACCGGCGGAGCATGATCGTCTCCTCACGCTGCGGGAAGCAATGCAGCGATTCGGAGTCAGCAGGTGGGCCCTCTATACGTCCGCCGCGGCTGGCAAGATCCGGGCCGTCCGCCGCGGCGACGAAGGGCGCGTCTACTACCTAGAGTCGGAGATCCGCGCGCTCAAACAAGTTAAGTAGGCTGATTTTGGCTGCCAAAAAGCGGTAGGCTTTCCCGGCCCCCATGCATCCTGTCCTCGCGCGCGCAAAAGATCTTCTCGTGGAGGTGCCGCGGCACGGCAAGCTCGCGTACTGCCTGCTGCGCGATCCGCGTGTGCCCGCC
>Ga0070707_100000715_pt1 | contig 33129 bp, 28 predicted proteins | sample KBSK5502metaG_FD_65468 | JGI IMG/M metagenome (GOLD analysis project Ga0070707, IMG submission 65468) | Corn, switchgrass and miscanthus rhizosphere microbial communities from Kellogg Biological Station, Michigan, USA - KBS K5-50-2 metaG | ecosystem: Host-associated > Plants > Roots >... | reverse complement strand
GGTGTACCGCAGGACCCGATCCAATTGAATGCGTTCCCGCTCGTCTTTGGAGGGCGCTCGATCTACGGGAGCCTGACCGGCACGCCGATTGATTGCGAGGACACCCTTGCCTTCAGCGTCCTGGAGAATATCCGCCCGATGATCGAGACACTTCCTCTCGAACAGGCTGCTGATGCTTACGCTCGCATGATGCAAGGCAAAGCACGGTTCCGCATGGTGCTGGTTACAAAGGACGGAGCCGCGCAAGAAGCATCGGTCAACCGATAAACGGCTTTGTCGCGAAACAAAGGAGAATCGGAGGCTACGCTGCGCGAATTAGTTCCAAGCTGAATGGGAGGACTAGCAAATTCGGATGGGTGCGAGCCTCCGCCACCAGCATCGTAAAGCGAAGGCCGGGCACTTTGCTCGGCCCTTTGCTTTGTATGGAGAACTGAGCCCGGCGCTCGCTTGCCCTGAGGTCGCCTGAGCGACCGAAGGGTCGGGCTGACATTTCTTTCATCGTCCCGGCTTGCCGGGACGGGGCCGAACGTCGTTGGTTGTCCGCCGTGGCGGACAACCCCCGCAAGCAATTGGAGTAGTTCGCTCACAAAGGGTTGCTGCTCCACCGCAACCCTTTGTTTTTTTCAGCGAAAAGAGACTGTGGCAAGAAATGTGCCCTCCCGGCAGGCAGCGCGTTACTCTACGCGTGTTTCCACCAGGTCCGCGTTCTGGTCTTGCCCTGGTTTTACCTCTGGGCTATCACTTCGGGCCTTAAGGGGGGCGGCACAGTACCCGACTGTCAAGAGTCCTAGTACTCACAAAAATGGTTCTAGTACTCACAAATTGCCCTCGGCTGTTACAGTTACTCTTGACAAGAGGGCATGTAACGGTTACTAGTAACGAGTAACCGTTACAGCTTAATCTGGCAGCGTGCCAGAACGGCAGGGATGCACTATGCCCAACAGTTTCTCTGCTGACTCCGTCCACACGGAGCTTGAAAGAATCCTGGCGAGCGAAACCTTCGCCCAGTCAGATCGCCTGAAGCGATTCTTGCGTTTCACCGTCGAACAGGTTATCCGGGGCTCCGGGGACAAACTCAAAGAATATGTTATAGGCGTCGAGGTCTTTGACAGGAAGGACGCCTACGATCCGCGGACCGATCCGATTGTTCGCGTCGAGGCATACCGGCTGCGCTCCAAGCTCAAAGAGTATTACCAGAGCGAAGGTCAGGAAGATCTCCTATTGATCGTGTTCCCCAAAGGAACCTATGTTCCGGTTTTCCAAATACGGGAGCCCAAGCCCCATGAGCGCGAGCGACTTCGATCACGGGGTCGATCTCCGGCGAACGGGAGCACCATAGCCGTGCTGCCGTTTGTGGATCTAAGCTCACAAAAGGATCAAGAACATTTTTGTAGGGGAATTGCCGAGGAAATCAGTAACGGCCTCGTGCAGGTAGAGGGACTGCGTGTGGTTTCACGGGCATCCACGCTTCAGTTTGGCGGGACGCATCTAGACGTTCGTGAGGTTGGCCAAAAGCTCAAAGCGGACACAATACTGGAAGGAAGCGTGCAGAGAGCCGGTGAACGGCTACGGATCATAGTGCAGCTCACCAACGTGGTGGATGGATGCCACATCTGGTCGGGAAGGTACGACCAAGAGATGAAGGACGTGTTTGCCGTCGAGGATGAGATTTCACGTGCTGTTGTGAATGCACTGCGAGTCAAGCTAGAGGATCAGCGTGGTTCTCAGCTCGTGAAACAACGCACCAAGAATCTGGCAGCATACGACCTGTATTTCAAAGGGCGCTTTTACCAGGACCGGTGGGTGACTGAAGGGTGGCTGGGAAGAAGCATCGAGTGTTTCCGGCAGGCCATCGCACAAGACTCGAATTACGCGCCTGCCTATGCCGGGCTGGCCGAATCCTGCAGCCTGGGGGGATTCTATGGTGTTTTGCCTCCTCGAGAAATCATGCCAGCAGCGAAGGCGGCAGCCACGAAGGCAATCGAAATCGACGCTACTCTGGGTGCAGCCCACACTGCATTGGGAGTCGTCAAGACACTTTACGACTGGGACTGGGTAGGCGCTAGGCAAGAATTCGAATACGCCCTAGGCATGCAGCCCCGCGATGCAAATGCGCACTTCTGGTACGCGCATTATTTACAGTCCATGGGGCGGTTGGATGAAGCCATTGTAGAGAACAAACAGGCGCTTGTGGTTGATCCACTTTCGCCACTGACAAACTTGCACTTGGCAACAGCCTACTACCTGAATGGACAGCACAGCGAGGCAATAGAACAATCGCGAAGGGCGATAGAGTTGGACCCCAGCTTTGCTGGAGGGTATTGGAGCCTCGGGCTGGCCTATGAGCAACAGTTGCGCTACGAAGAAGCTGTTAAAGCATTGCAAAAGGCAACGGTCCTTTCCGGTGGTAACCCATGGGCTGTGGGATCGCTAGGACACTGCTATGCTTCTTCGGGCAACAGCGACGCGGCTCGCAAAATACTTGAGGAAATGCAGGCGCTATCGAACTCAAGGTACGTGTCCCCAATCAGCATGGCTCAGATTAACGTCGCCCTTGGCGAGACGGATCGGGCATTCGAATGGTTCGAGGAAGCCTATGGCCAGCGTGATGGCAGGCTAATTTACCTCAGCGTGAGCCCCCTATACGACAACCTGCGTTCGGACCCACGGCTGCTGGAACTCGCGCGGCGCGTGGGAGTGCCGGCGCCACGGTAACCTCGCCGTCTTCCACGGTCACCGCCTTGGTCTGGTCAGTCGCCCACATTCTGTTTGGCCGTTCAGTTCTGATCGTATCCCGTGTTACGCGCGCCACGCCGTAAGTCCTTTCCCTGGAGGGTGAAGCGGCGCGGCTCATCGCTATCACCTCCGCCCGCCCAGGGGGCGGCTGGCCTCCAGCCGGTGAAGGTTCTCGCGCAGCAGCTCATGGCCCATGGTCAGATCGGCCACCAGTGCTTTCAGCCACTGGGTTTCTTCGCTTTCGGGATTTTCCTCACGAGCCTTCAGGTTCGCTTCACGCTTGGCCAGGATATTGATACCGCCAGCCGGAAAGCGTTGCCGCCGTCACGCCCAGCTCCCGCGAAAGCGTTTCGACATCCTCGCCTGCAAGAGGCCCAAGATCTCGGCCGTCTTGCGCTTCGCCAACTACCGACCATTCCTGGCCAGCGCCGCCGGCTGGGAATCAAGTTCACGTAACCGTTAAGTTGCCGTTTCGCTCTTGCGTTAAACGGGAAGAGGACCTTAGAGTGGTGGCAACAGTTCCTCTGTGGATGGCAGAGGGGGTCACGCAATGCGCGCGGCACTTAGACGACGTAACCGCGTCGTCGTAGCGAGAGACAGTAAGGCTACATCCTGTGCCGGCGCGGTACCCGTTAGAGCACACCTGAAAAACTCAACCCCTCCACCGGAGCTCCCGCCCATCCGCGTCCTCGTGGCCGAGAGCACCTCGATGGGTTGCGAGCTCCTAGCCGATTCGTTAAGGCGATGCAATTGGTTTGACGTGGCGACTTGCAGGCACGATGCGCCGGAACTGCTGCGTCTGCTCGCAGGGCATCGGGCAGACGTGGCGTTAATCAGCGCCCCAGTGAACGGCCAGGGATTCACGCCCTGGTCGGAGCTTATCCGCAAAGTGCACGCCGTTTCTCCTGAAACCCGCGTCATCGTGTTACTTGATTCCGCCGAACGTGGGTGGGTAGTGGATGCCTTCCGGTCGGGGGCCGTGGGCGTATTCTGTCGCACGGAATCCTTTCAAGCATTGCGCAAGTGTATTGCCAGCGTGGGTATGGGACAAGTCTGGGCTGATAGCGAGAAGCTGCATTTCCTTCTCCAAGCACTGGCCAACGCACCGGGGCCGCACCTGGTAGACGCCAAGGGCATGGTGCTGCTTTCCGAACGGGAGGAGGATGTAGTCCGGTTAGTCGCCGAAGGTCTTCCGAACCGGGAGATTGCATGTCAGCTCGGGTTGAGCGAGCACACGGTGAAGAATTACTTGTTTCGCATTTTCGATAAGCTGGGCATTTCAAATCGGACGGAGCTGATCCTCTACGTCTTCACCAGGCGAGAGTGTTCCAGCTTTGTGCGAATGACCTAGGTTGCAGGCAGCGCGTCAGGCAAGTTTTGCGCCTTGACTGGAGCGCCCGAATCGCAAGCCACTCGGCCCGCGAATGGAGTCTAAAAGAAGGGCGGACGCCAATGTTCATTTACTGCAGAACCCTTTTACCCGGGGCAGCATTGCTGGCGCTGACGATTTTGCAGCCTGCTGTTGCGCAAAATTATCCGCCCAGTTCCGAGCTCAGGCCAACTGCGCCCGCCGCACAGTCCGAAACAGAGGCATCGGCGCACGCGGACGACAAATCTCGGCCCGGTCCACCCGTTATCCGAATCGGCAGCGGGGATCTGCTGGAAGTCAGCGTATACGGTGTAGCCGAGCTGACGCAGAAGAGCCGCGTGAGCGCCTCCGGCGAGATTTCGCTGCCGCTGGTGGGTTCGGTGCATATCGGCGGGCTCACGGTGGAGGAGGCTAAGGCCCTCGTTGAAAAGCGGCTGGTGGAAGGGCACTATATCAAGGAGCCGAACGTGACCGTCTTCATCAGCGAGTACGCCACCCAGGGCGTCTCGGTGATGGGGGAAGTGGCCAAGCCGGGCACGTATCCCGTCCTGGGGTCCCGCCGGCTCCTCGATGTGCTATCGGCAGCCGGCGGACTTACACCCAAGGCGGGGAAGGCTGTGACGATCACGCGCCGGGATGATCCGGAAGACCCTGTGAGCGTCCCCTTGTCGAGCGACCTCACCAAACTTTCCGAACACAATGTAGAGATCCTGCCCGGGGACACGGTCGTGGTCTCCAAGGCGGGAATTATCTATGTGGTGGGCGACGTGAAGAAGCCGGGCGGCTTTGTCATGGAAAACAACGAAAGCTTGACTGTGCTCCAGGCCGTGGCACTGGCCGAAGGCACGAAACCCACGGCTGCGCTTAACCGCACCAAGCTGATCCGCAGGACGCCCAGCGGGCCGCAGGAAGTCCCCATACCCTTGAAAGGGATCTTGAGTGCTCGGTTGCCCGATCTTCCGTTACAGCCCAACGACATTGTCTTTGTGCCGAGCAGCACCACCAGGAGTGCAGCCACTCGCGGCCTAGAGGCTATTCTTCAGGTCGCAACGGGCGTGGCAATCTATAGGAAATAAGGTTTAGACGACAGAGTGTCTGGGTCGTCGCAAGCAAGAACCTTCTTCACTACTCGCCGCAAGCGTCTTGGAGGTGGCAGGGTCTGCTCGGCGAGTGGCAACAACAGCAGCAGTGGTTCCCTCTCCGCTCAAACTCATCGGCCATCAGGGCACCTCCTGCGGCGGCGAGAGCCGCGCTCTTAGCGTGAAGTTGAAGTCCGGGAGAATTCTTGGCGGCCACTGTCTTCAGGTCGGCCGTGAACAGGTCTTTGCTGAAAACTACCGAGGATTCGGCGGGCACGTAGACCATTGCTCCCTGGTAAGCAATTGCCGCAACGGAACGAGCAGACGTCTCGACCCGGTCACCAAGGAAAAGCGCCGTCGGCTTGGAGACTCTGATCCCGTTCACCATAACTTTCCCGGTCGTGTACAACATGGCTGCATCGACCGGGGCGGCACTGGTTGGCAAACCCTGCAAGAGCGGCAGGGCTACTGCGAGGCACGCGGCCAGCCAAATGTAACGCTTCCGTTTCATGGTTGTCTCCTTTCCGTTTTTCATTCCAACGGAACCGGCCCCGGCATCAGAAAATCCACCGACGCCTCAAGGTAAGGATGGAAGCCCAACATTACTTTGTCCTGAAGAACAGATTAAGTTTTCTCAATCTGGGGAGGGGACTTTCTTCTCCAAAGGATTAGGGACCCCAAGCCCACGGAGTCACCAACGACAAGTACATCATCCCTGTACACTTTTCACTTCTTGCGGCAGTTCGCCCGGCGCCGTATGGTGAGCGAGTCACAGGAGAAACAGGTTTGATCCAGACGATGGATTTGCCCACAGAAGCGGTGACGCAGCGCAGGAAATTTAAGCGGTTTCCCCTGCGGACCCCTGTGATTTTTAGCTGGCCAGATTCCCAGGGAGTTGGCCAGTCGGGCGAAGGCACGAGTCGGGATATCAGTATCGGCGGCGTTTTTGTGGTCTCAGAGACGACGCCCCGCGAAGGGGCCACCGTTGCTGTGGAGGTTATGCTCTTCGCTGCCCGGTCTGCAGTGCCGAAGTTCAGGGTACCGGGGAAGGGGCGAGTGGCCCGCGTCGAACGAGGCGGCAGGAAGGGCCAGATGAGCGGTTTTGCTGTCCAAGCGGAATTCGCTTTCCCGACCTGGAACGCAGAAGGGTCTCGAGCAAAACGCCGCATGGTGGACGAAATTGCAGGATCTGAAGCCTGGCAAGGCCGAGCGGGCAGCGAATAGGCCGCTGTAACGGCCTGCAGGCACACTTGGAAAGCGAAGGGATGTGACTTAGAGGGCGAAGCTATGGGCAGCGTGCCGCAGTTAGGTGAATGGGCGCCGGTTTTTCCTCCTGCGTGCCCGGGAACGAAGCCAGCGGATTGGTATGCGATTCAGACACGCCCGAGGCACGAGAAGAAGGCTGCCGCGGAGCTTCAAAGTAAGGGCGTGGTCACGTTCCTGCCACTCTACACGGAAAGCCATCGGTGGAGCGATCGGCGCAAACTCGTTGAGATGCCGCTGTTTCCCTGCTACGCCTTCATCCACATGGCGCCGTCGGACGAAGTAACTCTGCGGGTGCTGAGGACGACGGGGGTCTTAGGGTTCGTGGGCATCCGTGGCCAAGGCCTTCCGATCCCCGACAGCCAGATCGAGGATGTGCGCAAGCTTCTTGCTTGCAGGGTCCCATGTTCCCCCTATCCGTTTCTCCGAGCGGGCCAGCGGGTGCGCATTCGGGGAGGATCGCTCGATGGGATTGAAGGAATCCTTGTGGCCCGCAAGGGCGACCGCAGTTTCATTATCTCCGTTGAATTAATCCAGCGCTCTTTAGCCATCCGCATTGAGGGGTTTGACGTGGAAGCGCTCTAGCCCCGCGCTTGGTCTTGCAGGACAGTTCGCACGGGGCAGGGCGAGAGTGCTTCTGAACGGAACGCCAGTGAGAATCCTAGTTATGGAAACCGGAAGCGGTTTGGCGCGGGCTATGGAGAAAGCCCTCGGGGCTGCGCCGTATGCGGTCGACGTGAGCCGGGACGTTCGAGAGGCCCTAGAACTTGCCGTCGAAGCCCCATACGACGTTATCGTGCTGGACCTGCCTATTCGCCTGCTGGCGGAAGCACTGAAGAGATTCCGTGAGAGTGGCGTGCGGGCGCCCATCCTAGCGCTGAGCGAGTACGGGGGCGCGTCCGATCGGATCCAAACCCTGGAAGCCGGCGCGGACGATTGTGTGGCCAAGCCGTTTTCGCTGGAGGAGTTGGTCGTGAGAGTCCGCGTGTTGACGCGACGCGCGGCGACACCGGTCGATATGCTGTGCCTCGCCGATCTGGAATTGGACCGGCTGCGCCGGAAGGTGATGAGGCAGGGCAAACAAATCCAGTTAACTCCGAAAGAGTATGCCGTCCTCGAATATCTGATGGAAAACGCCGGGCGTCCGGTGACGCGCAGCATGGTGATTGAGCACGTTTGGAACGCGAACTTCGAGGGGCTGACAAATGTGGTGGATGTTTACATCAACCATCTCCGCGCGAAAATCGACCATGACTTCAATCCGAAGCTCATTCGCACGGAGCGAGGTGTGGGTTACATGCTGATGGATTTGCAGTGGGGATCATCTGACGCCCCGCAATCGCTCCCTTCCCTGGGCCCGGGGCCAACGAGGTCCGGCGCGCCTCCGCTCGGCCGGAGTGAACCCAAGCCCCTGTGGCCACCCCGTGCCAATCGGGTTTGTCGCGCCGGTGCGAGGAATGGGCTCCCCGTCGGCTGAGAAAAGCAACATGCTCCTGGTACACGTGATCGTCTTTCTGGGGACACTGTTGCTGTCTCTTGTCCTCACCTGGCTGATCCGCAAAGCGGCTGTCCGATGGGGATGGGTGAAGGCGCCTGCTTCCAAACGCCATGTCCACACCCTGCCCGTTCCGCGGCTGGGCGGCGTGGCCATTTTCATTTCCTTCATTGCGATGATCGGGCTTGCGCTCGTCGCCGCTGGCCTGTCAGGTATGGACCGAGAACCGCTGCTTCGGCTCCTGCTATCTATCGTGGTTCCCGGCACGCTTGTGTTCCTGGTCGGCCTCTACGACGACCTCTGGTCAGCGAGCCCTTCTGCCAAGTTCGCGATTCAATGTGTTGCGGCGTTGCTACTTTTCGCAGGCGGGCTCGGGGTGGCCGGGTTTCCGGTCCTGTTCGGCACTCATGAATTCGGCTGGCTGGCAACGTTGATGGTGACCGTCCTCTGGGTCGTGGGGATTACCAACGCCTTCAACCTGATCGATGGGATTGACGGATTGGCAGCTGGTTCGGCCCTGTTTTCGACCTTGACCGTATTGATCGTCTCACTGGTCGGCCGCAACCATCTGGTCTCCCTGCTGGCGACCGGCTTGGCAGGCGCCCTGCTGGGGTTTATGAAGTTCAATTTGAGCCCGGCAACGATCTTCCTGGGAGACTGCGGAAGCTTGTTTATCGGATTCATGCTTAGCGCGCTGTCCCTGGCAGGGACACAGACGCAGAAGTCCTCGACCCTGATTTCCGTTACGATTCCGTTGGTCTGTTTTGGTTTGCCCGTGCTGGACACCGCGCTGGCCGTCCTGCGGCGGTGGTTGAGTGGAAGTCCGTTGTTTGCGGCCGACCGTGAACACATCCACCACAAACTTCTCCAGCAAGGGTTTTCCCAGCCGCAGGTCGCGATCATTCTCTACGGCGTCTCCGCGCTGTTTGGCATGCTCAGCCTGCTGCTTCTGTCGCCGGGCGGCGGAGCGATCGGGGTTGTGCTTTTCGTGGTCGGGGTCGGCACCTATTGGGGCGTGCGGCGGCTCAATTACTTCGAGCTATTTGAGTTGCGGCGAGCCGCCGAACGCACGATGGGCCAGAAAGAGATTATCGTCAACGACATTGCCATCCGCCGGGCTATGGAGCGGATGTCGCAGGTGTGCGAGGTCGCCCAGTTGATCAGGGCCCTGGAAGAAGGGTTCCGGACGACGGATTTCGACGGATTTGAGCTGATCCTAGGGTCTTTTTCAGGGCGAGAGAAGACGGCTGTGGACCAGAGCCTCACCATGGGAGAGTCGCCCGGAGGGGCGCGCTTCGCTTGGGATAAAGGTAGATTGTCGAATAATGGCGCGGAGCCAGCGGTGTCTGGTTGGAAGCTTACCCTGGAACTGGTGGCGACGGACGGGAAAAGACGCGGTTCCTTTTCCCTCTACCGAAACTATAACAAGCGGCCGTTGTTGGTCGATATCAGTCTCTTGACCTCCGAATTCCAGTCCGTTCTAGCCGATGCCGTCAACCGGTCCGTCAGCGGCGCTTGGTACGGTAAGGAGCCGAAAATGGCGTTGCAGGGCCAGAGGCGAGCAGTGGCAGTCTAGCATTTCCGCCGGACAGTATTCACCTGCCGGCCGAGCGGGCCGCTGGTGAGACGCAGAAGATGAATCCAGGGACATTGATTCCGATGAAAGCGTCGCCTCCTCCGCAGCTCATTGAGCCGGCGCACCCGTCTGTGTGGAGCGGTGAGCCGGGTACTGCTTTCAGGCCGCACCGCCCGCTCCTAGTGAGCTATTGGCATGTCCTCGTTAGGCACAAGGGAATCATCCTTTTTTCCTTACTGGTCGCACTTTTTCTAGACACACTGGCGACGCTGAAAATGACACGTTTGTACGAGGCAGTGGGCCGCATCGCCGTCACCCGCGAGAACTCCGATGTGCTTGGCTTGAAGGAAACCACGGCTTCAGCCGGAGATTTCTGGGATTATACGGTAGCGCTGGAGACCCACGTCAAACTCCTGCAAGGGGACATGCTCGCGCTCCAGGTAATCAAGGAGCTTGGGTTGGATAGCAATCCTTACTTCGCCGGGAGAAAGCCCAGTAGAACAGCGGAGCCAAAAGGATCGGTGCCCCCGTCGAACTTGCCAGGGCCCAGCACGACCGAAGAAGCCGCCCTTCTGGAAGCCTTCCATCGGGCTCTGACCGTGACGGTCTTGCCCCGGACACAAATCATCGAAATCCGCTTTTTGAGCCCGGACCCGCGGACGGCTGCCCAAGTGGTGAATGCGTTGGCCAATGCCTACATCGAGCGGAACTTCCAAACCAAGTACGAGTCCACCATGCAAGCCTCCAACTGGCTCTCCAAACAGCTCGCCGACCTGGAGACGAAGGTGGAGCTGTCGCAAGAAAAAATGGTCCGCTACCAGCGAGAGAACGGCATTGTGGCGGTTGATGACAAGCAAAATATCGTGACCGCGCAACTCGAACAGCTCAACCGAGAACTGACGGCGGCTGAAGGCGACCGCATCCAAAAGCAGGCAAATCATGTGCTTGTTCAAGCGGGCAGCGCCGAGCTGGCCTCCAAAGTCGATCCCACCAGCCTCATCGTGAAGCTGCGGGGCCAACAGGTCGAACTCCAGAACCAATATGCCCAGATCACTACGCGTTTTGATTCGTCTTACCCACGGGTTCGAGAACTCAGCAACCAACTCGGTCAAATCAATGAGGCGATCCAGGCGGAAATCGCCAGGCTTGCGGAAAGATCGAAGAATGAATACTTGGCCGCCGCCGACCGAGAAAAGAAGCTCCGGGCGGTCCTGGAAGCACAAAAACAGGAACAAAACCGGATGAACGAGAGCGCCATCCAGTTCACCATCCTGAAGCACGACGCTGATTCCAATCGCCAGCTCTATGAAGGGCTGTTGCAGAAGCTGAAGGAGGCCGGGATCACCGCGGGACTCAAGTCGAACGACACGAGCATCGCCGGGGTAGCGCGTGTCCCCGCAAAACCCGTACGGCCGGATATCCCCCGGAATATCGCGCTGGGATTGCTCTTTGGTGTGGTGAGCGGAGTGGCGCTGGCGTTCACGCTGGAGAGCCTGGACAACACGGTGCGCACGCTCGACCAAGTGCAAACAATCTCGGCGCTCCCGTGCCTTGGCTTTATCCCTGCAATGGACGGGAAGCTGAACGGGAATGAGCGGCACCGCCTGCCCGGACTCGCATCGCCCCGCCGGCAAGACCAGGAGGCGGGCGTCGAACTGATAACTTTGTCCCAACCGCAATCCGAAATTGCCGAAGCGTTCCGTGCATTTCGCACTTCGCTTCTTCTGTCTTCGGCTGGAACTCCGCCGCAGATGATTCTTTTCACCAGCGCGGTGCCCAAAGAAGGGAAAACGACAGCGAGCATCAACTGTGCTGCGGTCCTGGCTCAGAAGGGAGAACGCGTGTTACTAATCGATGCCGACCTGCGGCAGCCAAGCGTTCACCAGAGATTGAGGATCGCAGCCACCCCTGGACTCAGCGCGCTGTTGAACGGTGGCGCTGGGACGAAGGGTGTCATTGTACGCGCGCCCCAACTGTGCAACCTTTTTGTTCTGCCTGCCGGAGCAGCTTCCTCACAGCCAGCTGAGTTGCTGGGATCGCAGGCCATGAAAAGCTTCTTGGCCAAGTGTCGCAAGCAGTTTGACCACATTATCATCGACAGCCCGCCAGTATTGGCTGTGACCGATGCCGCACTTCTGTCCGTAGAGGCGGATGCGGTCATCTTGGTGGCCCGGTCGGAAGTGACCCCGAAAGAGGCCTTGCTTCGCGCCCGGGATGTGTTGCTCGGCGTCAATTCCAGACTCAGTGGTGTCCTCTTGAATGCCGTGAACCTGAGGTCGCCGGACCTCTACGGCTACAGTTATAGCTATGAGTACGGGTATCCTGGCAGGCGGGGGAGCGATCAGCAGGGCAAATCCGCGGATAACGGCAATCAGGCAACAGATCCCGAATCGTTGTCCGATCCGAGGTGTTCGCATTGCCACACGACCGTTCCGGTGATCGCCAAGTTCTGCGCCGGATGCGGGCACGCGGTCATGAGCGGCGAGCCTGCCAAGGGCGCAGCTCTTTCCACTGGCACGGTCCTATGGTCCGACGCAATCAGCCGACTGGCCCAGCAACTCACTTGCCCACAAGCGAGCGACCCGCCGGTGCCTCAAACGAGCCCTGTCCACTGCCTGAATTGCGGGGCTCTCCTGAGGGCGGCGGTCGCGTCGTGCCCTGAATGCGGGCGGCCCGTCTTGCGCCGGGTGCGCTGTCAAGGTTGCAACAGCGAGCTCGAAGAAGGGGCAAAATTCTGTATCGAGTGCGGTACTAAAGCTGCTTAGAACCGTGGGCCGGCTAATCCGTCCTAACAGAGTCCGGAATATTCCATGCACAGGGCCTGGCGATCTCTCATTCGACGAGCTACCTACGGATGCGTGTTTTTGGTTCTTGTCACGCTCGATATCGATCGGGTTGTCCGCAGCTACTTGGCATCTCGCTTCTCGATTTCTCAGGAGCAACCACATCTGGAAAAGGCAGTCCGATTGGAGCCCATGAATGCCGATCATCATCACCGCCTTGGGCTCCATTTCATGTTTGTGGAGCAGGACCCAGCCTCAGCCATCGAAAACTACAGAGCCGCAGTGGCTCTGAATCCCTACGTCGCCCGCTACTGGCTTGATCTCGCGGGGGCCTACCAATTGACCGCCCAAGCCGAGAAACAATCCGAGGCTCTGGAGAATGCCCTCCGGGTGGATCCCACGACACCGAGCGTCGTCTGGGAAGTGGCCAACATGCACCTGTTGAGCGGCGCAAGCACGAGAGCCCTGCGAGAGTTCCGCATCGTCGTGGAAAATGATCCGGAGGACCTGAAACCGGCGCTCGAGCTTTGCTGGCGCGGCACCCACGACGTCGAGAAGATTCTCGACGAGGCTCTTCCCCCTAAGGTCAGCGCGCATTTCGGCCTTTTGGAACTACTGATCGAAAAAAGAGAAACCCTTGCAGCGCGCAAAGTGTGGTCGCGCTTGCTCACATTGAGGGAGCCTTTCGCGGCGCGCCAGGCATTTCCCTATCTTCAATACTTGATAGAAACGGGAGAAATAGAAACGGCTCAGCGCACTTGGCAACAGTTGGCCGGAATTAATCCCTCGCTTCTGTCGTACTCGTCGTCCGACAACCTGGTGGTAAACGGCGGCTTCGAGCAAGACATTTTGAATGGAGGCTTTGATTGGAGGTATGAGCCCAAGCCCCAAGTCCGGGTCAGCGTGGACACCACGGAATCGCACGACGGGGGTCGCTCTCTCCTGCTCACTTTCGCGGGAGAACCGCTAGAGGATATCGGGGTGTGGCAATTCGTCCCAGTTCAGCCGGGTGCCCAATATGAGTTCACCGGCCACATGAAGGCGCAGAACATCGAAAGTGGAAGCGGGCCGCGGTTCGCCATCAATGATGCCTCCGGCCACGCGCAGTTCGCCGTGACGGAAGACTCCATTGGTTCCAGTGCCTGGCAGCAACGCAGAGCAGTATTCCACGCCAACAAGGACACGCGGCTTGTGGTGGTGAAAATCATAAGAAGTCCCGGCCAAACCCGCATTCGCGGAAAAGCCTGGATCGATGATCTGAGGCTGGTGCGCAAATGAGCTTGACAGGGATGTCCGTGCCTTTGAGGCCGGCCGGGGCGACACTAGCAGCGGTCGTTGCTGCGGAGAAAGCGGTCTCATTCCGGGAAGCGTTTTCGAAATGGGTCGACCGCATTCTTTTCTCGGGCGTATGCGTGCTTTTGTTTTTTGGCCCGCTGGCTTTCGGAGCGGTGGAGAATTGGTCGCTATTCGGTTTCGAACTGGGCGCGGCGATTCTTTTCTTGTTCTGGTCTCTCAAACAACTCCTTTCTCCTGGTGCGAAAATCAAAGGGAATGTGCTCTATCCGCCCATGATTGTTTTTGGTGTTGTGATCGCAGGCCAGGTTGTCGGGGGAATATCCGTCTACCGCTACGCGACATTGTCGGAACTGTACAAGTACATTGCCTACGGAATGCTCTTCTTCCTGGTGGTCCATTGTGTGCAAACGGAGGAGCGGCTCAGAAGGTTCGTGAACCTGTTGACGGGATTCGGGTTTGTGCTTGCCGTGTTTGGGGTGATCCAAGCGCTGACCTCCAATGGCAAGCTTTACTGGCTGGTCGGGCAGCCTGGGGGGCTCATGTATGGGACCTACGTCAATCACAACCATTATGCCGGCTTGATGGAGATGCTTGTGCCCCTCGCATTGACCATGAGCATGACGCGTTCGATCACAACCGGCAGAAGGATGTTTCTTGCGCTCGCTGGCATTGTGATGGGTGGGACGATTTTTCTTTGCTTGTCGCGCGGCGGAATTGTAGCCTTCCTTTGGGAAGTCAGCCTCCTGGTGCTCTTCCTCGCGTGGAAGAAAAACGGTCGGAAGGCGATTGGTTTCGGTGTGCTCCTGTTGCTTACGGCCGCTTTCTTGTTCTGGATGGGGAGGGAGCAGACCCTGGATCGGTTGGCTTCTCTGCGCCATCCGTCCGAGGAGATAGCTGCGAAATTCCGTCTTACCGTGGCCCAGGATGGCCTGCGAATGTTCCGAGAGCGGCCGATTGCTGGATGGGGTTTGGGAGGATTCCCGGTGGTGTACCCGCAATTCCGCAGTTTTTACTCACAGTTATATGTGGACCCGGCGGACAACGACTGGTTGCAGCTGCTAGTTGAAACCGGCCTACTCGGGTGCGCTGTGACCGCGTGGTTCCTGCTGGGCATGTACCGCTGCGGCCTTCGCCGCCTGCATCCCTGGACTGCAGATCTCTCCAGCACAGTGACCCTGGCTGCGCTGATTGGATGTACCGGGGTTCTCATACACAGTTTCTCAGACTCGAACCTCCATGTCCCTGCGAACGCGGGCTTTTTTTATGTCTTGGGCGCCCTGGCGACGATCCAGGTCCAAGGGCTTGGGGCGTCAAATGCCTGCAAGCGCGCTCGGGAGAAGGAACAAGGCTGGCGATGAGCGCTAGCGAGTACCCATATCCGACGCAGGGAGTTGTGGCCGAGAGGTCCGGCGAGCCGAGACTCTCCCGGTCGCACCTGGGGGAAATGTTCTGGGTCGTCGCTGCACAGGGCGGTACCCCCCTGGCAGCCATCCTTAGCCTGAAGCTGCTGACCAGGCTCCTTGCCCCGAGCGAATACGGGGTTGTGGCCGTGGTAATGACCTACGTGTTTGCGGTCTGCTTGGTGGCGCTTGTTCCGATGAGCGGCCCCGGCGCCACCCTCTTTCACGAATGGGCAAAGCAGAACCGAAGTCGGGAATTCGCGGGGAGTTTGTTAAGCCTCTATGTGATCGCTGCCGGCTTAATTGTTCTGTTGCACGGTGCTGCGCGAGCGGTGCAAGGATCAGGGCACTCGTCGTTAGGGAACGCGGTGATCGTTTTCGGGGGACTCGTATTGTCCGCTGAGATCCTCAAGGGGGCAGCGATCAGCCTGGCCAACGTTGCCAGGTTGAGGAAGCGCTATGCTTTGTTGTCCGCTCTGGATGGATGGGGAAAACTTCTCTTTGCCTTGTTGATCGTCTTTCTTGCGGGTGGGCGGTCTCAAAGTGTCTTGCTTGGCTACGCCCTGAGCAGCGCTGTGGTGGCTTTTGTGGGGTGGCGAACGTTTTTTCATACTGAGAACTCGGGCGTTCTTTCGCCCCCGATGCCATTCATGTCCAGAGATCTTCTTTCCTCACTGTTGAAGTCCTCCGGTGTTTACTGCGGGATCGGACTGGCGAACTGGGCTATCGCAGTTTCGGACCGAGCCCTACTGGGAGCGATGGTGCCAGCTCGCGATGTCGGTATCTACACGGCAAATTACCAAGTGGCTGCCCTGCTGCCCATGGCGCTGTATTCGACCGCGGGGGTATTTATCTTTCCTGTCATTTACCAGCGGTACGCGTGGGCTCCCGCTGAGGCCGTAGCGCTCCTGGGCCGGAGTTTGGGTTATTTGATCTGGCTGATGGTTCCCCTTGTCCTCATTGCGCTTCTGGGTACGGAGACACTTCAAAGCCTGTTCCTGGGCCCAGGATACGAAGCCGGCGCCGGGGTGCTCGCGTGGGTCGCCCCAGCCCTTGCATTCAACACGCTGACAAGCGTCACCGTCATGCCATTCTGGTTAAAGAACAGGGGATTGTCCTACCTTCTGATTGTCGCTGGTTCGGCAAGCTGCAACGTTTTGCTGAACTTGCTGCTGATTCCTCGGCTCGGTTTCCAAGCAGCTGCGATCACGACATTCGGCACCTACCTTCTTCTCTTTGTTGCCACCATTCTGTTTGGCAGGCGGCTGTTGCACTGGCAGCTCTCGCCGCTTTGTTTGTGGGCGACAGGAGTCGGCGTAGCGTTGATGGGTGCCGCATACCTAGTTACCGGACTACAAAGCTCGCTGGTCCACTTGGGCTCCTTCCTTTTCGTCTACTTTGTGAGTAGTACGGCTTTCCTATGGCTCACGGATGAGACCTCCCGAGATATGTTTCACGCCGTCGTTGCCGCGGTGTCCGGCTTGCGGCCCAGCGCCCCTTGCTGAGCGGCTTGCCGGGAACGAGCGGCGAGCTGTGGTTCCCGTGCGGATGTCTGGCAGGAGTGAGTTATGCCCTCTATTCTCTTGGGACTGCAAATCCTGCTCCTGATCCTCGTCTTGCGGCTGATGAGAAGCCCGGGTGTCTCGCGAGTACTTTCGACATTCTTGCTGTTCCTGGTCAGCCTCTGGTATGTCATACCCGTTTGCATTACGGTCCTATTCCAGAACAGCATCCCCTATCGGTTGGTCGTTGACTATGGCTTGTTTGTTCGGCAGGCCGTTGTGGAGAGCTTGGCGCTCGGTGTGACATTGGTTTTTCTTCTGCGTCAGAGGCCCTATTTCCGCCGGTTGACGCAAAGCTCGTGGGCACAGCTTGATCTCAGCCCATCTGCCGCCTTGTTCTGCCTGGTCATTTCTATCGCGATCAGCTGGCTGATCCCCTGGTTGACGGGAACTCTGGGGGAAACATATCAGCAGCACAATGCGTTTGCCGTGATTGCCCAGGGAACTGCGGAATTCAATCAATTGGGCGTATTCGATTTCATCCAGAATCTGTTGCTCTGTTACGGGTACGCATGCCTGCTAACGAAGTGGCCGCCGGGCATCTCGGCACGGCTGCTGTATGCGTTGATTTCTCTATGGGTTTTGACTACTTCCCTCTACCAGTTGCTGCATGGCTCGCGTTTCGGAATGATCACGCCGTTCATTCTCCTGACAATACTCAGCCAGAATCGGCAGTGGTCGCTGCGGAAGACAGTAGCGATCATCGTTGTCGCGGCAATCGTCAGTGTGAGCATCGGAGGTGTTCTGCTTCTGGTGGTGGGTCAGAATCGAGGAATCTATGAATTGACGCTGCGCTCCACCATGCAGGAAGTGACCCAAATCATCGAAGACCCGCAATTGACTTCCAAACTCGGGCAAGCCTTGCTCGTCGAAATGGTCACGAAGCTGGACAGCTTCTCCACTGGCGCCACCCTGCTGCGGTACGCCGGAGTGGGCGTTTCCGGCTGGGAGCCCTACAGGGGCGCGGTACTTTCAGTAGTGCCGCGCTTTGCCCTGCCCTCTAAGCCAGTTCCCGGGAGCGCGGACGGGACCTACGGCGGTCATCCCGGCAGGATTGCTGCGGCGGCCATGGGCATGGATCCCGCCAGCGGAAATGTGCAGGTCGGCCCAGCAGCGACCGCCCTCTGGCAATGGGGTTATCTGGGCTTGGCGGGACTGGTCTTTGCGAATGTCGTGCAGCTTTATCTGATCAATTCGCTCTTGCTCTCTCGCTCTTTCATTCTCAAAGTGGTTGCACTCTATGCCATCGGGATTCCCACGTTTCTTCCTCTCTATGCGTCTCCCGAAATGGTGCTGATGAACCTGCAGCGGATCCTCATCCTCTACGGAGGCCTTTTCGTACTCTGCAAAGCAGTGTTCCACCCGCGAAGGACCGAATCGGTGATCCAACGGCCCATCTTACTGCTGCCAATTCGGCCGGGCCTAGCACGACCTTAGAATATCAAATCGAGATCGCTTTCCATGCCTCTCATTTCCGTGCTCACGTCATGCTTCAACGCTGCGGAATTCCTGCGGGAATCCATCGACAGCGTCTTGGTGCAGTCCTTCCGTGATTTTGAATATCTTCTCGTCGATGATGGCTCCTCCGATGAGACTTTGGAGATCCTGAAAGAATACGCCGCCAGGGATCCGCGGATCATCGTGATCTCCAAGAACCATTCCGGCTTGACGGATTCTCTCAATCTAGGGCTTCAACGGGCCCGAGGAGCATGGGTCGCGCGTCTGGATACTGACGATGTCGCTCTGCCAGAGAGGCTCGAGCGTCAACTGGCCTTCATGCGAAATAGGCCGGAAATCATCCTTCTCGGAAGTGGCGCGTGGGAGATGGATCGGTTAGGTCATCTAATCCGGAGTAACTCTTATCCGGGGGAGCATGACTTACTGATAAAAAAACTCGAGCACCTGGAGCGATTCTTTTCCCATTCCTCAGCTTTCTTCAGCAGATGGCACGCGCTGCACCTGGGGGGGTACCGTCCGAGGATGATCCTCACGGAAGATTGGGATCTTTGGCTTCGCATGGGAAGCTTCGGGAAGATCGCTTGTCTGCGAGAGCCGTTGGTCAAACTGCGAATCCATTCTGCGTCGATTTCCCACCAAGATGGACACAGAACGCAGCTGTTTATGGGAGTTGCTGCGACCATCTGCCACCTGCGCAAGAGCCTCGGGCACTCAGACCCCGCCGAGCTGGAGCCAGAACAATGGCAGCAATTCCTGGACTGGCTCGAGAAGAAACAGGAATTCGAAGACTGCTTCCAGACCCTGAAGGCGCGTCAGTCTTTGCGTATGGCTTGGTACGACCACTCAAAAAACAGCCGGATGGGCCGATTGAAAAGACTCGGGCGCTTTGCTCAACGCCTCACGGCACAACCGCGAAGTCTGGAGATCCTGCGCCAAAGACTCTGGGGAACAGACCTAGCCTTCCGGCTTGCCGAAGAAAGCATCCAGATCTTCCCGTAGCAATTCACGCTGATTCTGGCATCGCGAATCTCGGTCGCGGCAATCCGACACCCATGATGGACAAAGTTGTTTATCTTTGCGTTGCGTGTGATACCGATCTAGATCGGAATCCACCCTATCGAACGCTGCCTGGCCCAGCTGCGAAGGACGACCTGTGGCAGGGAGTTCTCGTCGGCATCCCAACCCTTCGCCAACGCTTGGCGAAAAGCTGCTTCGCCTCCCGATTTGGCCAGCTGCCGATTACCTGGCTATTGCGGGCCGACCGCCAAATGTCCGAATTGTACGGCGACCCAGGTTTCTGCTTTGCGAGGTTTGAGAAGCTTTGGAGATTGGAACTGCGAAACGGCAGCGAAATCGGCTGGCATCCTCATCTCTATCGATGGGAGCGGGCCACGAACCAATGGGAGCCATACCTGGGGAAAACCGACGACCTTGAGATCCTGGATCACTGCCTGCGCCGGCTACGTCAGTACGTGGATGTACAGGCCGTACGCACCGGATGGGACTACCACTCGAATTCGCTGCTGGGGTTTTTCGATCAGGCCGGTTTGCTCGTGGATGCTTCCGCCATCCCCGGCGTGGCGAATGATGGAACGCGGTTTTACGATTGGAGAGGCACACCCCGAACGCCGTACTTCCCGTCGAAGCTGGACTATCGCCGCCCTGCCCGGGGTCAGGAATGCGCCTGGGACATTTTGGAGATGCCCGTGATTGTGAGGAGCTTGAACCTGCCTTTGCACATTCTCCGCCACGGCCTGCGCAAATGGAGATTTCATTCCCAACCCTCCCCGCACCGCACGGACTGGAAGAGCTCGCGCCACCAAGGAATGAGAATGACGAGCGAGTGCGCGGCTTTTGCCCAGGCCATCCAGCAGACCCTCGAGACAAGTACGGTGAGCAACAGGGTGTACGCCATCACGTACTTTCATCCCGACGAGCTTCTTGCGCCTTACTCACTCGAAAGATTTATTCAGAATTTGGACAGCCTGCTCCCGCTGGCCGAAAGAATGAACTGCACTCTTGTTCCGACCACTCTGAGCGTGGCTGCTCACATGGTCAAGGAAGAGCTGGTGCAGAGCTCACAAGATTCCGGCGGTTCTCGAGTGATGCAATCAAAGGCTTCGTCGGCCAACCACAGCCCTCTGGAGGACCAGCTATGATTCCCGTTCAACAGCCGGGTGCACTTCTCGAGCCTACGACCGTCGAGCCGTGCCAGGTCCGGAGTTCCACTGCCCCGAGCAGACAGGCGGTGTATATCCGGACAGCTAATGAAGTACCTCCCAGCACTTTGGAGGAATTCTACGAGCGTATGTATCCTGCGAAGGCGACATTTCTCAAGCAGAATTGGCGGTGGCTGTATCGTGTGGGCATGTTCCCATCCATTCCGCACCCTCTGGTTGCCATGCGAGGGGACGAAGTCATCGGCCACGCAGGATTGATTCCTGTTAAGCTGCGCCGTAACGGCGAAGAGCGCACAGCCATCTGGTTCGTGGACCTTGGAATTCTTCCGGAGCATCAGCGCCAGGGCATTGGAATGCAGTTGACGCAGGCTGTGATGGCCGCTTGTCCCCTTGGCCTAGGGCTCCCCAACGAGCGGTCCATTGGCGTCCTCCAGAAATCCGGCTGGGAAATACGCAGGCACATCCGGGTGTTTCGATTGCCCCTGCGCCCGGATCGAAATCCCAAATTCCGCAGAGCTCCGTTTCGCTTCCTTGGAGCCCTGGCCGGAGTCGCAACCCGCGTCGTATGGCGCGCCCGAACGCTATCTTCAGAGGAGCTTTCTATCTCGCGGGCCTCGGCGGCACAGCTCTCTATGTTTTATAACGAAACAATCGGCTCAGTGCTTCACGCCCCCCGCTCGCCTTCCTTCCTGCACTGGCGGATCGGGACACATCCCTGCGCCCGAGAACACATGGTGCTGACCCTGCCAACGACGCACGGGCAGGAACAGGGCGCCTTGGCGCAAGTGGTCGGCGACCGGGCATACCGACGGCTGCACTTGCTCTGTTTGGCAGTGGGCTCGCCAAGTCGCAACTCGCTGTCTGAATTGTTTGCCAGCATTGTCCGATGGGCAATGCAGGAAGACATCCACGAGATTGTTTTCATCACAAGCGATCCGAAGACATCTCGAATTGCGCAGCGCTGGTTCCCGATTTGCAAACGAATCCCTTTGGCGTGTCACGCGAACGATCCTGCGGGCAGGAAGTTTCTGAGCGGCACCGACCATCTATGGGAATACATCGATAGCGATCTCGACTTGATGTACGTGCACCGGTGAGAGCGAGAAGTCAATCGTTGTGGCCACGCAGGCCAATGCTAATCGCCTCGGGCCGATGAAGAAGCACCAACACACAGTCTATCAAGTGTCTTGCGATTTCGACACTGGTCGTGGCGTCGCCTTATTTCGTATGGAGGGTAAAATGAAAATCCGGCTGGTCTCCCATGCTTCCGTTCTCGTGCAGTGCACGGACCTCTGCATCTGGACCGATCCCTGGCTGTTCGGGAAGGCCTTCAATGACTCCTGGTCCTTGTTTCCCCCGGCGGAATTCAACGACTCACTCCTGAAAGGCATAGACTATATCTTCGTCTCGCATGAGCATCCGGACCACTTCCATATTCCCACACTGAGATCGCTTCCGGCGGACTTCAAAGAACGCGTGACCATTCTTTACCAGGATAATAACTCGGAGAAAATGTTCGACGCGTTTCACAAGTTGGGCTTTAAGCGCGTCGTCCCGCTTCCCCATCGGGAAATCGTCTCTCTCAGCAAGGCCACGCGCGTCTATTGCTACCACGTCGCCCACCGGGACTCCTGTCTCGCCGTCCTAAACCAGCACCAGACTGTTTTGGACGTCAACGATGCGGAAATCAATTCGAAGGATTGCCGCCTTATCCGCGGCGACATTGGGCCTACCGATGTCGTGTTGAACCAGTTCTCGATCGCCGGATACAGTGGCTGGAAAGAGTATGAGAAGATTCTGCCCGCCGAGTCCAGACGAATTCTGGAGTACATGCTGGCGAATCATCGCGATTTGGGCGCCAAGGCCACGATCCCATTTGCCAGCTTTATCTACTTCTCCAGCGTGGATAACGCTTATGTGAACCGGTTCATGAACACTCCGCGGGATGTTCATCGCTACTTTGCGCAAGCGGGGGAGATCGCCGCGATCCTTTTTCCCGGGGATATTTTCGAGCTTCCGGGCAAAGCTTACGATTCGTCCGGCGCATTGGCGCGGTATGACAATTTGTACGCCGGGGTGGATCGCCTCCCCTACGACGAAGTGGCCACTGTGCCGCTGGCGGATATTGCTAAAGCTTTTGCCCAGCGCATAGAACACCTTCAAGCAAGGTATCCCAAAACGCTGCTCCGAGTCCTTCGGCCTGTTTCTGTTTCCATACCCGACCTCAACACGAAGGTTGTTTTCTCCATTCCCGCAGGCTCGTTCCAAGAAACGAACCATATGGAGGAGTGCGATCTGGTGATGAACTCGCAGCCGCTCCATTTTGGATTTGCACATCCCTACGGCATGCAGACCCTCGGGGCCTCTGCCCGATATATCCAACAGAGACACCTGCGCAACTGGAAGCTTCATCGTGTCCTTCTGGCCCTTGACAACGCGGAGCTCCACCTTCTGCCCCGGTTCTTGTTCACCTGGAAGAACCTCAAGTATTTCAAGAAGAGGCTCCCGGGGGTTTGGAACCAGTTTTCCTACATCGTCCGGCGGCATAGCGAAATTTAGTTGGCCGCCATTTCTTCGGCCTTGAAGCACAAGTCCAAACATGCCTGAGCCTGAAAGCGATCTGCCGTCAGTGGATCAGCTTGTCGCAGATGTCGTGAAGGGTCTCTTCCGATCAAGCCAACAGCAGGGTTCGCAGGTCATGGCGGAGCCAGTGCTTTCCATCGTTTCGAACGCGGCGCTGGAGTACCCAGGCGCTGAGGAATATTACTCGCCGTACGAGAAATATCCTGAATACCGTCACGGGCATCTCGCAAAGAAGCCCAATCAAGTTTACGCTGCCGTCCGAGATGTCTTCGCCCAGGCCGACCTTGACGGAAAGCGCTTTAACACGCCAGATTGGAACCCCCTCGGCGCCTTCATTCCGCCGCGCAGCAGAGTCTTTCTGCTTTGTAACTTTGTTTGTCATCGAAGACCGACAGAATCGCGCCAAGCTTTTCAGTCCAAATGCACGCACGCCTCTGTTCTGCGCGCGGTCTTGGACTACGTGCTCATCGCCGTAGGCCGGGGAGTGACCGTGCGATTCGGAAATGCGCCGCTGCAGTCCTGCAATTGGGAAAAGGTCATAGAAGAGACTGGAGCCTCTCGCGTTCTCGACTTCTACGCCCATCAGAATGTGCCGGTGGAGGCTTGTGATTTGCGTCTCTTTGTCTGCCAGCAGGACATGTTGGGGGCAATTTCGCGCGTTGAACATCGGCGAGCATCCGAGCCCCCGCCGGAGACTTACTTCGGCAATGAGAGCCTTCTGGCAGAACTTGATGCAGCAAATCCGCGCTTTCGCGTGACCGACTATGATCCAAAGCGGACCGAGGCGTGTCAGGCGGCGGGCCAGCATATCTACCTGCCCAGCCGGTCCATTCTAGAGTCGGATGTCATCTTCAGTGTGCCCAAGCTCAAGACGCACGAAAAAGTGGGATTGACGTGTGGGCTGAAGGGGCTGGTTGGCGCCATCGCCTTGAAGGATTGCCTGGCGCATCACCGCTTTGGACCTCCGAACGAAGGCGGCGACGAATATCCTCAGCGTTCGACCGGGCTTCGGCTGCTCTCGAAGTTCGAGGATTGGGTCTGCAGCCAGAATGGACGCGGTCATGGGCTAAACGTGCTGCGAATGCTCGACCGAAACGCACGCCGCCTCGTCGTGCGAGCGGGGGGAGTCATCGCAGGGGCATGGCACGGAAACGACACTGCTTGGCGCATGACCCTAGATATTGCACGTATCCTGACCTACGCAGACGCGGATGGCTCCTTGAAAGACCGCCCGCAGCGGAGACATCTGCTGTTGGTTGACGGGATTGTGGGCGGAGAGGGAGATGGGCCGCTTGCACCACGTCCGGTGAAGAGCGGGCTCCTGTTATTCAGCAGCGATCTCGCACAGGGTGATCAGGCATGTTGTCGGCTGATCGGCTTTGACCCGGAAAAGGTGCCGCTCGTGCGGGAGGCCTTTCGGGTCAAAACATATCCGATCGCTTCGGTCAAGCCAGATTCCAGCCCGGTTTTCTTCAACGGCCGCGTCGTATCTCTTGCCGAGCTGCGTCCTTTGCCAAGGACTTTCCTGCCTCCGCGGGGCTGGCGTGGACATGTGGAGCTGAGAAGGGCATGAGCTGGCTGGCACATTTGCGAGCAAGGAGAATAATGGATGAAATCGCGGAGCGATCTGCGGCGTATGAACAACCCTACTCCACCAGCGAGAGGCACGAGTGGCAGCTGCGGACTTGGAACCAGGAGTGGTGTCGTATCTTGCGAGAAGTTCCGTACTATGCCGAACTGGCAACTCATGCTCATCTGCCTCGTGAGTTTCGCTCCTGGCAACAGTTCCTGGACGTCATGCCCACAACTTCTCGGGCAACGCTGCAACGCTTCACGAAGGAGATGGCCTGCCAGTCACATCCCCATGACTTTCTGCGAACCACTGGCGGTTCCACAGCGGAGCCCATCCAACTCCCCGCCTGGAACACCGAGAATGCTTACGCTCGACCTGATGCGTGGCTCGCGCGTAGCTGGTACGGGATTCGGCCTAGCGCGCCGCTCTTCCTACTCTGGGGGCACAGCCATCTGCTAGGCGAGGGTATTCAAGGATGGTTAAGAGGACGTCGCCGGAAGATGGCCGACCGCCTGCTGGGATATTACCGTTACTCCGCCTACGATCTCTCCGCCGACTCCCTCCGCCAAGCGGCCCAGCGAATGATTGAGTTCAAGCCGGAGTGGGTCGTCGGGTACAGCGTTGCCCTTGATCAGTTCGCCCGAGCGAACCAGGACTGCCAGCCAGAATTGCGCAGCCTCGGTTTGAAAGTCGTTGTCGGTGCCGCAGAAGGCTTTCCTTGGCCAGATAGTGTGCCGCTGATCAGCGACCTGTTTGGCTGTCCAGTCGCGATGGAATACGGTTCCGTGGAAACAAACTTGGTCGCGCACACACATCCTGCGGGCGGGTTCCGGGTGTTCTGGAGAAACTACTTCGTCGAGGTAGTGGGCCCGGCACCACTCCTCGGAGCCGGTCGGATTCGGGTCACCAGCCTCTTCCCGCGCTGCTTCCCGCTAGTTCGCTACGAGCTTGGTGATGAGATCGAATCAAGGCAAGCGGTAGACGCGAATGGCGTGTTTGGAATCGATCATTTTCAGAAAGTGATCGGGCGCTGCAATGACTACGTCCAACTCAGCGACGGCACCCGGGTCCACTCTGAGGCATTCACTCATGCCATCCGCTCCTGCTCCGAGGTCTCCGCGTATCAGGTCGTGCAGGAGGGTTCGGCCCTGCACCTCTGCTTGGTCGCGAGGGGGCCTCTAACCTTGCAAGCACGAAAAGGGATTCAGGCAAAGTTGATGCGGATTCATCCAGACCTGGCGTACGCCCAAATCAAGCCTGTCTCACGCCTGGAACAAACGATCGCCGGCAAAGTGCCGATGATCCTGCGAAAGCCCGCCGCCGAACAAAGTGAGGCACGAGTCTCATGATTTCCGAAACCGACGCCCTGGTGGAAAAATACTACTCCTCCCGTGCCGGCTGGTTGGATGGCACAAGTGAGTTTCTGAGAATGATCGAGTCGCGTTTACAACCGGACGCGGCAGTGCTAGACATCGGCGCCGGATCGGGGAGAGGTTACAAGTATCACCTCCGCGGCCGCGTTGCGCGGTTGGTGGGCGTCGATATCTCACCGGAAGTTCTCCAAAACCCTTATCTCGATGAGGCCTTCTGCTGCGACGCCGCGCAAATGCCATTTCACGGCGGCGAGTTCGCTCTGGGCCTTTCTGACTACGTCTTCGAACATCTCCCTGACCCACCCGCGGTGATCCGCGAGATCCATCGAGTTCTGAAGCCCGGCGGATACTTTTTCCTTCGCACTCCAAATCGGTGGCACTATGTGACCTTATTCGCTTCTGCGCTCCCGGAGGCCCTGCAAATCCGGTTACTGGAGCGCATGACTCCCCGAAAAGCAAATGACGTCTTTCCGAAGTTCTATTGTTGTAATACTGAGACGGAAGTGAGGCGCGCCTTCATCCGTGCTGGCTTCTCGGTGGAAGAACTGCTTCTGATCGAAAAGGAGCCGACATACTTGGTCCGCCGGCCTAGTCTGTTCCGCATCGGGGTCGCCTACGAAAGGCTTGTGAACAGCTCGGAGCTCTTCCGACATCTTCGCAGCAACATCCTGGCTATCTTTAAAAAGCCACATACGCGCTCAATGCCTTCCCCACCGCCTCCCAGATTTTCTCAGTAGTCCTGCGTGTCTGGCACGCTCGAACCGAGCGGCGCCAAGGCCTCGAGAACAAGATGATCCCTCGGACGATGAAAAAGATCTTCGGCCCGGAATTGCGATTGGGAATTGACGCGTCCAACCTTCGCGCCGGCGGCGGCGTGACCCACCTCGCCGAAGTTCTTCGCGTGGCGCGGCCTGAACAGGCTGGGATCAAGCGCGTCACGGTCTGGGCAGGCGCGGAGACCCTGCAAGAGATGCCTACGAGGACCTGGCTGGTGAATGCCCATGAGCCCATGCTCGACCAGCCGCTTCCCCTCCGTCTTTGGTGGCAGCAGTTCAAACTGGCGCGCCTTGCACGGGAGTACTGCGACATTCTGTTCGTGCCCGGCGGGAATTACCGGGGAACTTTCCGACCGATGGTCGCGATGTTTCGGAATCTTCTACCCTTTGAAGGCCATGAGATGGGGCGATTTGGGTTCTCCTGGCAGTTTTTTCACTTTCTGTTGCTTCGCCTCAGTCAGACGGCAACGCTTCGCGATGCCGATGGCGTAATTTTCCTGACTGAATACGCCCGCTCGGTCATCCTGAAGCACGCGAGAACCCTCCGAGGGCCATGGGCCGTGATTCCCCACGGAATCAATGGCCGCTTCCGCTTCCTGCCGAGGCCGCAGAGGGAGATCAGCAGCTTCTCGTACGCGGTCCCCTTTCGGTTTTTGTATGTCTCCACGGTGGACCAATACAAACATCAGTGGAACGTTGCCGAGGCAGTTTCTGAACTCCGGCGGGCGGGATGGCCTGTAGCGCTCGACCTGGTCGGCTCGGCCTACGGTCCGGCGCTAAAGCGTTTGCAAGCCGTGCTCTTGCGCCTCGACCCGCAAGGCTCTTACCTGCGCTACCACGGACTTGTTCCGTTTTCTCAGTTGCACGTCTTTTATCAACGCGCTGATGCTTTCATCTTTGCTTCCAGCTGCGAGAACTTGCCGCACATTCTCCTGGAAGCGATGGGCGCTGGTCTCCCCGTCGCCTCCTCCGATCGAGGTCCGATGCCGGAAGTGCTGCAGGACGGAGGACTGTACTTCAACCCAGAAAGCGCCCAGGAATTGACACAATTACTGAAGTCCCTGGTCCTGTGTCCGGAACTGCGGCAACGCTGTGCGGCGCGCGCGTACGAGCTATCGAGGCAATACTCCTGGGAGCGAACTGCGCAAGACACCTTTTCTTTTGTCGCGCGGGTAGCGCGGAACTGGGCAGCCGCGCAAAGCGGAATCGCTCCCCGGAAGGAAGCGCGCTTGAATGATATGGAAGTGGACTCCATCACGTAGGGAACAATCTCGCCGTCAGTGGCACGAGGGATGAGCCGGCCAGTTAAAACAGCCTCGCCTGGCCCGGTGCACTCGGTCCTCACGCCGGAAGATCCTAAATCTACCGATTGGGAATAGTCATGCGCCTCCTTATCTTCGGCGCGGGCGGAATGCTCGGCCACAAGCTTTGGCAGGTCTGCCGGGATCGCTTCGACACCTGGGTCACCGTGCGGTCCGGCTACTGTGATTACGCCGCCTATAACCTCTTCGACCCAAAACGAGTGCTAGAACGGACAGATGCTCTTCACTTCGACACGGTTCTCCGCGCGCTGGCCGCCGCAAAGCCGCAAGTCGTGGTCAACTGTATCGGCATCGTCAAGCAGGCCCCCGAGCGAAATGACTCCATCGCGAACCTGAGCGTCAACGCGCTCTTTCCTCATCGTTTGAAAAGCGTATGCCAGGCCATGGGTGCGCGTCTCATCCATATCAGCACGGACTGTGTTTTTTCCGGGGACAGGGGGAAGTACGTCGAAGACGACACTCCTGACGCGACCGATCTTTACGGGCGGACGAAATTCCTTGGGGAAGTGAATGGGCGGGACTGCCTGACCTTGCGCACGTCGATCATCGGAAGGGAGCTAAGAGCGAGCCATGGACTGGTCGAGTGGTTTCTCGGCCAGCGGGGTGGGAGAGTGCAGGGCTACACGAAGGCAATCTACACAGGACTTACGACCCTGACCTTAGCCCGAATCATTGCCGACGTCGTCGAGCAGCACTCCGCTTTGGGTGGCCTCTACCATGTCTCTTCGGAGCCACTCACGAAGTACGACCTCCTTTGCCTCTTGCGCGAGATGTTCAGGGCAGCGATTGAGATTGAGCCGCACGCTGGGGTGAGGGTGGATCGGAGCCTCGATAGTGGCAAATTCCGCGCCACTACAGGATTCCTTCCGCCAGCCTGGCCACAAATGCTCGGCCAACTGGCCGATGACGCCGCGCCGTACGAGCTTTGGAGGAGGAGGTCGGCATGCTGACAGGCAAGCGGGTCCTGATCACTGGAGGCACAGGTTCGCTGGGGCAGACGGTCGTGCGCCGGCTCTTGACCGGAGAGATGGGCTGGCCGGAGAAGATTGTTGTGTTTTCCCGCGACGAGGCCAAACAGCACTACATGCGGCTCGCTTACCTTGAGCGCCGTGCCGCCACCGATGAAGTGATCTACCACAGCTCTCAAGAGCTACTTTCCTTTTGCATTGGCGACGTGAGGGATTATTCCTCCGTCCTCCGGGCCATGCTGCAGGCCGACGTTGTCATCCACGCGGCGGCGCTTAAGCAGGTGCCGACCTGTGAGTACTTCCCCTTCGAAGCGGTGCGAACCAACATCCACGGCCCTCACAACGTGGTGCGTGCGATCTGCGAGAACAAGACGCCAGTCGAAGCCGTGGTCGGGGTCTCCACAGACAAAGCCTGCAAGCCAGTCAATGTCATGGGGATGACCAAGGCCCTTCAGGAGCGCGTCTTTCTGCAGGCCAACATGCTCTGCCTGGGCACGCGGTTCATCAGCGTTCGCTACGGGAACGTCCTTGCCTCCCGCGGCTCGGTCATCCCTCTGTTTCTCGATCAGATCGCGCATGCAGGCCCCGTGACGATTACTACCAAAGAGATGACCCGCTTCCTGCTCAGCCTGGACCGCGCCGTGGATACCGTTTTTGCCGCCCTTCGTCAGGCTGGGCGGGGCGAAACCTACGTGCCCATTGTTCCCGCAGCACGTCTGGCTGATGTGGCCGAGGTCCTGATCGACGGGCGTGACATTCCCATCGTCTACACCGGGATCCGCCCCGGCGAGAAGGTCCACGAGATTCTCGTTTCTGAAGAGGAGTCCCACCGAACTATTCGCCGCGATGGCTATTACGTCATTCGTTCTATTTTGCCGGAGCTGTGTCCGGGCGAGCCCAACCAGCCTGTCTTGGCGGAGGAATACTCTTCGGCCCGGGTGAGCCTGGATCGGGAAAAGCTGCGGGTCCTATTGGAACCGTTCGTGGCTAGCCATCACGAAGCAGACGCGTTCGTGTCATGAAGGTACTGACCATCTTCGGCACGCGGCCAGAGATTATCCGCTTGAGCCGGATCGTCCCTCATCTGGATCGGCTCTGCGAACAGACCCTGGTGCATACAGGGCAGAACTACGATCCAAAGTTGAGTGACGTTTTTTTCCGAGAGCTTGAATTACGCCCGCCGGACTTCCACTTAGGCGTCCATACTTCGCGTTTTGCCGAACAGGTCAGCCAGATCCTGGCCCGCAGCGCCGAAATCCTGGAGCGGATCCAACCCGATCGGGTTCTCATCCTGGGCGATACGAACAGCGGCTTGGCGGCCGTGGTGGCGGCGCACATGGGTATCGTTGTCTGCCATATGGAGGCCGGGAATCGGTGTTACGACGACCGTGTCCCCGAGGAGCTTAACCGGCGCGTCATCGACCATTGCAGTCGCGTCCTTATGCCTTACACTCACCGCAGCAAGGAGAACCTCCTACGCGAAGGCATAGCGCGGCAGCACATCTTTGTCATTGGGAATCCAATCTTCGAAGTGCTCAGCAGTTATGCTCAACAGATAGAAGCCAGCGACGTCTTGAGCCGTATAGGCGTTGCGCCCGGGAAATTCTTTCTGGTCACGCTTCACCGTGCGGAGAACGTGGATGACGCTGAGCGCTTGGAGAAGCTCTGGCGGGGGTTGGCACGACTCGTGGAAGAGTTTCACGAGCCTGTGGTGATGAGTGTGCACCCGCGAACGGCGGGCAGGCTGGAGGATTTTGGCCTGGGCCTGCCCTCGGACAGGATGTGCCTCCTTAAGCCGCTTGGGTTTTTCGATTTCGTCAAGCTTGAGCGTCACGCGCGCTGCGTTCTGACTGATAGCGGGACGGTCCAGGAGGAATGCGCGATTCTCAGCGTCCCGAACGTGACCCTCCGGGACGTGACCGAGCGCGCGGAGACCATTGAGGTAGGCAGCAATATCCTCGCTGGAGTTGAACCAGAGATGGTGCTGCAATCAGTTCGGGTGGCGCTTAGCTGCCGCCCCTGCTGGCGGCCGCCGGGCGAATACCTGGAGGCTCATGTCGCCGCTACGGTCGGAAAGATCGTGCTCGGATACCACCATTCCGTGGAAGGCAGTCCGCAGGACGTTGCCGGAGTATCTTCGATACACATCGACAATATCCGACCTTGTTTGCCGGAATGAACTTCTTCTCGGCGTCCCCCGGCACCGCTTTTCGACCCTTGAGCCGCCCGTTGGCTCCCTGACCATTCTGCTCTCTCTGGACTATGCTTTGCCGGCGCGTGCGCGCATGCGCATCCTAATCATCACCGATTCCTACTACCCGAGCACAAAGGCTGCCGCCAAGTTGGTGCATGACCTTGCGATCGAATTCCGCAGACGCGGCCATGATGTCATCGTGGCTGCTCCAGGCGGTTCCTCCACAAGCAACCTCCAAGTTTCCGGGGAAGACGGGTTGACCATTGCCCGCCTTAGGACCGGAAGAATCAAAGGCGCCTGCCACATTATGCGGGGAATCCAGGAAGCTCGTGTCTCCACGGTTTTCTGGCAGCGGGGAGGGCAGTTCTTCTATGACCATCCTTGCGATGGGATTGTCTTTTATTCTCCCTCCATATTCTTTGGCCGCTTAGTGAAGAAACTGAAGTCGCTCTGGGGCTGTCCAGCCTACCTGATCCTGCGAGACATTTTTCCCCAGTGGGCGGTGGATGCAGGTGTGCTGAAAAAGGGCCTGGTGTATAGCTTTTTCCGGCAGAAAGAATTCGAGCAGTACGACGCTGCCGATTTCATCGGCGTTCAGTCTCCCGCGAATCTAGAATACTTCGCCGAGCAAAGCCCACAGGGACGTTACCGTGTGGAAGTACTCTACAACTGGACCACGCTCGACGAGGGATCCCTTCCTCCTTCTGGCTACGGAAGAGAGCTCGGACTCCAGGGCAAGACGGTGTTCGTTTACGGCGGAAACATGGGCATTGCCCAGGATATGGACAACATTCTGCGCCTCGCAATCAGGCTTGTGGATCATCCGAATATTTATTTTCTGCTGGTTGGAGAGGGGAGCGAGGTAAGTCGGCTCAACGAGTTTATCGCGGGGCGCAGGCTGCAAAACATCCGTATTCTTCCGGCCGTGGGACAAAGGGAGTACCTCTCGCTGCTTTCTGAGTTCGACATAGGGCTGATTTCCTTGGACAAGGGCCTCAAGACCCACAACTTCCCAGGGAAATTACTCGGGTATTTGTATTGTTCCTTGCCAGTTCTGGCCAGCATCAACCCGGGGAATGATTTGAGGGCCATACTGGAGGAAAGCGAAGCAGGATTGTGCTGTTTGAACGGAGAGGATGAAGTGCTGAAGCAACACGCACTGGCACTGGCGAATAGCCCCGCCCTTCGGAAGAAGATGAGTCTGAACGGCCGCAGGCTCCTGGAACAGACCTTTTCCGTAAGTTCCGCTGCCAGGCAAATCCTGAGTCACTTTCGGAGCGGAGTCTTGCGCGAGTTCGATGCGGGGCCTGCAGTGCTCCCCGCTAGTTAAGACACTCAGGGCCTTGATTTCTAGGTCATTTCCAGAGTCACGAAGGCCTCGCGGGGAATGCGATCTCGCAGTCCCCAGGGCGGGCGGCTCTGATTGATCACAGTCGTTCAATTCTTCGAGGACAAGCGTCTAATTAATCACGGCAGCGGGTACCAGCGTCAATAGTGCCCGCGAGCCGTGAGAAGCGGGCTGCACCTAGCTTCTCAACTGTAGATGGACATCCTTGTGGCACTTGGCACAAAGGGTGATCAGATTCGCCTCGGCATCATCTCCTAGCAGACCCCGCGGGTGGAGATGGTGCACTTGCAGATCAGTTAAAGATCCGCAGTTCTGGCAGCGCCACCCGTCCCGTGCCAGCACTTGATGATGCAGTCTTCGGTAGGCCTTTGGGTCGAGACGCAGGCGCGGTCGTTTCCAGCGCAAGCCGGTCACGAAGCTTCCCTGACTTGGCTCAGAAATTTCTGTTTCTGCGAGCGTGGCAGAAGTTGGTACACCCGGCCCAGTGAGAACAACAGTCCCTCCGGGTTCTCACTCTCCAGGCTGGCTCCGGCCAGGAAATCGGCACAGATCATCTCCAGGCAGTAGCCCCGGGACTTGTCACTGCCCAGCATCCGGGCAGCTGTCTCTAGGGCCTGCTCAAGCACCGGCAGCTGGCTCTTGTACAGCTTGAAGTAGATGATCTCCCAGGGCTCAGTCTCCTGGCCGGTCAGGTGACGCTCGACCTCCCGCTTGAACTCCTCCTTGGGCAGCTCTCGGGCTCTGTGCAACCAGGTTGCACAATCGAACCGCTGCCCATCCCTCCGCGCTACCTTC
>Ga0070707_100000714_pt1 | contig 33170 bp, 37 predicted proteins | sample KBSK5502metaG_FD_65468 | JGI IMG/M metagenome (GOLD analysis project Ga0070707, IMG submission 65468) | Corn, switchgrass and miscanthus rhizosphere microbial communities from Kellogg Biological Station, Michigan, USA - KBS K5-50-2 metaG | ecosystem: Host-associated > Plants > Roots >... | reverse complement strand
TCAAAGTTTGCGCGATCAAAGGATACAGTCGCTTGTACTCACGAGGCGACAATCCAAACATCCTATCCCCCGACGAGCGATTCACTCTTCGGTTGACCGCAGTACGGATCTGCGCCCATGTCTCGGGGTCTTTGGTCTTGTTGGCCTTGGCGAAGAGGTTACTAATCTCGTCCCAGGAGAGATCCTTCTTGGATTCCTGTTGATCCTTTGCCGCCGTCTCCATCCGCCGCCTGTCCTGTAGGAAGCTCTGTTCGTTGTCCAAGACCTTCCTAACATAGTCCTGCGTCTCTTTGTACGGCGGGACGCCACCGAAGCGGTCAACGGAGCCTTCTCCGGAATTATACGCCGCGAGAGCCAGTTCTTTGTTGCCGTTGTACTTCTGCAAGAGATTGCCTAAGTGCTGAACGCCGGCCGGAATTGCTTCTGTCGGGTCGTACGGATCACGTAAGCCGACGCCTTGCGCCGTCTTAGGCATGAATTGCGCTATGCCCTGAGCGCCCTTCGGCGACGTAGCCTTGGGATTCATCGCGCTCTCGGTCGTGAAGAGAGCCTTGGCAAGCTGCGGGCTGACTCCGCTATTCTGGGTGGACGCAGCAATCAGCGGATCGTAGACGCTCTGTCTGCCGCCGATCTGAGCGATAGCGGGCTGACCCTCGGGGCCTTTTTGCTGGACAATGACTTGCTTCTGGACGATCGGCGAATGCTTCGTCACCGTATCGGTGAATTGCTTCAGCGGGTCGTACGCAGAGCCGAGAGCACCACCGATGGCAGCCCCCAATGCCTTTCCACCGACGCGCCCGGCTTCGGCGGAGATACGCCCACCGGAGAGTCCGTTCAGAAGCAACCGGACTCCGGGCTTCGTAGCCATGAGACCGGAGATCACTGACCCCGGAAGCACAACGCCGGCAATGGCTCCCGGATGGCTGAGCACCATGGAGCTGACGGCTCCGAGTCCACCGTGGACCGCAACACCACCGCCGATACCTGCCCCGAGACTCGGAACGACGTAGTGAAGGAATGCCTGCTCTCCGGGTCTTCCGGCACCTCTCTGCGCTCGCTCCATGACGTTACCGAGGTCTACGAGGTCGTTCGCATAACCCTTATCGCGCAGTTCGGTCAGGAGGGGGGTCGCCTTACGGGCGAGACTCGCGACCTTCTTGCCGACTAGCTGGCCTTCGGTGTCCCTAGCCCCGGCGAAGATGTTCCCGACAGCTTGTCCGGTGAGGGTTTCCAGGTGCTGCGGGTCCAAGTGGGGCTTGAGGTCGCGGATGATCTGCGGACCTTCCTTGCCGGCGAGCATGGACGCCACTTGCTGCTCGTCGCCACGGAGTAAGCGGTTGAGGCGGGTCGCACCTTCCATGAACGGAACGACCTTCTCCTGGTGGAGAGCATCGGCCTCGCCGATAGCCTTCTGGAGAGCGGGATTCCTGATCGACGCGATGTCTTGCTTGACCGCTCCGCGTAACGACTCCAACTGCCTCCGAATCGGCGTGAACAGCGGGTCGTTGCTGCTATAGGCCCGGTCCGCGATGTCCTTCTTCCACTGGTCTAGCTTCTCGTATGGGATCTTGTTCCAGACCCTCCCGGCGGGGGTCTGCTGCGGGCCAGCGGTCGAAATGATCTCATCGACTACGCTCGATAGCTCCTTCGATTGAATGGCTTTGAGACCTAGTCCGAGCTGCCGCTTGATGCCGAGCGCCGTACTGTAGAGGTTGCGCGCAACGACGTTGTCCTTGGCGGGGTCGACGAGCTGCTTTGCCGTATCGTACGCCTGACGGACTTCGGCTTTGTTCCGGTCGACCACCGGGTCGAGGATGTTCGTCTTCACCTCTCGACCGAAGTCCAAGTCGGCCTGAGCGGCGGGCAGACCCTGCATCGCCTTACCGGCCGCACCCTCGATTGCTTCTCCGGCTTTCCCTTCCATGCTGCGGAACGGGCCACCGACAATCGGGATCTTCCGAGCGAACGCAGCCGCCCACTGAGCGGCGGGAGAGTCTAGTAGCTTCTCGGCGGTGACCGGGATACCGGCCTTCTCGGCTAGGAACAGCGCCGCACGAGCAGCCGGAGGTCCGACACCCGCGATGACCTTCCCGGCGAGATTGCCTACTCCAAGACCAACGCCCTGAGCTGCGCCCTGAATAGCCCCTTCGGCGGCCATCTTGGAGCCACCTTCGGTGGGCTCCTGACCAGCAGCCTTACGGAGTAGCTGATCCGCGCCTTCACCGAGAGCACCGCCAGCGGCGGCTAACGGAATGCTCGCTGCCCCAGATCCGAGACCCGCGCCGATCATTCCACCGGCTGTCGGAAGATTCAGCTTTCCGAGCAGCGGAACGTTAAGGCCGCTCTCGGCTCGGGACTTGGCTTCGTCCTTGGCCTTGTCGGCGGCGAAGATGTCGTCGATACGCTTCTGACGTTCTGCCGTCACGGCGGCGGGATCTTCCTTCATCCGATACGACTTGCCCGCAATGGTAACCATGGGCATCTGGACTTCGGTAGGTTGAGCCTGTGATGGAGCCTGACGGGGAGCTGGCGCTCCTTGGAGTTCCTGAACCTTGTCTCCAGCGCGAGCAATGGCCGCTCTACGCTCCGCTGTTAGTGTAGTCCCTGGAGGAGGGACGTATGCATCGTCGACCCATCGACCCGCTAGATCAGGGCGGTCCTTTGCGTACTTCGATTCAACCGAGAACGTCGGGTGATTCGGTTTCTTGTACGTGTCCGGGCCATGCTGCCCGAGAGTCGGTGTGAGCCCGTCTTTGAACGCCCCCCGTAGGTCGTAGTCCTCCCCGGAATCATTCGGGGCGTACTTGGCCTTCCACTCCTTGAAGGCCGCTTCGTCATCGGGACTAAGCTGAGTGTCGTAGGTATTGCCCTTGACGCGGTACTTCTGGCCGCCGATCTCTACAATGTCGCCCGCGTCGGCCATCTACGGCCCAACCGGCTCCAGGTCCATGTTCGGATGTGCCTTCTTGAAGGCTTCTACGGAGTTGTAGGATTCTGGCCCTTCGGACTTCTTGGACGGAGCGCCGCCCTGGAGAGCCGAATCGACTGCGTCCCCAGACGAAGAGATCGCGTCCCGCATTTGCTTCATCAGGCCCTTGTCGGAGACCAGCGAATGTAGCTTGTCGTACGTGATCTCCGGGGGTTCCCCGACGTGCGGAACATGCTGGATGAGCCGCATGTAGAGTTCCTTTGCCACACGGCCATTGGTGAGCGCCCTCTGAAGTGACGCCTCCAGCTGACCCATGTTGGTGAAGATCTCTACGTACTTGGGGTCGAACCCGCCGATCTTCCCGCCCGTCAGTTGACCCGCAAGGCCAGCAATCGTCGAGTTGTTGTACTTCCACCCCTCGGTAGCCATCTTGGCTACGTCCTTCTCGTCGATCTGATCGAGGTTGTCCAAAAGGCGTTCGGACTGCTGGAGCCCGACTCTTTCGGCTTCCAGTGCCTGTCGCTCATTCGCGAGCAACTTCTCGGGGCCTACGTCTTCGGTGCGGACCGGCTCTCCGGTCTTTGGATTGAAGAAGGTTTCGGTCTTGTGCTGGACCCCACCGACCATCTTCGTTCCGCTCGTATGAGCTAGATTCGCCCCCGTAGCCGACGACGGAAGCACCTTCACCTGTCCGTTGGTTCCGGCGAGAATATTTGCCTTGGTCCCATCGGGCATGGTCAGTTGTTGCGGAATCCACTGCGCGCCCTTGAGGGAGGCCGCGAAGATGTCATGAAGATCATCGTAAGGGAGCGTACTGAGAGAATCGGCGTCGATCTGAGTCCCCGGAGAGCGCATCTGGATTTGCTTGATGAGCCCAGGTCGAGCAGCTTTCTGCATGTTCATCGTGACCCACTTCTCGGGGTCTTGGAGCAGAATCTGCCGCTCGCTCGCGTCCATGTTCGGATTGTCTTCGATGATCTTGTCCCGGTTCTTAATCTGCTTCTCCAGCTCCCCTCGCTTCATCTCCAAGGACTGAGCCTGCTGTTCGGCTTCCTGCTCAAGGGCCTGCTTGTACTTGGTATCGGCCTCGTTCTTGGCTAGCTCTTGGCGCTGCCCAACGGCTTCTCCGAGTCCCGCCATCGCTCCGACGCCTGCTCCGGCTCCGCCGATTCCGCCCCCGGTGGCGGCTCCGAAGATTGCAGGGACCGCGAGGCTGAGAAGATCGCCAAGGCCCATTCCCGGTTGATTCGTCGGGTTCGTAAGCGAAGGGGTAGGCATCTCAGACAAGTCCCTTCAGGATCATGGAGTAGCGTTCGACTGGGGAGACCGAGCCGACAACCAGCGGAGAGCCGAGACTCGGGGGCTTGGTAACTCCACCCTCGGTCCGCGCCTCCGGAGCCTGTCTCCGCATCGCCGTGAGGGCGAGATTCTGGTCGAACTCCTGCTTCTGCTGAGCGATCTTCCCGAGGGCAGAAAGTCCCGACGCCAGCCACATCGGCAGTCCCCCGGCCGTTCCGCCCTGTCCACCGCCCATGAGCCCACCGAGCATACCCCCTAGACCACCACCTGAGCCTCCACCAGACGCTCCGGAGGGAGAACCAATGCCGAGAGCCGAGCCGATGTCCATGCCGCCCGTAGGCGTTCCTAGGCTCGAATCCGAACCTATCTGGAGAGTGTTGGGGTCTGCCCCGAGGCCGCTCGCACCACCCGTGATCGACGGGATACTCGCTACATCGGCGTAGGTGTTGGTTCCTAGGCTAGAACTGCCGTAACTGTTTCCGCCCTGCATGGCTCGGCTGGTTACACCGGCCATGACCAGCGGCAGGATGTACTGCATGCTCTGGTCGCCCATCAGCTACCTCCACCAATCAGAGCCCGATACCGGGCTAGTGGAGTACCCATACTTGCTAGATTCACGCTCCCACCGAGTTGCGGAACGGTCATCTGACCTTGTGGTTGTCGCTGTGGAACCTGCGGAACCTGAGGCATCGGCATCGGTCCCTGCGGACGGGGCTGCTGTCCCATCTGGCCCTGCCCCTGAGCGAATATCGGGCCGAGCATTTTTAGGATGTTCATGATGCCGCCGGCTCCGCCCATTCCTCCACCACCACCGGCACCTCCTCCCTTTCCACCACCCATTCCACCACCACCGAGACCACCCAGAATACCTCCGAGGCCGCCCGCTCCACCGCTACCAGTAGCCGAAGGAGAAGCGGTCAGAACCAAAGCGTTAGGGTCTTGGCCTGGATTGATTGTGTAGCCCATTCCACCACCGCCGCTTGTGAACGATCCTCCTCCGCCCCCACCACCTAGACCGCCAGCCACACCGCCGAGAAGACCACCGATGCCTTGTCCGATTGCTCCGTACTTGTTCTGCGGGGTATTGGGATCGTAGTTCTTGTCTGCGCTCCCCATACCGAACGAACTCAGCACGTCCTGACCGAAGCCACCCTTACGGTGCCACCAGTTTTCAGTGTCCTTGCCTTGGAGGTTGGCGATACCCTGGCCGATCATGTTGCCAGACCCGCCACCAGCACCATAGGCACCACCGTAAATCTCGCCGAAACCGCCGCCGACGATCTGGCCAACTCCAATTAACTTCTGAAGGAAGCTGTGAGACACAGTTCTTTTCCCCTAGAAGAAGCTCAATCCACCGCCGCCGAGACCACCACCGCCCTTACCGCCTCCCATTCCTCCACCACCACCGAAGATCGACCCGAGAGAACTCAGGAGACCCGGAAGGAGAGCACCACCGATCAACGAACCGGCCCCAAGTGCTCCGGCCGTATTGCCACCCTGATTCAGGTTCGGAATGGTTGACATGGAAGTAGACGTACCCGTACCGCCTCCGGCCTGACCTAGGGCGCTTCCCAAGAACGACAGCAAGGAGAACGGCCACTCAGCCTGAGCTAGGTTGTTCGCGTAGTTCGTGTTCAGCACGTCCTGATTCTGCTGCTGCTGGAAAGTGCCTGCGCCCAAGAGAGCCGAGTACGGCTGATAGAGTGCCGCTGTGGTCGCGGGAAGCATCTGTTCCCCGCGAAGCTGGTTTAGGCGCTCTTGCTGGTAGTTTCCGCCGTAGATGTCCGTCGCTAGGTTGTTGAGGTTCTGACCTAGCGAATACTGGTCCATATTCTTCAGTTGGTTGTACGCAGACCCGCCCATCTGCCCTGAGAGCTGAGCAGACGCCATGGTGGAGGGAGCAATCGCCGTCCGGTATTGATCGGTGACTCCCTGAGCGGCCTGGTCGTACGTCGCTTTCAAGTAGGGGTTGGTATTCGGGTCCAGGTACTTCCCAGAGAGCGTATCGCCGAGCATCCGGCCACCGGCTCCCGTGAGAGCCGTCGCCTGAGGAGTGATGTTTCCGAAACCCTGTAAGGCCGTGTTCTGGTACGGCGTAAACGGCGCTACCTGCTGATTCAGGCCTTGAGGGAACTGCGCCAGTCGGCCACCCGGAGCGACCAGACCCTCAACCATCTTCAGAAAGTTGATCGCATCGCCCTTAAGCCAATCGGGGAGATCGGTCGTAGTCGTCGCGGTGACGTTCGAGGTACCGTCAGGATTCGTAGAGCCGCCACCGGAACTACCGCCTCCGAGGAGGCTATCCAAGATCCCGCCCATTAGTACTCCAAGTCCTTACGGCAAAGCACCTGTATCCGTTTGTAGCCGTGCTTTGAGGCTTTCTTCGCAACCACGTCCTGAGACGTGATGAAATCGATCGCCGCATACCCACGCTCGCGTGCCGCGCTGGCAATCGGCTCCGCGCAGCCATCCAGAACTCCCGGCTCCGAGGCATACATGACCCAGACGGTCCACGAGTAGTTAAGCTGCAAGAATGGGTCGAACGACGGGATCATGATGTAGAACCCGACGACTCGCTCTCCCCGCTTGCAGAGGAACAACTCGCACCCGTTCTGCCCGAGGAAGTGATTCACCACCTCGCGCTTCACCTGTTCCGGGGTCCAGGTAACGGCATGGCTATTCGCCTTGACCTTCACGAGCCCCTTCCGGACGTACGCCCAAGCACCCATCAGGGTCTGGTGCGTGACCTTCTCGATCGTGAACTCGTGAAGCTCCTGGACGACGGCGGTATCCATGCTAGGTGCGCTCTCTATCACGGCTATTGACTTTCATCCATCAGATGAACTTCGCCCTCAAGGCTCGGACCGTGTACGTTCCAATCGATGCGGTCGCCGAGAACGTCACGAACCATGCCGCTGTAGTAACGACGTTCGCCGGGGCATCGGCTGTCGCGCTATGGAAAGCCGCCGCCGCCAGTGTTCCTTGAACCGCCGCGAACACAGTGGCAGTGGCCCCGAGTGCTACGACATATACGTACGCCTTGACGATACACGTCCCGTTCGCCACTCCCGCCGCCGAAGCCGCTGTCGGCACGTTGACGATCGTATCTCCGGCTATCGTCCCAGCCGTCCCGCAACGAGCCCGCGCTATGAGGGTACCCGTAGAGGACGATTGCAAGATCGCGGTGATTTCGATTATGTCGCCGACCTGCACCCCATTAGCTGGAATCCGAAACGTCGCTAGGAAGGTCTCCGTCGTACTAACCGTAACTGCGCCGCGCCCATTACCTGCAAGTAGGGTAGCCCCGCCTGACGCCAGTGCCGGAAGGCTTCCCGTCGTGGATACGCCGATATTGTTTCCTATGTTCTTGAATCCAGTCGGACCGATGGTGGAATTGTCGGTAAGGGGAGTGGTCGAGCCCGTGAAGTCGTTATCGCTCACTTCGATGATGCCGTACTGGAACGATCCAGCGTTCAGCAGTACGCCAACGGTATTGGGCGTGGTGAAGTTGTTCGTCGCGCCCATCTTGCAAGCCGTGACGACGATCTTCGTATATCCCGCCGACACTGCCGGGGTAGCCTGGATACCGTTTGTCCAGCCGGAAATGCGACATGCGGATATGTTCACGCCCTGCGCCCCGGTGATGAGGAAGCCGTTCAGCGTTCCCGAGCCGCTATTCGGGTAGATATCACAGTCGAAGAAGTCGATGCCGTCCGCCGCTGCTGTGGCCGTACCCGCCGCACCCGTGCCGGTGGATGCGATTTCCACCGCAGTCGGTCCCGCTACGTTGCCGCCCGTGATGCCGCATTGGACGAACTTACAGCGGTTCGTGACGTTGGCTCCCGTGATCTTGATGGTCGAGCCAGCGGATTGGTCGAAGAAGCAATTCGTCGCATAGACGGCAGCAATCGACGACGTGCCACCGAAGTTCGCATTCAGCAGGAGCGTGTTCGTGCCGCCGATGAACTCCCCGTTCGTGAACTGAATCGCGCCTGACATGTTGATTTCGATACACGCCGTCCCGGATACCTGAAACGGAGGGAAGCCGAGATTGATGGTCGAGTTCGAGCAGACGAGGTTTGTACCGCCGCCGTTGATATGCAGGCCACGAGCATTTGGAGATCCCGTGCTGCCGGGAATCGAGATGTCGAGCGACTCCCAGACTGACAAGTTCCCCGGACCTTGCCCAACGTTGTCGCCGTTACAGTAGATCGCCTTGAACCAGTTTGAGAACGAGCACCGATAGATGTTGATGCCGACTTGCTGGGACGAGGCTGACAGTCCCACGGTGGAGATAAGAATCGCCGCTCCCGCCGTCTTGTTGGCGGTCGTCTCGAAGCGGAGATCGGAGAATGTGTTGTACCAGTATTGCCCACCACTAATCGTGAAGCCATTGGCCGTCGCGGAAGTCGTCTTGATAGTCGACGAATACTTACCCGAGCCACGGATGTTCAGATGCTTGTCGGCGGTGATCGCGATGTCACCCGAGAATCGGAACGTGCCGGTCGGGAAAAAGACGGTAGCGCCGACAGGTAGGGCGGCGAATAGCGTATTCCAAGCTGAGAGGTTGTCCGTCGAGTCGTCGCCAACCAGCGTGGCAATCGAGTTGGCCGTTACGTCGTAGTAGAGATTGTCGACCTTCTTCTTGTCGACCGCCGCCAGTAGCCCCTTCAGGCTGGTCGTGGCCACATTCGGGATCGTCGTTAGTTGAGTAGCCGTCAGGTCGACCGGGGCCGCAGAGCCGCCCGATACGTTCCCCTTGACGGTCTGATCCGCCATGTTCGCCATCTTCGCGTTGGTCACAGCGGAGTTGGCGATCGACGTGGACAGGCTCCCGGCGCTATTCGTCACGTCGCCCGTGAGGGCAGGCATGGACACGGCTTGAAGCACTCCGCCGGCCGCAGCAGTCTTCGACAGATCAATCGCTCCGAACGCGAGCGTCGTTCCGGCGCTATCCACCCGCAGCACCTGATCCGTACCGCCTTGGATGTCCGCCACGTTGGCTGTAGCGTTCCCGGTGACGCCGATGACCGTACGTGCCGCACCCTGCCGGATCTTCGCATTCGAGACGACGTTGTTAGCGATGGTGGTCGCGATGGACGACGTGCCCGAGCCCGTCACGTCTCCGGTCAGAGTCATGGTCACAGTCGTGACGAGAGACCCATCGCTCCCGTAGACCTGCCAGATACCCTTCCCGTAGACCGCTGAGCCATTGGCCGGGATGGTAAGACCGCCGTTTACCTGATTCGTCGATGCGGTACCGTTCACGTAGAAAGTGACGCCTGTCACCGGAGAAGCTGTCGTATTGGCCAGTTCGATTACTGCGATTAGTAGCTGCGTCGAGGCGGCTACTGGGCTTGTGGTCAGGAGTGCAGCGGCAGAGGTCGTTAGCACTCCCTGTCCGAGCACTTCGTAGCTATCGACTCCGCTAGCCTTCCGGTCTCCGGTGATCGTGAACGTGATTGCCGAGTTAGATCCGGCCTTCCCGTTCAGCGTATTTCCAGTTGTAAGTTGCATCAGTTCCCGTTGAAGAAGGCAAAGGTCTCGGACGCTCCGGCCACTATCGTCGCCGTCGTCACTGCCGTCGTCAGGCCCTTCCCGTTCACCGTGATGACCGGCACTGTGGTTGCCGATCCGAAAGTTCCGACGTTGCTATTGACCGTAGCGAGCGTAGTAGCCGCACCCCCCAAACTAGCCGTAACATCTCCCGTTAGAGCCGCACGTTCGAGAGTATCGGCTACGATCGCAATCGTGGTCGTGTCCACGTTCACCGAGAAGGTCACACCCGAAAGAGCCAGACCATCCCCGGCCACGAATGTCGGCGCGGCACTAAACTGGTTCCAGACGATAGCCGTGGTTCCGACGACGTATGTGCCAGAGTTGACGTTCCAACTCGTGTTGATGTTGGTCGCCCCAGCCGTGATGAATGAGTAGGCTTGCCCGATCTCGGTAGCCTGATCCATATTCGTCGCGCGGGTCAGCACGTAAAGAATGCCCCCCGTGCCGAGAGTGGTCATCTTGTAGATACCGTTATTGGCCTGTGCGACCTCATCCTTGACAACAATCAGGTCGTTCAGAGCAACCGCAACGCCGTCTACGGTGAGCGCCCCGAACGATACCCCAGTAAGAGTAGCGCCGACTCCCGCAGTGCCGTTGTTGTAGATGTTCGTCGGTAGCACAGCCGCAGTGGCTAGCCGAGACGCCCCCTTATTCGAGAGGCCAGCACCCGAAGCGGCGTTATCGACATAGAGCTTGGTAGCAGCATCCTGAGCATTCGTCGGATCGGTGACGTTCGTCAGCTTGTGGTTGATCGCCGTATCGCCTGAGAGCGATAGGCTGACCACCGTAGGAAGCGCAGCCGTTCCGCTGAGATCCTGAGCGAGCTTTAGCTTTCCCTTGACAGAGGATGTTGCGTCGGGAGTCGGCGCGGAACCAAACGGAGGTATCGCCATCAGCTACCCAAGAAAGCGCACTTGCTGCCGTTAACCGATGCGTCTATCCAGATCGCATTCGTGTTGTTGATTGCAATTCCGGTAGCCTGTCCGGCCTGAAGCTCCGCGCCATAGACCGTACTTGATACCGTGGAGTCCCCGACGTAGATGAGCCCAGTATTGGTCGACGGGGCTTGGAGTATCCCCGCTATGACCGCGTGACTCGCTAGCTGCACCCTGGTACCCGCCGTCGCTACCGTCGTCACAAACGCCTGAACCACACTCGGCGTAGTCGGATTGACCGTGCCAGAGACGGTGAGCGTTCCGGAGAGTTTCCCGTCTATGCTCGATAGGGATGCGTTACCTGTCCCCTGTGCCGCGAGAGTAGACGCGCCGGAGGGTAGCGGCAGACTCGATACGCTCGTCGGAACGGGAGAATTATCCGATGCGATGACGACCCGCTGAGTACCCGAATCAGCGGTACCGTTGCCGGTCGAAATGTCCGTATTGTTCAGTTCTTCGAGACTGACCTTGAGATTGCCTAGTTCACTCAAGCCGCGTGGTAACGCATCGGCGTATGGAGTAACGACCGAGAGCAGCCGGAACTGCGTCGTCGGAGAGCCGCCGTTGTTCGTTACGCGAATCCGGAACGATGACCCCGTAGCTTGTATCGTTCTCGCCGCGTCGTCAGATCCAGAGGAGGCCGTATAGTTCCAAGTGTTGAAGACATCCCAGTTAACGCCTGGCTCTTCCTGTGCCTGTTCGACTCTGATCGTACAGTTCTGATCGGCGAATAGAGAAATCTGAATTGCGGCAACGCCAAGCGTCGTACACGACGTTCCCGTAAACGTAGCTCCGGCAGCCAAGTTCGCCGTCGAGCTATTCGTGGGAGACAATTCGATGTCCTGAACGATCGCAACATTCAGATAATCCTTGGCAAGGATCTCGGTCGCCCCGATGACCGTTCCGTCGTCATCGACGATCTGAGTCTTCTGGCTCCCGTCCGTCTGAGCAACAGCAGTAGCTGCTCCATCGATCGTACCCAGATTGGCCGTGACAGTCCCCGAGACAGTCACGGACCCACTCACAGGAATCGCCGATTGGTCAGAGGCGATAGCCACCGAAGTAGATCCGGCCATGTTGGCCTGGCCGAGCGCGTTCGGTAGGCCGGGATCGTTTGTGACCCACGGGGAAGTGGACTGCGTTACGGCGACTGTACCTGAGACTGCCGACACGGCGACGGTTCCACTTACCGGAACGGGCGTGGCCCTGAGCTGCGTATCGGTCAGAGGCCCCGATACCGGAACCGTGATCGTGCTGACGAGGTTTACGTCTTGAGTCCCAGTCGGAGTCGCTGTCACCGTGCCGGAGATCGGAACCGGAGTAGCGCGTAGTTGGACATCGGTAAGCGGACCCGTGGCGGTAACAGTCCCCGAGACGGGGATGGTGGTCGTTACGGCGTTGCCACCGATCTCTACTACGTTAACATCCTGGGTTCCCGAAGGGGTGACTACGATCGTCCCACCGATGACGTGAGCCTCTATCGCCCCGTCACCGGCATTACGCTTGATGAACTCTGCCGGCTCCGAATCAGATGCCGGGTCGAGCTTCGTGGTTTTGATCTCGGCGAAGGTACTCAAACGATTCTCCACGAAAGGCCGTCTGTGATGACCGCTAGACCACTACCGACCGTCACGGGTTGCATGTTAGAGCCGTTGATCGTCTCGGCAGCGTTCCCGAATACGTTTACGTTATTGAGCGAGCCTACGTTCACGACCTCAAGAAACCGGCCTGCGTTCGTCGCGACCGGAGGCAGCGTCACCGCAAAGGTCCCCGCCGTAGCATCGGCCCAGATGTACACGTCATCGGCCGCTGCGGTGTAGTTTGTCGATACCGACACGACCTTGTAGAAGACCGGACCTAGCTCCGCCTCGGTGGTATTCGCCTGCGGCACCCACTTGTTTCCATCGTAGACGAAGATCAGGTGAGTCTTGGCCGGTACTTCTCCGGACCTGGAGATGTTCCCCGCCGTATCGAACGAGAACCCGTCATCCGAGAGCAGCATCAGCGGGCCGGTGAATCCACCCGGAGCGTTGATCGTCGAAATAGTCGTCGAGCCCGTAATGTGGTGAATCGGGTTCGTCGGCTTGATGAGAGATGCGGACGCAAGCGGACTACCTACGGTCTGTACCTGGGAATTCAGTTGGAACTGGATCTTCTGAAGGTAGTTGTTCAGAAAAAGTGACTGCTTCGACAGAAACTGCTGGATACGCTGGATCGCATTCGTGTGATCGTGGAACTTGGCAAGCGTCCCCGCGTTCTCGATCGTGGGCGTCTGCGGTATGGCTAGAGGCTGGTTCACTTACGGGTGTTCGTTGGTATCGACGTGAACCGTGCCGGTGACCGCCGCGCAATCGAGGCGGCGCTGGACGGTAATGTCAGACCACGTGGCCGATGGCGTCCGGCTCTCACAGTAGTACGTTCCACCAGAGATATAGAAGCCGACAGAGCCCGTAGGCGTCCGGTTCGGAGCATTGGCTGCGGCGGAAGGAGCAGAGTCGTCGATCCCGCCGTACTCGCAACGGATTGCTGCCTCTTCGGGAACCAGGCAGTAGAAGAGTCGATTGGGGTCTCCCGGTACAACCTTCGTAGCCGTCGAGACCGCTACCGGAGCACCCGCCGTGCCTTGCTGGTTAATGCCTCGTACCGGAGGGGCGGCATAGGCTAGCGTCGGCAGCAGCAGGAAGAACAGGATTCGTTTGGTCATTCTCATACCTCACCAGCCTCGCTGAACTCGATCGCGTAGTCCGCTAGCTCTGCATTGCCTGCGGTGTTTACAGTTCCTGGAGAACCAAACAGGGGAGCGTTGTATGCGATGTTCGGAATCTCGTTGTAGATGCCGAACAAGGTCTCGAACTGTGCGTACGTAATGCCGCCGTCCGGGTTGTTCGTTGCCCCCGCAAAGACCGTGATCTTGAAGCGCAGGAGTCGATCCGTAACGGTACAGTTCATAAACCCGTCCGGACTCATGGGCACAGTCTCAGCAAGCTCAGGGGTCGTGCCCTGAAGGTACTGCGTGAAGACCTCTACCTGACTCCATCCGTACCCTGGGTTCAGAGCAAAGCCCGGACGTAGCCGCGTCACCTGGAACATGTGGTAACGATCGCCGAAGTCTCCCGTCGTGAACGAGGAGTCCATGACCGGAGGGCCTTCGAATGCATAGAGCTTGTGATCGGTGAGAAAAGCTCCAATCAGAAGCGGTCCACTTGCTCCGAATGGAACGACGCTGTTGTAGGCGATATCCGGAATCAGGTTGTACTGCCCGTAGAGCCTCCCGAACTCGTCGTACGTGAGCCCCTGAGAGATGGTGAAAAGACCCGTCATTGGGGCCTCAATCGTCAGAGTCCCCTGGGTCGTGCTCCCCGGAGTCCCCGCAAAGAACGGATCATCGTAGGTTGCTTCGGAGACCGAGTTGTACGTCTGGGTCAGCGACCCGAACTCATCGTAGGTCATCGGAACGCCGTCGTTGACGATCGTTCCCGGTATAGCGACGTGACCCTTGCCCCATTCGCCATTCTCGGTGTTCAGGCAGAGGAATCTATCTAGGGTTCCACGTGGAACGGCGTTGACCGAGGGATAGTGCCAGATAACGAGGCTTCGATCCTCGTCCCACTCACCCCACATGAGGTAGTCGTAGGTCTTGTCGAGATCCGCCTCGAAGAACTCCCGAAGCATCGACGGGATCGCCACCAGGTTGAAGCCGTCGAATCTGTAGAAGTTGTCCTCTCCCCAGAAGTAGTGAACATCACCAGCCGGAACCACGCATTCGTGGATCGGCGTCCCGATGACGTTCGAGATCCGGGTGAACTTCCAGAAGAACGGCGGACCCTCGAACTGCGCGGCGTAGAGCGCCGACCGCTTGTAGAGCGCCATGCCACCACGGATGGCCCACGCCGCCGTGATGGGACCAGGAGTGGACGAGAGGGACGCGGAGACGGTCTCCGTCGCGATGTCCAGATCCCAGATTGCGTCCGAGAGCGACGAGAACCACGTATCGGTCCCGGCCTCGATCAGGAACAGCGAGAAATCCGTCCCGGCCGCTATCGAAGAGATTGGCGGATTACCCCCAAGCGGAACGAACTTCGTCCCGTTGTGGCAAACGTAGGGCGGGTTAACTCCGTTGACCGCGATGATGTCCAGGCCGTACTGCGTGAACCGCCAGCGGTCCGGGGGAGCCAAGGGACCGGACTTCAAGCCCTGAGCAACCCATTGGCCGGCTTCCAGGATGAAGAGATCGGTCTCCGTTCCGGCGACGATGACCGGACCTCCACCGCCGTTCTCTCCGACGAATCCCCCTAGGGATGCAGAGGGTAGGGCCGGGGTGATGGCGATCAGACCGGGGAAGGTTTTAACCCCTTTCTTAATCGGGTAGAACAGATCCACGTCGAGAAGAATGTTCTTCGAGATCGGATCTGCATCCGGCATGAACCCCGGAGTCTTTCGGCGTTCGTACTGGGGCATGACTAGAGGTACGGGACCGGCGTAATCGGGCCGAGGAGATGCATCGACTGGGCTCTAAGCATCTCTAGCTCGCGCTGCTTGTTCTTCTCATGCATCGAAGCCCGGTCTGGGTTGTTCAGCACATTCCGATAGATTTCCTCCAGGCTGCTCTGAACAATCAAGGTACTCGCTTCGTTCGTCCAGATGTTCGAATCAGTCGGGAGCCTCGGAGGCAATGGCTGCGACTCCACCGTCAGCTCCATAGTCCAAGTATCAGACGGCCGGACATAGATTCGTAGCTGATTGCCAAACTGCCCGAAGTACGACGGCACGCCCAGAGACGGGGGGTTGGTCACGTCCCAGAGCAGCATCGTCATGTAGTCCGGAACGCGGGTAAGAGGAATCCACGTCCCGTTCAGGTTCACCCGAACGAAGTTGACGGAAAGGGTTCCGGCCGGGAGCACGTAGAATGCTTGGGCGGACTTGGTGATTAGGGTGGTATCGGACTTCTCGGAGGGAAAGAGGAATTCGCTCTGTCCGAAGAAATAGATCCGGTCGAGCGAGTAGGTCGTGGCGAGTTGAGTCGTAAGCGGACTGTTCCGCCTGTTCAACTCAAGTTCGATTCTCCCTAGGAGATCTGCGTAATTCGCCACGGTGCATCTTAGAAATGCTTCAGGTTACCGACGTGGGTCAGCTTGGTGTCTTTCTTCGGACCCTTCGGGATCTGCCCACTGACCTTTTTCGGCTTGGTCGATGCCTTGCTCCGCATCGGCTTCATCGCGCCTTCCATCGGTTCGGTCATGGTGATCCCCTTACGGAGTAGCCGTAGGTGTCGGAGTGTTCGTCGGAGTACTGGTCGGCGTGGGCGTGTTCGTTGGCGTCGCAGTGGGGGTAGCCGTGAAGGTCGCTGCCGGGGTCAGGCCGTATGCACCATGCTTGCCGACCGAATCACCCGTCACCGTCGAATCCGACAGGATCGACCGAGGCAGTAGGCCGAAGGCATTACTGCCCCCGTTACCGTCCGTGATGGCCTGACCGAACGCCGACGAAGCGTAGAGGAGAGCCCCTACGATGAGGAGTCTCGTCCGCATCGGGTTACCACGACTCTACGCAGACGTACGAAGTGCTCGACGCGGTTATGCAGCTCACCGCCCCAGCCGGAACGCGCGACTGCCCACTGCCAGACAATTGCGTGACCGGGTTGTTCTGTAGCGTCACGTTGCCGCCCGCCGCCGTGAGATAGATGCCGTGCTGGACGGCTACCGGAGTGCCGCCGACCGAACAGGTAACGGCATTGGTCCCACCGATGTTCTGGATGAACAGGGCGTTACCCTTGTTGTTCGCAGCCGCGAGAACCGTAGTCGCCGTGTTAGCCACATTGGCGCAAGACTCGTCGGCGAATGCCACACCCGCACCGAGAGCGAGAACCGCCGTAAGCAGACAGATCAGTCTCTTCATCGTTCCTCCGCCTCAGTAATCGCGGCGCTGCGGGACCTTTGCCATCGTCCCGCCTTGCTTCGTGGTATCAGTCGGAAGCGGCTTACCGCCGTCCACCGAGCCGCCGGTATTGTCGGTCGTGGTCCAGGTAATCATGGACCTCTCCTCACCCATCGGGTCATCCGAGTACGGGTTACCGACTTCCGGCCCCGCGCACTCACCAACATCCGCTTCCTCTCCACCCGTCACCATCGTAGTCGTGGTCTTGTAGCCGGCTCGATCCTTGTCGAGCTGTTCGGCATCCATGCCGGGTTCGAGATTTCGCTTTGCCATTTGTTACTCCTTGTCGTCGCCAAACAGAGGCGGTCCGCCTCCGGTGGCTTCGCTGGTCGTAATTCTATTCTGACGGGAACGGGTGAACCGATCGGCTTCCCGTTGCTCCGCTTCTCGATCTCGTGCGCGCTCCTCGGCCTTGAAGCCGTAGAAGTCGTTGTCGGGCTTGGCTCCGTCCGGATGAACGAATTCGTCTAGAGCCAGGTAGTCGGGTAGCTGAGAATAGCCAGTCTCGACCTCGGGATGAGGATCGAAGCCCGCTGCATCAGTTTTGCGGGTCTGATCTCTGTCGAGCGGCTTGACTGCCACGCCGACTACCATAGCCCTAACTCGATCGTACATCTAGGTCAGATCCCCGAAGCTCGCCACGTTAAACCGGCAGTACCCGGTGAAGAGTCCCGTGGTCGCCGTGGTGGTAGGAGCCGCATGGATCGTGAGAATCAGGTAGTCGTCCGCCGTGTAGAGATGCGGCAGAGACGCCGTGACCATGTCCTTCGTCACGAGCGTTCCGGCCGACTGGCCCGTGGTACTGGCCGAGAGATACCGGGTTGCCAACCCACCGTCGCCAAGGTCCAACGTCACCCCGGTTGCGGTATCCAGGTCCGGTACGTTCAGCAAGATGTCCAGGAGGATGATGCCGTTACGGGCGTTCCCCGGAATCTTACAGAGCTTCACCGTGTCGTTGATGATGAATCCCGCTGCCGGGACCGTGAAGCTGAAGACCTGGGAGAAGTCGTTCGCGTCGGAGGCAATCCGTAGCTGGTTACTCAGGTTCGATGCGGAATAGGCCGTTGCCATGGATTACTCCTTACACGCCGGTCGCAGAGGCATAGCTGGAGTACGTGATGACCGCGTAATCCGAAGCCCCGCTACCCGTGTTGAACTGCGTCTTGTGGATTCCGAAGACCATACCGACAGTCACTCGGAGCTGGTTGGCCGCGTCCAGAAGCTCCTCGACCCACCGTACCCGGAGAGGCTTCCCGTCTGCGGTCTGATCGGCCGCTCCGCACGCGAAGGCGAGTGCCTGTGCGCCGACGAAGAAGCCGCGTGCTACGTTGGTCGTTCCGACTGCCGCCGCTCCGAGAGCGTTCGGTGCCGGAGTCGTGGTGCCGAGTTGCGGCGAGAAGACGACGTTCTGAGTCGTATCGCCCCACGGAATGTGCGCGTCTTCGTGGATGACCACTCCGTCGAGCATTCCGATTGCACCCGTGAAAAGTGGGTTCCCGGTGACCTGGCCGCCCTGGATGGCCGCCCGGTAGATGTCTCCCCACTGACCAGGAGTAAAATTCTTCTTGAGATCCCGGACCTGGTAGGGGTGGAGGAAGAGCACGCCCGCGATCTCAATTCCCTTGATGACAACGGGCTTGATCGGAAACTGGAAGGTACGCGCCATCGCGACGATCGACGGGATGGTCTGTAGATCCGTCGTATCGCCAGCGCCGAGCATCGCTTCCGTGCCGCCCGAAGCGTTCGTGCCGTGGCCCTGGATGATCCAGTGATCCGCCGTGGGGGCCAACGTCGGATTCAGACCCGTGTAGTTGACCGTGGTCTGGAAGGTGTTACCTGCGGCCTGGTTGCAGAAGCCGTAGTCCAGCATCTCCTTGGCCCAGTTGGCGAGGCCCGTCTTCGCACCGTCGCGCATCGAGTACGGAACCCGTTGCTGCGACATGCGCCCGACGAGAAGGATCGGCTGGCGGAGCTGATCGATGATGAACGAATCGGTGAACGGGTTCTGCGGGACTTCCTGACCTGCGACAGTCCCGTCACCGAGTACGCCCGGACCCTGAGGATTCGGGAGAAGATCGTACTTGAGCGTAGCGCCTGGACCCTTCGCCAACTCGTCGAAGTACTGGACGAATTGGGTCTGGTCACGGGGGTTCAGCGATAGGGCACCGAGTTTGGCGACCTGACAGGAGCGGAGAGCCTGAGAGTAAACGCGGTGGCTGTATACTATGACAGCAGCCGCGTCATTGGGAAGAATGACTGTTTCCATTGAGCGAGACTCCTAAATTGCGCATACACCCCCATCGGAACTTCGAGGCGCGGGATGCGAGCACCGTCTCTAGCTCTTTTGCAGCCTGAGCTGCGTGGCCGGCGTAGATCTGGTAGCCACCCTCGGTTTTACACGCTCAAGGCGCGCAGTCCGAGGTAACTGGTTTCACCCCTAGCATAGGCTCGGGGTGACTTGTCAATAGCTGGGAGTCACTTTTTCTGGATAGACCCCGGCCAGAAGCGCTCGCCCATCCCTTCTTGTCTGGGATTAGGCTACGTACGCTCTAAACTTCTGCTGTTTAGAAAGCTGAACAGAGGCTCGTGGCCTGCCGGCTTCTATGGGCGAGTTTTCGGCAGGCGTGCTACCTATACGAACTTACCTCTGTCTTCGGGCTCGATTTTGTCCCGCTTCCTGCTCACCGACTCCACCGGATCAGGGCGACCGCCGGGGTTGTAGTCGTCTGCTCGCCAGCGCTAATGGGACGCTGCCGGGTCGGTACGGCGAGGAAAGAGTCTCCCCTTGGATGACAGCGGGGCCAATTCCCCGTGCCCCAGCTTGTCCGATGTACGGACGAGGAGCGGCCCGAAGCGATAGAGTTGACGAAGGGAGTAGTACGGTGATACGGCTGGTCATATCGTTTCTGGGCGAAACGAGTCTTATCCGAACGGACGAGACAGCGTCAAGAAGCCTGGGGCCAATTCCTCGGGCTTTTTGACTTTCTAGGTCCTGAAGAAGTGAGCCCCCAGCGTGAGAGTGCGCTAGGGGCTCGGGAGGGAAAAAAGGAGACGAAGAATGGACAGTTCCTGACTACTCCTGTCTAGCGTGTACTGTCAATCGTTCGGCATCCGCTCGTACCAACCAGGGTCCGTACGGTCGTGATCGTCGATGTACTTCTCCATGTCCTCAGTGGGTAGGGACATGAGCTGCCTCTTTGTCATCCGGCCGTTCGGGGGAGGAGTGGACGATCTCGCCAATGTCGCCACGCTCGTAGCCGCTTCCCTGATCGCTTCCTTGGAGGGCTTCGGCGTGCGTACGGGCTCGTCTGCGGGCTTTGCTGGGGTCGACGAGGGTGTCTGCCACCCCGCCCTCTTTGCGCGGTTGTAGACCACCTCGGAGGGGTTTTTCCCGGTACGCATGGCGGAGGCTACGAGGCGGTTCCGCTCCGCACCGATTGCGATAGCGAATACTGCATCCCGCGTAGCCTCTCCTTGAGTCTGCCCGTTGTCGACTCCTCTACGGATCATGTTCATGACCTGACCACGAAGTGGGTCGTTCTGCGGGAGGGCAGATAGCTCTTGCTGTAGGGTATCCAGTTCCCCAGACTCCTCCAGCTCGGTGCGTCTCACCTTGACGTAGTGCTCCAGGGCCTGGTTGTAGTCCGGGTTCTTGGCCGCGAAATCTCTCTCCTGGTTGTTGACGGTGTTCTCCAGCTCGCGCGCCTGTAGGGTCTGACGCATCTCGGCGTTCTCGCGCTTCATCGTCGCGATCTCGCGCTCTACTGCCGTCAGGGGGTCCACGTCGTCCGCTGGTTGGGTAGCCTCTGCCGGCGGTTGAACTACTGTCGGCTGAGCGGTGGCACGTCCCTCTACGACTCCTCGGAGGTGAGCGTTCTCTCGCTGTATCTCCTCGAACCTACGCTCGGCTTCCTTCCGGGCTCTCTCGGCTTCTCGTACGTCCCTCCAACGAGGGTGTTTGCGTGGGGCCTTCCCCTCTACCTCGGTAGCGGGAGTCTCCGTATCCAGAGCCAGATCATCGTCGGGTTCTGCCTCTCCGGATGCCGGTGGAGTCTCGGTCGGAGGCTCCTCGGCCGGTGGGGGAGCCACGTCACCCGGAGGCGGTTCTGCTGGCGGTGTTTCTGCGGGAGGAGTCTCAGCCGGCACGCCGCCCAGGTCCGCACTCTTGACCTCGGGATTCAGGGGAATCTTGTTGATCTCCGAATCCTCGGCGTCCAGCCAGGACATTGCGTCGGGGGGTGGTACTCGCTCGCTCGTAAGGACGTTTTCTTCAGCCATTATTTCCTCCTACGATCCTGATGCCTTTAAACTGTCCAAGCTCATCTTTGAAGATCGGGTTAGGTACTTTCGGGCGAGACTCGATCTCGTCCATCTGCTCATCGGTGAGACCAAGCATTCGGCCGTAGGCTCTTAGTTGCTCGTGGTTGTTGATTGGTACGCTCATGAATGCGGTGTCTCCATCATGCAGCGGTGGATCAGCACCCAGTTGTACGGATCTTCGTCTCTCTGCGGAACGCACCAACACGAGGCGTCGTTTACGTGCTCCATATAGTCAACCATCGGGTAAACATGAACGTCCCCACCGATCATCTGGTCACAGATCCAGCCAACCGAGAGTTGCATGCTAGAACCGTGAAATCTTCCTGAGGACTATACCAACTGGATGATCCGACGCTGGATAGGACATTGATAGTAGATGCGCGATATATCGAACCGCAGCACTAGGCATCGGAGAGTCCTGCTCGAAGACTTTCCCTGCTAGAGCTTCCAGCTCAATACGATCCGCATCGAACTGACACTCAAAGCATGGCACATGCACCGCCGGATGCTTGGGGCACATCTCTTCTAGCATAGCCTCGTCCATCATACAGACTCCTTGGGCCGACCTACGGCCTCAAGATCATCATCGTACTCTTTCCACGATACCCCGAACTCCGCGATCAACATCCGCTCGCACGCCGAAGCAAAGCAGTGCTCACGCCGATACGGGGCATCGGGATCATCACCGGCATCCAGATCCGTCCAATGGATTTTCTCGTACTCGCGGTCGAATACGTCTACAGCCTCCTGGCTAACTCCGTTGTGCTTGCAGAGCGCAGCCTCTACGGCCTCGTGGATCGCCAGGGAGAATTCCTTCCGCCAGTCGTTAAGTCTGGACACGCGGACCTGTAGGTTGCCCTGCTCGTCCCAGAACCAGTCGGCTCCGGTGAATCCACGGCCCAGATCGGAGCCTTCGATGATCTGGATATGTACGTCAAAGGACAACGTCCGCCTCCGGCAATTCCTCGTCGCTGAAGTGCATCCCCTCCTCCTCTGCTACCTTGATCTTCTCTAGTAAATCTACAAATCCCCGCACGTCGGCACTGATCGGTTCGTCCTTGATCTCTTCAAGGTTCGTCTTCAGGTGCTCGATTGCCTCTTCGGCAGTCTCCCCGACTCCGATCATTACTCCTACCTCGTCGGAACGCTCGTGCGGCAGTACATGCACCATGCCATCCACGCGGCAGTAGTGATAGGGCTTCAGCCACTGAGAGACGGAATCCGGCACGACAAATCCCTTCCACGAATCCGAACTACCCGCCGTGTAGTGCAATGTGACTTCCACGGCATATTCATGGGCAAACTCCGGCTCGATCATTTCTCCATTCGCCCCAGACCAGATGATATCCGGGAGATTCGTACAGGTCTCCATCAACTGCTCTCCGGTCTGGCCGGGCATTCGAGGTGTTGGGTCGATGAAGAACGGCTCCCCGTCTTTCACGCGGATCTCCGTCGACCAGAAGTTTCGGTAGCCATAGTAGCGGAGCAAGAGAGCCAGTTTCTCGTTCACGTAACGTACTTCCTCGGGGATGTCCGAAGCCGGCAAGACTCTCCCGAGGTAAGTCTCATTCTTCCCTTCGTAGCCCTGAAACGACGACAGCGGGAAAAGACCATCGACGGACCAGCCGTCATAACCGATCTCCACGTCGGTCTCGATCACGTCCTGTACAATGAAATCGACCTGCTCTTTCATGGGGCCAAAGAGCTTGGCCAGACGCTCGAACTCCCGTACCGAGTGATCGAAGTCGATATGCTTCCAGGTCTCCATACAGGATCTGTAGCGGTCGATCTTGATCCACTTGTCGTTGACTGTTCTCAGGTACTTGACCAGAGCCGAGAGGCCATTGACCTCGACCGACTGGACCATCGGCATTTCTAGCTCTCGGAGTAAGTCGATAAACTCCGTCCGGAATTCCTCGATCCTACAGAGACCCTGACTACCCCATACGGCCTTCTGCATGTCGTCGCGGAGGTGGCGCTGGAGACCACCGAAGCCCCGATCGGGGAAGACGAACAGATCGACCGAAGCAAGAAACTTCGGATCTAGATAATCCTCGACACGCTCGACGTTGTCCAAACCCATTCCTCGAAAGCACGGCGCGCAGTCCAGGTACTCTGACTCGAAGGGCGAGTAGTAGAAGACCTTCGCCATCGTCTCGGCGAGCTTTTCACTCAGGCTCGCAAACGTCCCGTAATCGACGACGCAGGCAACTACTTCGCCTACTGGCTTCACGCACCACCAGACTGCGGGGGGGGGTTCTGGCCACCAGTGAGAATGTCGATCACACCGGCAGCCGTATCGACGATCCCCTTGCTGTGCTCGACCTGATGCATTCGGTTATCGTTCCGAATCTGGGAAGACGCCTGCGCTTTCTCGATCTGAGCCTTTTGAGCTTTTGCGAGCGCGCCGACCAGAGTAGCAAATTCTTTGACCTTCTTGCTTCCACCGACTGCCCCAGCCTTAGCGGCAGCCAATGCGGCCTCTGCCTGTAGCTTCTCGACCTTGGCCGCCTGTTCCTTGGGATCTCTTTGCGGTCCCCTGCCGCCCGGAATTGGTAGACCATGTTGCAGAGCGTACTGCTTCATCTGCTCCTGCTGCTTCATGGTTGCCTTGACCTTCTCGCGTACCCGGACCGGCCAATCGAAGTAGTCGAACATCTCCGGCTGGAAGAGGCCCATTCGCATCATGGTCGGAGCAATCGCCATGATCTGCTCGGAGTACTTGTCCCTGAGAGTCGGGTCGAGTTCTGCATCATCCAGGTAGATGTCGTACTCTCTCTTGAAGACGTTCGGGTCCAGTTTGTAGGCAATGGGCTCGAATGGTCCCGGTGGGCCAATCGTTCGTCCATCGGCTATCACGCCTAAGAAACCAAGGACGATCCGCCCTTCTTCCTCACGAAACTGGGATAGATTGTCGAATTCCTGACTGAAGAGTACCAGGCCGGCGTGCTGCCGGCGCTTACCCGTGACCCCCGGTACATTCCCTCCGCCGATGCCCATGGCATCCGGAGGGAGCCCCGATACGTTCTCCATGGAGGCCGTGGAGTACTTCAGGATCTCCATGGTCCCCGGAGCGATGGTCGGTAGCTCTTTCGGCTTGATCTTGTTCTCCGAGATAGCCCCCTTGGCTACTTCGGTGAACGCGCCGGGCTTTGCGTAGTTGAGTTCTAGAGTCCTACGCTGCTTGGGATCAATCGCGCCCTCTTCGTAGAGGAGGCCGCCCTTGGCCTGGTGTCCGATGATCTCGATCAACTGGTTGAAGAACTTGTTCGCATACCGCTGCGGGTCCATGAGGACGCGGATGAATCCGTACCACTGCTCGTCCGACTCGTCCCACTGCCCGGTCATGCAGTTGAGTGAGAACCGATTCCCCGGAATGCGGCCCATGTCTCCGAGCTGGTACTTCCGCTCTAGGAGAATGATCCGCTTGTGAAGCCTCCGGTAACGCTCCTCCTCGCCCTCTACAGGATAGCGGAGCATGTTCAGCTTACGCGCGTAGGTGAAGAACTCCTTCCGCTCTAGCCAGGTCTCTTGACCGTCCAGGGGATCTTGGAAGGCGAAGCCTCGTGTATCGTCCCACCACTGGAACTCCAGCACCTTGACCTTACCGGCTTTCCGCTTGTCGCCGTTCTTGCCGGCGAAGTTCTCGGTGGTCACGTACGGAACTTCGTACTGAACTTTCTCGGGCTCCGGACGGCCTTCGAAGCCGCTGCCAAAGGCGAGGGTCTTGGCTAGGTCTTCTTCCTCGGGCCAGCGTTGGGCGACGTCACGCCAGCTCATCTCGATCTCTCGACCGCGCCAGCGCGTATTCTCCAGGTTGACCCTCTCGGACTTAGCCCAGAGCATTTCCCAAAGAGGGCAGCGTTGCGGCTTCGGGACGGGACGAGCCTCGGAGACCGTATCGAGATACCAATCGACCCATCCCATGCCGCCGACCAGTACATCGAAGAACGCACGGCTGGTTTCGTTTGCGGAGTGTCCCCGACGTGCAGCCCACTCGTAGGCACGAGTAGCGGACTCGGAGTCCGCCATGGCCGCCGTGTCGTATTCTTCTAACGCTCTGAAGATCACTGCCTCTGGTGATCTTCGTTCTACGCCGCTGACGAAGCGAATGAACTTCTGGAGAGAGTTGAAAGCGTTGTGGGGGCGGCCGAACTGTTTCAGCAGGTCGAGGTCAACGGGGTCGATCTGGTGGCCGTTGTAGAACTTGTACGCCTCCATGGCGTCGGATCGAAATGCACCGACGTGGCCCTTCTCGGCTCCGGTTACTTCCTTGCCGATCCACTCGATCAGTGTCTCGTCGGCCTCGGGGAGAGCTTCTTTCTTCTGGATGGGGAAGCCCGGAACCAGGGCTTTCTCTGGCTCTCCGACTTCGAAAGCATTCGGGCGCTCGACTCCGAAGAGGGGTTCAGTTGCGGCCATAGTCGGTCAAGTCGAACTCTGTCGCTTCCGGTAGGTTCTTGTAGCGCAAGACCACGCCATGAACGACGGCGATGTTCCGAGCATCACCCTCGCGCGGGTCACGGATCTGCTTCAGGTTCATCGACATCTCCATCGCGTACCGCCATCCGGCGACCGTGAAGTTCTTCCGAATGTCGTCTAGCTGCTCGACGGAAACGTAGGCCACCGGGAACGCCGCCTCGGTCGCTAACTCGATCAAACGGGACATCAGGCTCATGTCAGTAGAGACCTTCCCAAGAAGCCCCCGGTGGAAGATTCGCGTACACGCTCTGGGAGTTGTAGTCGTCTTCCTCGCTCGGCGCTAGGTTGATGTACTTGAAGTCGAGTTCGGGTTCCTTGAGACGGCTAAACGAGTCGATGCCATCGTCGAAGCGGGTACTACCCTCGCCCGCATAGGTGCTGAACTCTTCGCGGATGAAGTATTCGATCAGGTCCACCGTATCGCCGTTCACGAGCTTTCTCTCTAGCTTGCGGGGCAACCATAGCAGATGATCGTGTACGTCGGGTACGAGTTGCCTTACCCGGTCTTCTTTGGCGAGCTGGTGCCGACCACCCCTACTGCCCACCTGGATCGGGTAGCAGTGGGAGGGCAGACCTGCTGCCTTGATCTCTTTCTCCAGGTAGAAGGCGTCGGCTAGAAGCCCGTACGCCTCGTAGATGAAAGTCCTAGGCATCCACTTCCGGAGCAGGCGGATGATGGCTGTGGTTCTCTCGAAGGGGTCGAGACGGTCTAGCACCCAATCGACCAGGATGGCTCTGCCATTCTCTCCGGCCGCGAAGACCGGGATGGACGTACGGTCGTTGGAGAGGCGCTTCCCCAGAGCGGGATCGCAGATCATGTATTTGGCCAGGTGCTTGAAGTCACCCGGCATGGGATCTTTGTCGTAGAACTCCAAATCGGTCGCCTTGAACCAGTGGTCCTCTTCGGAGGAAGACGGGTCTTGCATGTAGAGCGATTGCCAGGTGCGCTTGTCCTTCTTGGCTCGCTCGTAGGTCTTGGCTCCGACTAGTTCCTCGCAGAGATAGTTGCCGTCTGCGTCTTCTGCGGGGAGCGATAGGACTTCCCACTCTCCGCCTTCGGTTACTCCGTCCATGCCGGACTTAATGCCCTCTAGCTCCAAGATCCGCTTCGGGGCATCCCATGCTCCCCATCTTGTCATGCAGAGAACGATGCTGCCGTTCTTGGTTAGACGGGTACGGATGATCGACTTGTAGTCGTTGATGATCTGGGCCTGGGTGGTTTCGGAGTTGGCTTCCTTCCAGTTACGGATCAGGTCATCCAGAATCATCAGGTTGACCCGGCGTCCGGAGACAACCGACTTGAATCCAGCGATCCAGTAATTGCCTCCCTTCACGGTCATGAACTGCTTGTGACCGCGTGCTTCCTTGGAGAGAGAGGCATCCGGGAATAGCGCCCCGTACATACCGGAGTGCATGATGCGACTGACCTGTAGGCCGGCGTCTCTCGCTAGTCCGGAGGAGTACGAGAGATTCATGATGGACTCGGACGGGTGTTTGCCGATGTACCAGGAAGAGAATGCCGTCATGGCAGTCGTCTTCCCGAGGCCCGGATGCATGAAGACCGCGAGCCTACGGCACTCGCCCTTCTCGACTCTCTCCAGAGCAGGGAATAGTTTCTCCTGCTGGAACTCCAGCCACTGATACTGGGCGTTGAGCGAGAGGTAATACTCTCCGAAGCTCTCGCGGGCTCCGTCTAGATCGTCTGGGAAGGACTCGGCCACTTAGGGCGAGCCTCGTTCAAGTTCCGCGATCCGATCGGCGCACATCTGGATGTAGTCGGCCTTGTTCGGCTCGCACGGGCACGGCATGACCTTCTCTTCGAGTGCCTTCACTCGTTCGAGAAGTTCCTTCAGTTCCTTGACCTGATCGACGGGCCACGGCCGATACGGCTGCGGAATGATCTCTCGGGGCACCGTGACCGGCCACGGCTCCGGAACCCACGGCGGACGAGGGCTACGAAAGAACTGGTCCCCAGTCATGCAATACACGCACACGCTAGAGCCCCTTCTTTCGAATCTCGTAGCCGCGTCTATCGAGCGCAGCCAAGGTATCTTGAGCAGAGGGACGGATGCATTCGATCATGACGGAGAGGGCTTCCGAGGGTTGAACCTCCTCCACAAGGGCACGGAGATTCCATTCAAGCTTCGGGGACTCGGGGGCGAGGGCGAGATTCAGAAATGCCCGATCTTCCACCTCGCGGCTCCAGCGACGAATTAGGTCACGGCCCAGGTCACGGCTTGTTAGGTAGCCCTTCGGTACTTCTACCCACGCGCCTGGACCAGCACTTGCGATTCGAGCCTCGATCTCTTCTCGCTCTTTCTCCGTGAGCTGGTCACTCAAGGTCCGCACCCTCCCGGATCTTCTGGAGTAGCTGACGAGCCTTCACGCAGTCTCGTTTGCCGGCGGGCTTGGAGTGAACACAGCCCGCACAGAACTGCTGAGAGATGGCCTGCATTCCGTCTCGGATACCCACCTCTCGAAGAACGGCTTCCAGGTGAAGAATCAGGAGACGGTTCTCCGTCTGAAAACGGAACTCGCTCTTAGGAAGGGATGCGGGAAGGATCGGGGTCGTCGGAGAATAGGGCACCGCTTGAGACTCGTGCGTCGATGGTCCCGGACTCAACTGGTTCATCCGTTCCTCCGCTGCCCTTCTTGCGGCTGACTTGTTTGGCATTGCGTTCCTTCCCGTGCTTCTTCAGATCCTTCGCCCTAGCTAAGCGATCCTTCTCTTCGTCAGACACCGGAGCCTTGACCGCCCCCGGCATCATCATCTCCCGGAGACGGCTCTTTGCTGCGATGAACCCCAAGATCATGTCGATCGTAGTCTTGTCGGGTAGCCTCTCCCCTAGAGCATGAGGCATCAGGCACCGGAGTATAAACTCCAGCCTCCAGTGGTCCTGAAGGGTCTGTAGCTCACCCCAGGTAGTCTTACCGGTGCGTCTACCAATTCTCGTACTAGCCAGCCAAGCGAGCTGGCGCTTGTTGGTCTTCGTCTTCTCTGCGGCCATCGCCGTCGTAGCCCCACAGAGAATCAACATGAACCCACTCTCCAGAGATCCTTCCTCCACGACCACATGGGGAAGTACCTTCTGGAGATCCTGATCCTTCAGGGTAACCGATAGGATCTGCCTTACCCTACCGTTGAACTCGTCTACTTCAGTCGTAGCGGCTTCGTTAGCCACGGAAGAACCCCATGAGCGCTTCTAAGGGGTGGATGATGGGGCTGTCAAGGAGTAGCGAGCCTCGGTACTGCCCCGAGCTGTCCAAGGTTATGAGCCTCGGCTGATCCTTGATCGCTCGCACTAACGTATCGTCTGATCCACCCCCGGTGGGTGAATGAGCTTCCTGTCACTAGATCTACCGTGCTTAGTCCGTGCCTTCTTGTTCGGTGACTGTGGAATATTGTCCATCAGTCGCGCTAGTCTCTCCAGATTGTTGGGATCAGTGTAACTGTGCTCCGGTACTCTCTTGAACTTGTTCGCTAAGAACTCCGTATCAGTAATTACTCTCCGCTGATGAACGATCTCCTCCGCTACTGCGTCAGTCGTTTCCATCTTCGCCCTGTAGATATACCACTCCTTCTCACTGATGGGTCTCTCCAAAGCATTCTCGATAACGATCCTACGTAAGTCCCAGATACTCTCCACTTCAACAGGCAATGTAGGATCTTCCGCAATAGCCCCAGATGCTACTTGCAGAGCATATAATGGAAACAGAGGATCATCATACGGACTGTCCCAGTCTCTAATTCCCTCTGCTGGAGGCACTACTAGATCTACACGACTGTTATACTTCCTCCCCCTACCCCGCTTAGTTCGTACTAAGGTATCCCCACTGTCACTTAGGGAACCCTTAGACTTAGACTTACCACTAGCACTGTCACTGTTAGCTATACCCTGCTTAGCGGTAGCTAGTCGTGAAGTGTAACCCCCTCCTCTCCGAGGAGATCCCTTCAATACATGGTACACCCCTAAGGTATCCCCTAAGTTCAATAGGGGTCCCTTAAGCGTATCTAGTACCCAAGCTGCGCTGTCTCTAAGCCTCTTAGATAGCGCAAGGTTAGGCTGAGCCCTTAATGTATACGGGTGGGATAGGTTAGCCGGAGGCTGAGGTTTACTTCGCTTAGGTAGCTTAGGCTTACACGACGAGTAGGCTACGCCTAAGTCTAGAGCTAACGCAGCACTAGTCATAGCTTAGGCTTAGTACTAGTAGCGCAGGCGAAGTGGAAAGCCTTTTGTTTAGCGGGGGAATCCATAAAGGGGGAAAACTGAAAAGCTTGTCAACCAAACGGAAGTTAGAAAATCTCCGATCTAGCGTTTCGTTAGTAGTTATCATGAGTTCCGAATGATGATCGTCTTAGTTATCTATTCCTTTTCTAACGCTCGTTAGAATGGATTTGATACGAGTCTCGTACTAATCTCTACGCCTCACTGATAGGTCATGTAGCTTCGTTCCACCTTGGGATCAATAGCTCATTTGGTCTGCATGAATTGTCTAACGAGCGCTTCGTAGTATAATTCTCTTGATTATCGGCTGCTTATCTAGCGCCGTAATCGACTGACCTAAGCTATTGATTTCTCTCAATCTGGCTCGGGAAGGGTTGGAAACTGGTACGATTCTTCCGCTCTTATAGGGTAAAAGCAGCGCAAACAGGGAGATCGAAACCATGCTGAACTTCTGGACGACTGGCAAAGAGCGAACCGAGGGAAACACTGTCTATCAATCCCCCTTCGAGCGTCTTTGGCTCGTAGCCTACGACCTAGACGGCGATACGCTCTGCTCGGGTCTGTTCTTCTACTACGGCGAGGTTTCTCAAGCCTCGTTCGTCTGTCAGGCAGATCGGCTGTCTTCCTAACCCCCCCGAAAGGACGAAACCACGATGACAGAGCAAGTCTATGTCCTAGGCAAAAGAGAGCCAGTACAAGTCGATACCCATTGCAAAGGTCACGATTGCCCGGCTCACGGCGTTTGGTGGCACAACGCACTAGAATGCATCCATCCCAGTTCCTCATGGTGCGCGTGGTGCTCTCCGGACGAGCTGCAACGGCAGAAGAACAGCCTAGCCTAACCCCCGAAGGGAGAATGCAGAATGCGTAAGCCTACGATCTACGAAGCACTACACGCGAAGCTCGGGCGCACGCCTACGAATGCCGAGCTAAAGTCCGATGTAGATCGCATCAAGACCGAGGCACTACAAGACCTAGCCAGCAAGGGAAAGCTGAGGTTTCAACGTCGCTAAAGCCCCCCAGCCCCGCGCCATTTCTGAGGCAAGTGGCGCGTGACGGTGAGGCTACGCTAACCAACAAGGGAGAATGAACATGGCGGACAAACGCATAGAGAAACTAGAGCAAGACGAGGACGGTTGGTGGCTCTACCTCGCCAACGGGTACTGCAACGCTAGCGATCCGGGCTGCCATCAGTACCACGAGAACACCAAAGCTGAAGTTCTAAGAGCCCACAGCCTTTATACGGAGCCCTGCTACTGCAAAGGCTGTCTCGTACCTGCCTAGCCGCCAAAACGCCCACACCGCGCCCGTATAGCGAAATGGAGGCATCCCCGATGGACGATGAGACGCTACAAAAGGCTACACCGAGGCCGTGGCGCACGGATGGGCGATTCAAGATTGCCACACACGAACGCGCAATTGCTACGATCCAAGTGGAGTACCCGCGCTACGGCTCACCGGCTCGGGAGCAAATCGAGAGTGAGGATCTAGCCAACGCCGCCCTAATCGTCGCAGCTGTGAACCAGTACGAGGCGCTACGCGCGGTATCGGATGCTGTAACGCTCGCTCTGTTCGCCTACGACGCTCAAACCAACACGGCCATGTCGGTGAGGTTCAAAGCCGCCATGAGCGACCTAAGAGCCAAGCTCGCCGAGGTGGAACGTGGCTAACTCCGAGCGTTGCGCTAGCTGCAAAGGCAAAGGCGAGCACGCCTGCAACCTAGCTACTTGCCCTATCTGCCCGCAAATCTGCTCTGCCTGCGATGGCACGGGGAAGGATAAGAAATGACACAACGCAAATACCAGCTACGCCGCCTACGCAAAGGGGACTACTTGCTCCCAGGGAACGACGGGAAGACCCTGTGGCGCATCCACAGGTACATGGACGGTCCGTCGTCTGGCCTAGACATCCCGCGCGACCGTTACTTCTGGTGCCTCGATCGCTGGAAGCTCGGGATCAATGACTTCGCGTGGACGATCGAACACCAGGACGACATGACCCTATGGGTTTGCTCAGGACAAATGCTCGACTCGCGAGCTGAGGCCATAGAAGCTGCTATCGGGGAACAACTATGAAACCCAACGGCTATCGCTACGTGCGCGCCTATTGGCTTTGGTCTAAGGGACGAACTCTTCCACGCCTACGTTGGGCGCTTTGGGAAGTCCAAGACGGGCGAAAGCACCGAGTCGGAACGGCTAGCAACGAGGACGAGTACAAAGCGTTCCTCGGCCTCCTGGTGCAGGCATGAGCGGTCGAACTCGCTGCGGGCTTTGCGGCCGAGATGAACCCTTCCAGGCCGAATGGTATTCCCTCCCCGAAGGATCACGACCGGATTGGTGTTGGGGAGATCCTTTCGACTGTGGACGAGCAGCGTCCGAACGAGAGGCCGTACTACGCAAGGACACCTACGATTGCGACGATCCCGAGCACAAGATGCTGATCGAAAGCTGCTTCAACCTCACGATTCGCGCACGAAAAGCCGAAACCGAACGCGACAACTGGCGCAAAGCCTACATGGAGATTGCCAAGCCATGACTAAGGTACTCACTTGGGCTTACGTAGTCGTGCTTCTCGCGGGACTGATCGCGATCATGATAGTCGTTTCGCAATGGTCGGATTTGCCATGAGCTTCAGATCAAGGCCCCTATTCGTTAGCAACACCGAGGCCGTCATCGTGATCCTGGTTGTCTTCACGGTCGGTTGGATGGTCGGCTACTTCCTAGGCCATAGCGCAGGTACGAGGCTATGCCCATGATCGCCGCCGTCCTAACTCCCGCTGACCTCCTCGTCGCCGCTAGGCTTCTCGCTGGCTATCGACTGAAGGATCACGAGATCCCCGCAACGGGGCGCATTCTCGCTGCTGCCTATGTGGTGCGCGGGGAACAGAAATAGCTTGACAGTCCAGTTCCCTATGATAAGGAACTCCGCATGAGGCAACTACCAACCTTCGAGTGCGCTGCCTGCGAGTGGCGATGGACGCCACGTATCGCAGAACCCAAACGCTGCCCGCGCTGCAAGAGTCACGACTGGCACGAGACGAAGAAAGCCAAGAGCAAGGGGAGAAACGTGAGATGAAGAAACAGAAGCAACAGTACGTCATGGTGACCACCGAGCATCGTGGGGTGTTCGCCGGATTCCTGGCGAGCAAGCCCGGCGCGACCGTTACGCTCAAGGACGCGCGGAACTGCGTCTACTGGTCGGCCGACGTGAAAGGTTTTCTCGGTCTCGCGTCCAGTGGCCCCACAAACGATTGCAAGATCGGCCCGGCCGTCCTGTCGCTCACGCTGTACAAGGTCACGTCGATCGTCGAAGTCACTCCGGAAGCGCAAGCCAAGTGGGAAAAGTCTCCATGGACGCTGTAATGTTCGGCACTGTTCCGGCGGGGTGGGGTCGGTCCGGGTCCGGGTCCGGGTCCGGGTACGGGTACGGGGACGGGTACGGGGACGGGTACGGGTCCGGGTCCGGGTCCGGGTACGGGTACGGGGA
>Ga0070707_100000713_pt1 | contig 33179 bp, 37 predicted proteins | sample KBSK5502metaG_FD_65468 | JGI IMG/M metagenome (GOLD analysis project Ga0070707, IMG submission 65468) | Corn, switchgrass and miscanthus rhizosphere microbial communities from Kellogg Biological Station, Michigan, USA - KBS K5-50-2 metaG | ecosystem: Host-associated > Plants > Roots >... | reverse complement strand
AACGCCTCCTCCAGATCGGCACCGACGACCTCCAGGTCTTGAATGGCGAGGCCGCGCGCGAAGACCGCCCGCAGCACCGCCTCCGGCTCGTTGCTCAGCAACCGCACCCGCCGGCCGTCGATCTCCAGCGAGCTGTGGGGCAGGGCCGCGAGTTCGTCGGGCAGCAGCACGCGGTCGGTGGTGAAGCTCACCCGCTTGCCCGCGACCCGCGACTTGATCTCGCGGGGCGTGGCGTCGGCGATGACCAGGCCGCGGTCGATGACCACCACGCGCTCGGCCAGCTCGTCGGCCTCCTCCAGGTAGTGCGTGGTGAGGACGATCGTCTTGCCGGCGGCCGCGAAATCCTTGATGGAGGCCAGGAAGTTGCGCCGAGCCTCCACGTCCATGCCCACGGTGGGCTCGTCAAGAAAGAGAAGTTCGGGGTCGCCGCAGACCGCCAGGGCGTAGTACAGGCGCTGGCGCTGGCCACCCGAGAGCTTGGCGGTCTGCACCCGCGCCTGCTCCTGCAGGCCGGCCATGTCCAGGGCGCGGTCGGTCGGCGCGGGGTTCGGGTAGTAGGTGCGAAAGAGGTCGATGACCTCGTGCACCGTGAGCGCGGACGGCACGCCCGACTCCTGGAGCATCACGCCGCACCGGCTGCGGGCGCGGCGGTCGCCGGGGTCCAGCCCGAAGAGCCGGGCCGTGCCTGAGGTCGGCTTGCGCAGGCCGAGCATGAGGCTGATCGAGGTCGTCTTGCCGGCGCCGTTGGGACCCAGCATCGCGACCACCTCGCCCGGTTGGATCGCGATGTCGACCCCGCGCAGCGCCTCCACGGCGCCATAGCGCTTGTGCGCTCCGGCCAGCTCCACGGCGGCTGTCATCGAGATCCAGCCTAGCCGCCCGGGCCGATCCCGGGAGAAGTCGCGGAGGTAACCAATTCACCCTGACTTTCGTCATCCCGGCATGGTGGCCTCTGTGACTTCCGATCACGCGCCGCCACCGCTAGGCTGCCGTCTGTGAGCTACCCGTTGGGCAGGCTCTTCGCCCTGTCCTGGCTGCTCCTGCTGGTCTTCCCGATCGTCTCGGTGGCGACCAGCAGCCGGCCCCAGGCCTTCGTCGCGGGTGGGCTGGCGGGCGGCCTCACGTTCTGCGCGGTCTACGCCTGGGCCTGGCTGCGCCCGCCGCGCTGGCGGGCCGGGAAGGCGCCTCTGGTCGGCGTGATCGCGGTGACCGCGCTGGCGCTGGCCCTGGTCCTCGCCGACGGCCCAACCTGGGGCTCGACTCTCATCTACTGCTCCGTGCTCGCGGCCTGCGCATTCGAGTGGCGCGGGGCGCTCGTCCTGGCCGTCGGCTACGCGCTGCTGGCGGCAGTGCTGGCGGTCGGCGACGGCCTCGGCCTGCCCTTTGCTTTCGGCACCTTCCTCGAGCTGTCACTGATCGGGGTGGGCGCGATTGGCGTCTTCCGCCTCGTCGGCACCAACATCGAGCTCCGGCACGCGCGCGAGGAGATCGCGCGGCTGGCGGTCAGCGAGGAGAGGCTGCGCTTCGCGCGCGACCTCCACGACCTGCTCGGCCACAGCCTGTCCGTGATCGTGCTCAAGGCCGAGCTGGCCAGCAAGCTGGCCGGCCGCGACGCCACCCGGGCCGGCGCCGAGATGGCCGACGTGGAGAGGGTCGCCCGCCAGGCCCTGTCCGAGGTCCGCGAAGCCGTCGCCGACTACCGCGAGGCATCGCCCGCCCAGGAGCTGGACGGGCTCGGCCAGGTCCTGCGCTCGGCGGGAATCGAGCCCCGGATCGAGCAGACCGCCGGGCCGCTGCCGGCCGACCTGGAGGCGGTACTGGCCTGGGCGGTGCGGGAGGCGGTGACCAACGTGGTCCGGCACAGCGGCGCTCGCACCTGCGCGGTCCGGCTGAGCCGCCGGTCGGGACAGGCCCGGCTCGAGATCCGGGACGACGGGGCCGGCGCGCCAGAGCCCACCGCGGAGGGGGCCGGACTGCGCGGGCTGCGCGAGCGCGTGGAGGCGCGCGGCGGCAGCTTCGAGGCCGGCCCGGCCCCGGCCGGGCAGGGATTCCGGCTGCTGGTCTCGCTGCCCGGTGCCTGACCCCCTGATCCGCGTGCTCCTGGCCGAGGACCAGGACATGGTCCGCGGCGCGCTCGCGGCGCTGCTGGGCATGGAGCCGGACATCGAGGTGGTGGCGGAGGTGCGCCGAGGCGATGCGGTTCTTGCCGCGGCCCTGGAGTCGAAGCCCGACGTGGCGCTGCTGGACATCGAGATGCCCGGCCTCGACGGGATCAGCGCGGCCGCCCTCCTGCGCCGCGGCCTGCCCGGCTGCCGGGTCCTGATGCTGACGACGTTCGGACGGCCCGGCTACCTCAAGCGCGCGCTGGCCGCCGGCGCCAGCGGCTTCCTGCACAAGGAGGCGCCCGCGGCGGAGCTGGCGGTCGCGATCCGGCGCACGCGCGCGGGCGAGCGCGTGGTCGACCCGGCGCTGGCCGTGGCCGCTTTATCCGAGGGCGAATCGCCGCTGTCGGCCTGAGAGGCCGAGGTGCTGGCCGCCAGCGCCGACGGCGCCAGCGTGGCCGCCGTGGCCCGCCGCCTCTACCTCTCCGAGGGCACCGTCCGCAACCACCTGAGCGCCGCCATCCAGAAGCTCAACGCGAGCAACCGCACGCAGGCCGCCCGCATCGCCCAGGAGAAAGGCTGGCTGTAACCCGGTTCACTTGCGGGCGGAGTAGCGCTCGTACTGGATTCGGAAGAGCTCGATCACCCCTGCCGCATCTTCTGGGCCGTTCATCCAGCAGCTGACCCAGCCGGTGTTCGGCAGGACATGGTGTGGGCTGGCACGGCCGGCGGACACCACCTCGTCGTGCAGCTTGCGCGGGAGCGGTAGGTCGGCAAGGCGGTCGCCATGAACGTGGCCCATCTCCTTCCGGCCATACCTGTACTCGGTCCCTCCGAAGCGGTGAGGCACCGCCTCCACCCCCGGCCAGGTCGTCAGCTCGCGCCTGATCAGCTCACCGGCGCCGCTCATATCCTCGGTGAACCCCCCATGGCCAGGATAGGCGCCCCATTCGGGCCTTTTTCATGAAGACCGCCGCCCCAACCGCGCCGTGGGCGCGCGATTTCATGAAAAGGGCCCAATCCTGGGCGGACTGCCGACCCCGGCCCAGTCCTACACGGCGCCGGCCACGAACCTGCCCGGCGGCGGGTCCACCTGGTCGGCCAGGAAGACCAGGCGCTGGGTCGCGAACTGCCCCGCCCAGAGCGGCCAGCAGGTGGTCAGCGTGAGCCGGGGCCCGAAGGTGTGCACGAGGATCGTGCGATCGTCGGCGGCGACCACCCGGCGGGTGGTGATCCGGTAGCTGTACGTCCCCCAGCGCGTCTCCAGCTGCACCGCATCGCCCACCTGCAGCCTGTCGAACTCGATCCAGTACACGTTGTGCGCGGCCACGCCCACGTTGTCGGGCTGCCCGGGCCAGGCGGTGTCGGAATAATGGCCGGGCCCCGCGTTGAGGGCCGCGGTGTCCGTCCCCTCGGCGACCGCCGCGGAGTAGCCGAGCTTGGGCACCCGCAGCCCGAAGTCCACCCCGTCGACAGGGTAGGGCTGGATCTTGTCCGGCCGCGGTGTGGCGGGCGCGGGCTGGACCGCCAGCTGCTGCCTGAGGACCGTGTTGCGGTGCTGCTGCTCCCCCATCCCCACGGCCAGGTCGCCGAAGAAGGTGATCAGAAGGATGAGCCCGCCGACGGTCGCCACCCGGCCCAGCATTTGATATTCCCAATGTCAGTATCGATGACATTGAGAGACTTGTAAAGGCTTAGGGGAGGGCTTCCTCCAGCTGCCGCACGTGCTGCTCGACGTGGGACACCAGCGCCAGGCGCAGGATCTCGCCCGCGCTCATCTCGCGACCGAGGTCGAAGCGGCAAACGCGCCGCAGCTCCTCGGCCGTGGCGCCGCGTGCGTAGGCCAGCGTGCGGGCGTGGTCTTTCTGGATCATGGCCAGCAGGTCGGCCACCGGCCGCTCGCTGAGTGTCTCCGTCGCCGCGTCGCGCAGGTGGACCATCGGCATCAGCTCGAACTCACTCAGGGCGCCGCTGCCCACCTTGTAGGTCAGCATCCCGTAGAGCTTGGAGAGCCCGGCGATGTGCGCCAGCACCTGCTTCGCGCTCCAGTCCCTGGCTCCGGGCGCCGGCCGGTCGGAGATCCTGGCGGCCAGGACGTCCAGCCGCGCGTCCGCCGCCTCCAGGCGCGTGACCAGGGCATCGCGGTCGACCAGGAGGGCTGCGTCCAGGAACTCGTCGACGTCGGCCAGCAGGAAGGTCTCGCTTTCGGTCGGCACCACCTCACACCTTAAGCTGGCGAACCATGTGCTACACGGATGACGCGCGTCCTCCCCTGCCACCGATCCGCGGCGCCGCCAGCGACTCCGGCGACCTGGAGCTGAAGGCCGCCGACGGCAACCAGTTCGCCGCCTTCTTCGCGCGGGCCGAGCGCCCCAGCGGCGCCGGGATGGTGGTGATGCCCGACGTCCGCGGCCTGCACCACTTCTACAAGGAGCTGGCCGAACGCTTCGCGGAGGCCGGCATCGACGCCGTGGCCATCGACTACTTCGGCCGCACCACCAATGACAGCGAGCGCCCGGAAGACTTCGACTGGAAGCCGCACATCGAGCAGACGTCGCCCGAGCACGTCCGCGCCGACGTGGCCGCTGGCGCGGCCTACCTGCGCTCCGCGGACGGTGGGGCCGTGCGCAGCGTCTTCACGGTCGGCTTCTGCTGGGGCGGCGCGCAGTCGTGGCGGCAGTCCGCCGCCAACCCCGACCTGCAAGGGGTGATCGGCTTCTACGGCGTGCCGGCCCGGGTGCGCGAGGTGATCCCCGAGATGAAGGTGCCGATGCTGCTGCTGATCGCCGGCGACGACTTCACGCCGCGCGAGGAGTTCCAGCGCTTCGACGAGGAGCTGACCGAGGCCGGGGTCAAGCACAGGATGCAGATCTACGAGGGCGCACCCCACTCCTTCTTCGACCGCACGTTCGCGGAGCACCAGCGCGCGTGCAACGACGCCTGGAAGCGGATTCTCGACTTCGTGAAGGAGAACTCGGCGACAGGGTAGAGTGATCTCCATGGCCGATTTGGCCACGGAGTCCAAACCCGAGCAGAGCCAGCCGCTGATGCCCGCGGCCATGCTCGACGAGCTCGAACGCCGCCGGGCCGGGCTGGCGCGGCACATGGCGCGGGCGGTCGTAACCGTGGTGCGCTGGGACGACTCGACCGGCCGTCCGCCGCGCCGGGAGGCGATCGCCAGAGCCTGCGCGGCCGGGCTGGACCTCTTCCTGGCCACGGCGCGGGAGGCTCGCCCCGCGACCCAGCGCGAGCTGCGCGAGGTGGCGCAGCTGGGCATCCTGCAGGCCCGCGGCAGCCAGTCGGTGGAGCCGGTGCTGGCCGCTTACCGGATCGCCGCGCGCGTGGCTTGGGACGCCATCATGCGGGTCTGGCGCGACCATCCCCAGGCCACGCCCGAGGCGATGGTGATCACCGCCAACTACGTCTTCAGTGCCCTCGATCAGGTCGCGGCCGAGGTCACCCGCACGTACCTGCACGCCCGCGAGCAGCATATGGCGCGCGGCACCCGCGCCCGCACCCGCCTCTTCCACGGTCTGATCAGCGACACCTTCGACTCCGAGCTCGCGCTCCAGAAGCAGGCCCTCGCGCTCAACCTGCCCATCGCCGGCGGCTACGTGGCGGTGGTGTGCAAGGTCGACCGCGGCGCCGACGCCCTGCCCGAGGTCGCGGGTCAGCTCGACCTGCCGCCGCGGGCGCTCGCACACGCCACCGACCCCGCCACCCTGGTCGTGCTCTGGCCGGCCGAGGCGCCGGCGGCCGCGGCCGAGGCGGCCGAGGTGGTGGGCCAGCTCCAGGAGGCCCTTGACGTCCGGCTCGGGGCCGCCGGCCGGGCGCGCGTGCGGGGCGGCGTGGGCAGCTTCCACGGCGGCCTGCGCGGCGTTTCCCGCTCCTACCTGGAGGCGCTGCAGGCGGTGGAGGCCGGGCGCAAAGTGCGGCCCGAGGAGATGGCCCTGCACCACGACGAGGTCGCCCCCTACCTGGTCCTGGCCCAGAACCCGCTCATCGTCGAGCGCTACGTCGAGCACGTGCTGGGCCCGCTGCTGGCGGACGGGCGCGGCCGGGACGTCCTCCTGCAGACCCTGGAGGCCTACCTGGCGCGCGGCTCGGTGAAGGACGCGGCGGCCGAGCTGCACCTGCACCGGCACACCGTGCTGTACCGGCTGGGCAAGATCAAAGAGCTCCTGGGCGGCGACCTCGACTCACCCGGCGACCGCTTCCGCCTCCGGCTGGCCCTGGACCTCCGCAGGCTTCTTTAGACACGGCGTCCAAAACCACCCCGCCTTTTTCCTCCGTCCCGCAGAGGAAATTTGGACCTGCGGTCCCTACGCTGTAGTCAATGACATCAAGCAACGGCCGGCGCGTGGCCGTCACCGGCATGGGTTTCATCACCCCCATCGGCAACGACCGCGAGACGGTCTGGTCCAACCTGGTCGAAGGCGTCTCCGGCGTCGGCCAGATCACCTATTTCGACACCACCGCCTACAGCACCAAGATCGCGGCCGAGGTCAAGAACTTCGACCCGGAGCAGTACATGGACCGCAAGACGGCCCGCCACATCGGCCGCTACTGCCAGTTCGCCCTGGCGGCCTCCAAGCAGGCCCTGGCCGAGAGCGGGCTGCAGCCCGGCGACATGGACCCCGACGACGTGGGCGTCATCGTCTCCAGTGGCATCGGCGGCATGGAGGAGATCGAGAAGAGCCACACCGCGCTGATGGAGCGCGGCGTGCGCCGGATCTCACCCTTCACGGTCCCGATGATGATCGCGGACATGGCGGCGGGCATCGTCGCGATGCACACGCACGCGGGCGGCCCCAACTACGCCATCGTGAGCGCCTGCGCCTCATCGGGCCACGGCATCGGCGAGGCCGCCGAGATCATCAAGCGCGGCGATGCCAAGGCCATGCTGGCGGGCGGCGCGGAGGCCACCATCACGCCCCTGACGATGGGGGCCTTCTGCCAGATCAAGGCCGTCAGCGAGCGCAACGACGAGCCTGAGAAGGCCTGCCGGCCCTTCGACCTCGCGCGCGACGGCTTTGTGATGGGCGAGGGCGGCGTGATGTTCGTGCTCGAAGACTGGGAGTTCGCCAGGGCCCGCGGGGCGCGCATCCAGGGCGAGATCGTGGGCTACGGCGCCAGCGCCGACATGTACCACTTCACGGCCCCGCACCCCGAAGGCCTGGGCGCGAGCCGGGCCATGAAGCGCGCGCTCGACAAGTCGGGCCTGCCGCCCGAGGAGGTGGGCTACGTCAACGCTCACGGCACCTCGACCAAGCTCGGCGACATCGCCGAGACCAAGGCCATCAAGGCCGTGTTCGGCGACCACGCGTACAAGCTGGCCGTCAGCTCCACCAAGTCGGTGCACGCGCACCTGCTGGGCGCTGCCGGCGCCATGGAGGCGGCGGCCTGCGTGATGGCGATGCAGGAGGGCGTGCTGCCCCCGACGATCAACCTCGACGACCAGGACCCCGAGTGCGACCTCGACTACGTGCCCAACCAGGCGCGGCGCGCGAACGTCTCGGTGGCGATGTCGAACTCCTTCGGATTCGGCGGGCACAACGCAGCGCTGCTGATCCGCAGGCCGGAACTCAACTGAGGTGAGCAAGGCGATGGCGCAACTGGACTTTCACGACCTGCAGAAGATGGCGGCCGAGATCCTCGGCATCGATCCGGACGACGTGCAGATGGACAAGAGCTTCGCCCGCGACCTGGCGGCCGACTCGCTCGACCTGGTCGAGCTGATCGCCGCGGTCGAGGACAAGTACGAGGTCGAGCTGCCCGAGGAGACGCTGGAGGGCATGAAGGACGTGGGTGACCTCTGGAACTTCCTGGAGGCCAACGCGAATGCAGGGGGGGAGGCAGGGGGAAGCGCTCTGCGCGGCCTGCCGCAGGGGGGGAGTCCCCCCCACACGAATAAGGCGGAGGCGTAGCGAATGACATGGCTCTGAGGACCGCACCCCGCGTCCGCAGCGACGCGGTCCCCCTACGCACTTTCCGGTCGAGCGGCCGGCCGGTGGCGATCGCCGGCGTCGGCGTCCACGCGCCCGAGCAGGTGCTCACGAACTTCGACCTCGAGAGGATGATGGAGACCTCGGACGCCTGGATCACCGAGCGCACCGGCATCCGCCGCCGCCACGTGGCCGAGCCGGGGACCACCACCTTCTCCCTGGCCACGGCCGCCGCGCGCAAGGCGCTCGACAGCGCGGGCGTGCGCGCCGAGGACGTGGACATGATCCTGGTCGCGACCTCGACTCCGGACGCGCCCTTCCCCAGCGTCGCCTGCCGGGTGCAGGAGCAGCTGGGTGCGCCAGGCTCCGCGGCCTGGGACCTGCTGGCCGCCTGCACCGGCTTCGTCTACGCGCTGGGCACCGCCGAGGCCTACGTCTCCAGCGGCCGCGCCGACACCGTGCTCGTGATCGGCTCCGAGGTCCTCACCCGGATGCTGGACTGGAACTACCGGACCACAGCGGTCATCTTCGGCGATGGCGCCGGGGCGGCTGTGCTGCGGCCGGCGACCCGCGGCGCCGGTTTTCTGAGCTGGTGCCTGGGCTCGGACGGGCGGGGCTACGACCAGATCACGGCCGGCAACGTCGAGTGCGGGCCGTACACCGCGCACGAGGCCAAGCCGACCATCGACATGAAAGGCCCCGACGTCTTCAAGTTCGCGGTCGACATCTTCATCAGGCAGGCCTATGCCTGCGCCGAGGAGGCGGGGCTGGCAATCGAGGACATCGATCTCTGGGTGCCGCACCAGGCCAACCGCCGCATCATCGAGGCCGCCGCCCGGCGCATCGGGCTGCCCATGGAGCGGGTGGTCTGCAACATCGACGAGTACGGCAACACCTCGACTGCCACCATCCCCCTGGCGCTCGCTGACGCGCTCCGAGAGGGCCGCATCAAGAGCGGCGACAAGGTGCTGATCGCGGGCTTCGGATCCGGACTCACCTGGGGAGCCTGTCTCCTCGAATGGGAATAACAATTTCGGGGCCAGTCGCTCTGCTCTTCCCCGGTCAGGGGGTGCAGAGGCCGGGGATGGGCCGCAAGCTGTACGACCGCTACCCGGCCGCGCGCCGGGTCTTCGAGCGCGCCGAGGAGGTGCTCGACATGCCCGTGCGCCGGCTCTGCTTCGAGGGCCCGGCCGAGGAGCTGAACCGCACCGAGGTCCTGCAGCCGTGCGTGATGACCGTCTGCTGGGCGGCCTACGAGATCTACCGCGAGTCCTACGGCCTGGAGCAGGTCAGAGTCATGGCCGGCCATTCGCTGGGCGAGTTCACGGCCCTGGCCGCCGCCGGCTCGATCAGCTGGGAGACCGCGCTGCTGCTGGTGAAGGAGCGGGGCCGGATCATGGCCGAGGCGGTCACCGACCGCCCGGGCGGGATGATCGCGATCGTCGGCCTGAACGAGGCCGAGGTCGAGCGGATCCGCCTCGAATCGTCGGCGCTGGGCCGCCTCTACATGGCCAACCGCAACGCCGACAACCAGTTCGTCCTGTCGGGAGACCTGTCCGCGGTGCAGGAGGCCGAGGTGCTGGCCCTGGCCGCGGGTGCGCGCCGGGCGCTGATCCTGACCATCCCACTGCCCGCCCACTCACCGCTCATGGAAGCCGCCGGGCGCGCCTTCGGGGCCGTGCTCGACCGGCTGGCCTTCGCGATGCCCGCTTACCCGATCCTGGCCAACGCCACCGGCGAGGTGATCGCCTCGGTCGACGCCCTCCGCCAGGAGCTGACCAACCACCTCCTGCGCCCGGTCGACTGGGCCCGGACCATGGTCCAGATGCGCCGGATGCAGGTGCAGACGGTGGTCGAGCTGGGTCCCGGGCGGGTGCTCGCCAGCCTCGCCCAGAAGCACATTCCCGGCGTCACCTCGTGGAACGCCGAGGAGCTCTTCGTCGACTTCGCATGATCACCCCACAAAATCTCCGATTTTGCGGGGACCCCGAGTGACACAGGACCTGGGCGGCAAGACCGCACTCGTGACCGGCGGCGGCAAGGGCATCGGCAAGGCCATCTCAACCGCCCTCGCGGGCATGGGCGCGCGCGTCTTCATCAACTACCGCGGCGACGCCGCGGCGGCCGAGGCCACCGCCGCCGAGGTGGGAGGCCAGGCCGTGCAGTGCGACGTCTCCGACGCCTACGCGGTGGGGGCGATGGTGAAGTCGATCGGCCAGGTCGACGTGCTCGTCAACAACGCCGGCGCGGTGCGCGACAACCTGCTCCTGCGCATGAAGGAGGAGGACTGGCGGCACGTCATCGACACCGACCTCACCTCGGCCTTTCACACCACCAAGGCGGTGCTGATGGGGATGATGCGGGCACGCTGGGGCCGCATCGTGAACATCAGCTCGGTGGTTGGCATCACCGGCAACGCCGGCCAGGCCAACTACGCCGCGGCCAAGGCGGGGCTGATCGCCTTCACCAAGTCGATGGCCAAGGAGGTGGGCTCGCGCAGCATCACCGTAAACGCAGTGGCGCCGGGCTACGTGCGCACCGACCTAACCAGCAGCTCGATGACCGAGGACATGATGAAGGCGGTCGTCGAGGCCACGCCCCTCAAGCGCGAGGGCACGGTCGACGACATCGCCGCCGCGGTGGCCTTCCTCTGCTCGCAGCGCGCCGGCTTCATCACCGGCCACACGCTGGTTGTGGATGGAGGGTTGTCGATATAGCCGCGCTAAAGGAGAGGGCGCCCGAGCGGCCGGTTCAGCCCGGCCTGCCGCTGATCCCGCTGCCCACCAACTGCCCCGGCTGCGGCGTCGCCCTCGACGTCGAGGCGCTGCCCGCCACGGCCTACGTGTGCGCCTGCGGCCATCACTTCCGGATGGGCGCCGACGCCTGGATCGCGCTGCTGGCCGACCCCGGCTCCTGGCGGGAGCGCTGGGTCGACATCCGGCCCCACGACCTGCTGGACTGGAAGCGGCCCAAGGCCTACGAGGACCTGATCGATGCGGCGCGCGAGGAGGGCCTCAACGAGGCCGTGCGCACGGGCACGGCGACCATCGGTGAGCACCCGGCCTGGCTGGCCGTCTTCGACTTCCGCTTCGTGGGCGGGACGCTGTCGATCGTGGCCGGCGAGCGGCTGGCCCGTGGCCTGGAGGCCGCGGCGGCGTCGGGCGTGCCCTATGTGCTGGTCACCGCCTCCGGCGGCGCCCGCATGCAGGAGGGCGTGCTGGCGCTGATGCAGCTGGCCAAGGTCAACGGTGCGGTCGGCCGCCTGCACTCTTCGCGCACGGCCTTCTTCTCGGTCCTGACCGATCCCACCTTCGGCGGCGTCTCGGCGTCCCTGGCCCTGATGGCGGACGTCAACCTCGCCGAGCCCGGAGCGGCCATCGGCTTCACGGGCGCGCGCGTCATCAAGCAGGCCACCTACGCCGACCTGCCCAAGGGCTTCCAGAGCGCTGAGTTCCAGCTCGCCCACGGCCAGGTCGACATGGTGGTGCCGCGCACTGAGCTGCGCCGCCGCCTGGTCCACCTCCTGGAGCTCTTCAGATGACCGAGACGCTCTCGGTCTGGCAGCTGGTCGAGCTGGCGCGCCACCAGGACCGGCCTTACTTCGGCGACTACGTCACGCGCCTGGTGCCGGACTTCGTGGAGCTGCATGGCGACCGCATCTCGGCCGATGACCCTGCGCTGGTCGCGGGCGTGGGCACCTGGCACGGCCGCACGGCCGTGTTCATGGGCAACCAGAAGGGGCGCAACCTGGCCGACCGGCTGCGCCGGAACTGGGGGATGATGCACCCCGAGGGCTATCGCAAGGCGATCCGCCTGGCGCACCAGGCCGCCAAGTTCGGCTTCCCGATCGTCTGCCTGGTCGACACCCCGGGCGCCTACCCGGGCGCGGGCGCCGAGGAGCGCGGCATCGCGGCCGCGATCGCGGGCGCCATCATGGAATGGTTCACGATCCCGGTGCCGGTGGTCGCCTGCATCATCGGCGAGGGCGGCTCGGGCGGCGCGCTGGGCCTGGCCGTGGCCGACAAGGTCCTGATGATGGAGAACTCGATCTACTCCGTCGCCTCGCCCGAGGCCGCGGCCTCGATCGTCTGGCGCGACAACGCGCGCAAGGTGGAGGCCGCCGAGCAGCTGCAGATCACCTCCCGCGACCTGCTGGCCATGGGCGTGGTGGAGGAGGTGATCCCCGAGCCGCCAGGCGGCGCGCAGGCCGACCTCGACGCGGCCGCGCGCGGCCTCGACGACGCGCTGCTGCGCGCCATGGAGCCGCTGCTCGCGGAGGACCCGGGGGTGCTCCTGGAGCGCCGGTACGAGCGCTACCGCTACATCGACTCCCTGATCGGCGCGGCCGAGCACTTCGGCCCCAAGGTCAGCGCGTAGCTAGCTGAAGTGCCGGCACTTCGCGCGTCCGCGTGACAGAGAACACCTCAAGCGCCGGCACTTGCCGCACCCAGCGCCACCGCGGCGGCCACCAGGTCGGCGTTGCCGGCCGCCGGCCGTCCGTCGGGCAGGGTGAGCACGTCCTCCAGGCCCACCCGCGCGTCCCACCCCCACGCGAACCCCTGCCGGATCACCGCCCAGGTCTCTGGACCGAAACCATGGTGCAGCCGCTCACCGGCGAAGGCGGCGCCGTCGAGGGCGGCGTCGATCGCGGACGCCGCCGCACAGGCGGCCGGGTCGCCGCCCTGCGTGGCGTCGATCTCGACGAGCACTCGCAGGCAGCGCGGCGCCAGGCCGAGGGCACCCAGCACCTCGGCGTCTTCGACCGACCCGAGTCCCGCCTCGACCCCGATCCCCAATCGCCACAGCGTCTCCATGACGCGCTCGCACCCGGGTTCGGACAGGTTCACCGAGCAGAAGTCCGGCCGCTGCCTCCAGGCGCCGATCAGGTGCAGCCGCCGCTCCAGGTCGGGCTCGATCCAGGCGCCGGTGGTCAGCCCCACCGGCGTTCCGGAGCAGGTGGCGCGCACGGCGGCCACCGCGGCGTCGCACCAGGCGGCCTCCAGAGTCTCCGCGCCCGCGCCGTCGCGCGGGTGCATGTGCAGGGCGAAAGCACCCGCCGCGACCGCCGCCGCGGCCTCCAACGCGAGCTCGGCCGCACTGATCGGAACCGCCGGCTGCTCCGCCCGCGTGCGGCGGCCGTTCAAGCAGCACTTGACCCGGCGCGCCACGTGGTCAATTCTCCGCCTCTCCAGCCGCGCTGGACCGATGATCGACAATGTGATAATTTGACTGTCAACTTAGGTGGGGTCCGCATGGCTGAAGTGGAAGATTTCAAGGAACAAGAGCAGGACCACCTTCGTCGGGAGCGGCTGGAAGACGGCCGGATAGCCATCGTCCGCATCCGGCACCGGCTCCAGAAGATCCAGGACGAGATGGAGCAGATCAACCGGCGCCTCGACCGCGCACGCCGAAGAGGCAACGGTCGCTAGCTAGCTTCTAAACTCGCTGTTGGTGGAACTCGCCGCCATCGGCAACGTCGTGCTGGACCCCGGCAGCCTGGTGGCCTGGCTGATCGTGGGCCTGATCGCGGGCGCCATCGCCGGCCGCATCGTGGCCGGGCGCGGGTTGGGCTGCATCGCCGACATCGTGGTGGGCGTGATCGGCGCCTTCATCGGCGGCTTCGTGGTCAGCTTCTTCATCCAGGGCACGACCTTCGGCTTCCTGGGCAGCATCGTGGTCGCGGTGCTGGGCGCGGTGGTCTTCCTGGCCATTCTGCGCGGCCTCAGCGGGGGCCGGCTGTAGCGGTTCTCGACGCGCTGCGCGGAGCGCGTCTCTACGACCTCGAGCAGCCGCGCAGCGCCCAGTCGCCGATGCACCCGGCCCACGTGCCGCCCGGCTTCGGCTACCTGCTCCACCGCCGCCACGAGCCCGGCGGCCCCGACCGCCGGACCGGCGCCTCCGGGGTCCTGGTCAGCAGCGACCACGCCGGCACCCATATCGACGCCCTCTGCCACCAGGCCGAGGACCTGCGGATCCACGGCGCGCGCCAGGTGCAGCCCCGGCTGCAGACCAGCGCCGGCTTCACCGAGCTGGGCATCGACACGGTCGAGCCGATCCTGGCTCGCGGCGTCCTCATCGACCTGGCGCCCTGTGCGCCCGCGCGCTGGGTGCCGGTGGCCGAGGTCCGGGCCGCGGCCGAAGCCCACGGCGTGGAGCCTCAGGCCGGCGACGTCGTGCTCGTGCGCACCGGCGCGGGCGCGCTCTGGAACCGGCCGGACGAGTACCTGCGCGCCGCGGGCATGGCGGGCGAGGTCTCCCAGTGGCTGGCCGACCTCGGCGTGCGCGCGGTGGGGGCGGACAACGTGGCCTGGGACTGGCTCGAGGGCACCGACCCCGCGACCGGCACCACGCTGCCCGGCCACGTGATCCTGCTGGTGCGCGCCGGGATCCACATCCTGGAGCACCTCTACCTGGAGGACCTGGCGCGCGACGGCGTGCGCGAGTTCACGATGATCTGCCTGCCCCTCAAGATCAAAGGCGCCACGGGTTCGCCGGTCCGGCCGATCGCCCTGGTCGAATGACCACCCTGGCGGCCGACCTGGCGCGGCTGGCCGGCCAGGACGCGCTCCGTGAAGGCGGCGACTACCTCCACGACTCGACCGAGATGCAGGGCCTGGCGGGCCATGCCGACGCGGTCGTCGCCCCACCCGACGTCGCCGCGCTGCAGGCGGTGGTCGCATGGTGCTACGAGCGCGGCATCGCGCTGGTCCCCCGCGGCGGCGGGACCGGCTTCGCGGGCGGCGCCGTCCCGCTGGGGGGCGTGGTCGTCAGCCTGGAAAGGCTCGACCGCGTGCGCAGCCTGGAGCCGGAGTTCTGGCGCGTGCACCTGGAGGCCGGCGTCACCACCGGCCGCCTGCAGAAGCTGGCCCGCGACTCCGGGCTGTACTTCCCGCCCGACCCGGGCGCTTCCGCGCAGTCGCACGTCGGCGGCAACCTGGCCTGCAACGCTGGCGGCCCGCACAGCTTCAAGTACGGCGTGACCCGAGAGTGGGTCACCGGGCTGGAGGCGGTGATCGCCGGCGGCCGGCTGGTGCGCTTCGGCGGCGCCACCCGCAAGGACGTGGCCGCCTACGACCTGCGCTCGGTTCTGTGCGGGTCGGAGGGCACGCTCGGCTTCATCACCGCAGCCTGGCTGAAGCTGATCCCGCTGCCCGAAGCCCAGGTCGCACTGGTGGCGAGCTACGGGACCGCGGCCGCCGGCATCGCCGCGCTGAGGCGCGTCTACGGCCACGGCCTGCGCGCCGCCGTCCTCGAGTACCTCGACGCCGGCGCCGTGGCGGCGAGCGCGGCCGCCTTCCCCGGCGGCATTCCGGCGGCGACGCGCTTCCTGGTCGTCACCGAGGCGGACGGGACCGCGGCCGAAGCCGCGGCCCTGGCCGCCGGCCTGGCCGAAGCCCTGGGCGAGGGCGCTCTGCGTGTTGACACGCTGGACACCGCTGCCGGCCGGCGCGACCTCTGGCGCTGGCGCAGCGGCGTCAGCTTCGCGGTGCGCGGGGTGCGCGGCGGCAAGATGTCGGAGGACGTCGCGGTGCCTTTCGACCGCCTGGAAGATGCCCTGGTCCTGGGCGAGGAGGCCGGTCGCCAGGCCGGCCTGCCCACCTGCAGCTGGGGGCACGCCGGCGACGGCAACCTGCACGCGACCTTTCTGATCGACGCCGGCGATCCCGACCAGGTGGCCCGCGCCGCCCGGGCCGCGGAGACGCTGTTCGCGGGCGTCATCGAGCTGGGCGGCACGGTCACGGGCGAGCACGGCCTGGGCCTGGTCAAGCGCGAGCAGCTGGCCCGCCAGCTGGGCCCCGAGGAGATGCGGCTGATGCTGGCCGTGAAGGCGGCCTTCGACCCCAAGAACCTCTTCAATCCGGGCAAGAAGGTGGTGGCGCCGTGAACGCGCTGGACCCGCGGCCCCTGGTGCCCATGCTGCGCGAGCTGGCCGGCCGGCTCCTGGTCGCCGAGCTGCCGCCGGTGGCGCGGGTGCGCCAGCGGGTGGAGGCTCCGCGCCTGGAGCGGATCGACGCAGCCGTCCGCGCAGAGGTCACGCGCGTCGTGAATGCGCTGGGCAGGCCGGCGGGACCGGTGGCGGTCGGGGTCGGCAGCCGGGGCATCGCCAACCTGGAGCAGATCGTGCGCGCCACCGTGGACGCGCTCAAAGCGGCCGGCTGGCAGCCCTTCGTCGTGCCGGCCATGGGCAGTCACGGCGCCGCCACCGCCGAGGGGCAGGCGGCGGTGCTGGCCGCCTACGGCATCACCGAGGACCGGGTCGGGGCCCCGGTGCGCGCCACCATGGAGACGGTCGTCATGGGCGAGGCGCTGCCGGGGGTGCCCTGGCACGCCGACGCCCTGGCCGCGGAGGCGGGCGCCGTGTTCCTGGTCGCCCGCGTGAAGCCGCACACCAGCTTCCGCGGCCCGGTCGAGTCGGGTCCCGCCAAGATGTGCGCGATCGGCCTCGGCAAGCAGGCGGGCGCGCAGGTGATGCACAGCGCCGGTGCGGCCGGCCTCGCCCAGCGCATCCCGGCCGCGGCTCGCCTGGCCGAGCGCCGAGGGCTTCTGCTCGGCGCCTTGGCCGTGGTCGAGAACCAGCGCGACCAGACCGCCTTTGTGCGCGGCCTGACCGCGGCCGCGGTGGGCGGCGGGGCCGAGGCCGAGCTCCTGGCCACCGCTCGCGAGCTGATGCCGCGCATCCCCTTCCGGGAGATCGACGTGCTCGTGGTCGACCGCATGGGCAAGGACGTCAGCGGCACCGGCATGGACACCAACGTGATCAACCGCTTCCGGATCGTGGGCCAGGAGGAATCGGGCACGCCCCGGATCCAGGCCATCGCGGTCATGAGCCTGACCGAGCAGACGCACGGCAACGCCATGGGCATCGGCAACGCCGACTACGTGCCCGCGCGGCTGCTGGCCGGGGTCGACCTGGAGGCGCTCTATACGAACGCGCTGACGGCCGGCCAGATCGCGATCCAGCGGCCGCACCTGCCCATGGTCCTGGCCGACGGCCGGGACGCCATCCGGGCCGCCGTCACCGCCGTCGGCCGGCCGCCCCAGGAGACGCGCCTGGCCTGGATCCACGACACGCTGCACACCGAGGTGATGGCGGTCAGCCCAGCCCTCCTGGGCGATGCCCGCGAGCTGGGCCTGGACATTCTGATTGAGCCGCGGCCGCTGCCCTTCGACGGCGACGGCGAGCTGCGGCCGCTGCGCGGTGACCGCAGCGGATCCTGGTGAGGGCGCGGAGCTTGCGGCGCGCCCGGGATGCGTCTACCCTGCCGGGTGAATAGTCGACTGGGGAGGGGCGAGTCGTCCACGTGCGGCACGCTCCGCAATGATAAGGAGCAGAAATGCCATCGATTGCTTTTGCACTTCCGGTGCGGGACGCGGGTAACGAACGCGAGTTTCTGGCGGCCCTGACCGGCGAGCAGGGAAGGGGCGTCCACGGGGCGCACCGCGAGCACGGGTTTCGCCGGATCAAGGTCTGGCGGCAAGAGGGACCGCAGGCGATGGACATCGTCTACCTGGAGGCAGACGACCTCGAGGCCGCGATGTCGGCCAAAGCCGGCGCTGGCGATGAGCACAGCACCTGGCTGTCCTCGATGGTGGAGGGCGTGACTGGACACAAGCCGGGAGCGGCTACCAGGCCCAAGACCCGCCTGCTCGTCGACTGGCACGAGTCAAAGGGCCACTCGACAGAGCATCACGACTGACGGCGTTTTTCGCTGCCGCCGGCCGCTCGGGCCAGGGCCTGGCGCAGCTCGTCAAGGTGCCCACGCTGGTGGCGCACCATGGCGCGCATGGCCGAGGCCACGATGCGGCCGGCCTCACTCCCGGCCGGCATCACGGCCTCAAGGTCTGCCGTAAGCAGCGCCGCGTCGAGGTCGCGCGAGCCGCGCAGCAGCTCATCGAGCAGCTGCGAGGCTGGTAGCTCCTTGCGCTTGCGCACCTGAGAGGCGTTCCAGCGGTCCGGGTCAAACGGCTCGGCGCCCACCCGCCGGGGTTGGACGCTGAGCAGCGGCGCCATGGCTGCCTGGGTGCTCGAAAGATGCGCGAGCAGGTCTTTGGCCGACCACTCGCCGGTGCCCGCGGGCGCGACCCAATCGCCCCGCAAGGCGGCGGCGTCCCGGGCGATCTCCCGCCAGGCGGCGCGCAGGCACAGGCGTTCGATGCCGGTCGCAACCTCGGCCGGCAAGATCAGGGGGATGTCGTGGCCGGAGTCGTACCAATGCACGTCAGCATCCGGGAGCGCGGCCTTCAGCTCGCGCGCCCCCTGTTCCTTCCAGGGTCGGAAGCCGGCGTCGGCGCCGGCCAGCGCCAACAGCACCGGCAGCTCGGCCACCCGCTCGAAGAGCACGGCCGGCTGAAAGCCGAACAGGGCCCTCAGGATCTGAACGCGCACCTCTGCGGTGAGCGTCCGCACCCAGCCGTCGCCGTCTCGGCGGAAGGAAGCGGCCACGAACGGCTCCAGGTCGGGGCCCCAGGCCTCGCCGAGCTCCGCGGCGCTCTCGGCGTAAGCCTCGTCCAGTGCCTGGTAGAGCGGGAGCGGCGGCTGCATCAGCTGGGCGGCCTGGTCCCAGGTCAGGCGCCCGGACAGGGGCTGGATCGGGCTGTCCAGCAGCCCCAGCCCCGAGACCTCGGCGGTATGGGTGGCTGCCAGGTCGAGGGCGACGGTTCCGCCCCAAGAATGGCCGAGCACCACCGGCCGGCTTAGCTCCAGGGCTTGCATGGCGAAGCGAGCGTCCTCGCTCACGTCCTCCATCCGATAGCCCGTGGCCGGGGCGTCGCTGGCGCCGTGCGCCCGCTGATCGATCGCGACCAGCCGCCGGTGCGGAAGGCGTTCGGCGAGGCGGCGCCAGAAGAGCGCGTTGGAGCTCAGCCCGTGCAGGGCGAAGATGGCGACGCCGTCGTCCTCGTCCAGCAGCGACGGCGCCCATTCCACCCAGTGGAGCCGGACGCCGTCGCGCTCAAGGCGCCCCTCCCGCATCGGCACAGGCTACCCGGGAACGCTACGATTACGCCGCCGCCGCCCCGGGGGGGCCGATCGAGGGGCGGCGCTTAGCCGAGCTGGACCACTGGGAGGGGGCATGGCCGGACGCAGGGTCGTGATCACGGGTATGGGCGTTGTCTCCGCCGCCGGCGTCGGCGTCGACGCGCTGTGGGACGCCATGCTGGAGGCGGTCAGCTGCGAGCGCCTGATCCCCGAGCTCGACCGCTTCGGGATGGTGGCCTCCATATTCGGCCCCGTCCGCGACTTCGACCCGGTCGAGGCCGGGCTGCCGCGCGAGGTCGTGGAGCGCAACGACCGCCATGCCTGGATGGGCCTGGTGGCGGCCCAGGAGGCCCTCGACCAGTCGGGACTGCTCGACGCTCCCTTCGACCCGGAGCGGGTCGGGGTGAACCTGGGCACCGCGATCGCGGGGGCGGGCGCCATGGAGCAGGGCTTTCTGGCGGTGACCGCCGGCGGCCGCCAGCCGGTCAACCCGGTCGACCCGCCGCCCCACCTCTACCAGTTCATGTGCCCGAGCACGCTGGCCGTGGAGTTCGCCGCCCGCCATGGCTTCCGAGGTCCCTGTCTGGCCACCGTCACCGGCTGCGCCGCCGGCGTCGACTGCATGGGGAACGCCTGGCGCACGATCCTGGCCGGCGACGCCGAGGTGATGATCGCGGGAGCCGCCGACGCTCCACTGGTCCCCATGGCGGTCTCCTCCTTCGACGTCATCCACGCGCTCAGCCGCAAGGCTCGGGAACAGGTAGGGCATGCTTCGACGCCGTTCTCGGACGACCGCGATGGCTTCATCCTGTCCGAGGGCGCCGGTGTGCTGGTGGTGGAAGAGCTCCAGCACGCCCTGAACCGGCGGGCGCCGATCCTGGCCGAGGTCGCGTCGTACGCGAGCACCAGCAACGCCTTCCACATGACCGGCCTGCCCGCCGACGCCACCGACCTCGCGCGCGCGATCGACCTGGCCCTGGAGCTGGCCGGCATGGTTCCCGAGGACATCGACTACATCGCCGCACACGGCAGCTCGACGCGTCAGAACGACCGCAACGAGACCGACGCCTTCCACCGCTCGTTCGGCGAGCGGGCGGCGGCCATCCCCGCCAGCTCGATGAAGTCGATGCTTGGTCACCCGCTGGGGGCGGCGAGCACGATCGAGCTGGCCACCGGGATCCTCGCGATTCAGAACGCCTACCTGCCGCCGACCATCAACTACCGCACGCCGGCCGCCGACTGCGACCTCGATTACGTGCCCAATGAGGGGCGGCGCCAGGCCGTCGACGTGGTCCTGAAGGACGCGGCCAGCTTCTCCGGCCTGCACTCGGTCGCCATCATCAAGCGCTACCAGCCCGAGCCCGCATGACCGGACCGCGCCGGGTCGCGGTGACCGGGATCGGCTGCCTCAGCGCGGCCGGGTCGGGCGTCGAGTTCTGGCGGACCCTGCTCAACGGCAAGCCTGCCTTCGGGCCTGTCGACGCCGACGGTGGCACGCCCGTGGTACCGCTCGCGGGTGTGGTCAAAGGTTTCGAGCCGGCCGACTACATGGACCGGCGCATCAGCAACCAGACCGACCGCCACACCCAGTTCGGGCTGGGGGCGGCCCAGCTGGCGCTGGCGGACGCCGGCCTGGACCCCGCGGCGCTGGACCCCAACCGGGTGGGTGTGGTGATGGCCAACAACCTCGGGGGCAGCACCTTCGGCGAAGAGCAGCTCGCCAATCTGCACCAGCGCGGCGGGCAGCGGGTGAGCGCGTACATGGCGATCGCCTGGTTCTACGCGGCGACCATCGGCCAGATCAGCATCCGCTATGGCTTCAAGGGCTACAGCAAGACCCACGTCGGGGAGCGCGCCGGCGCTCTGATCGCACTCGGCGACGCCGCGGCCGCGCTGCAGCGGGGCGAGATCGACCTCTGCCTGGCGGGCGGCTGTGAGGCTCCGCTCAGCCCGTACGCGATGCTGGGCTACGCCGACGCCGGCCTGCTCTCGCGTACTGGGCGCTACGCGCCCTTCGACGTGCGCCGGGACGGGCTGGTGCTGGGGGAGGGCGGGGCGGTGCTGATCCTCGAGGAGTGGGACCATGCGCACCGCCGCGGCGCCCGCGTCTACGCCGAGCTGTGTGGTTTCGGGCACACCTGCGACGGCTACGACTATCGGGAGTCGGCGCCCGACGGCGCGCAGTACGCGCGGGCCATCCGGACCGCCCTCAGCAAGGCCCGCGTCAACCTGCCCGACGTGCGCCTGGTCCTCCCCGACGCCGCGGGCGGGACCGCGGCTGACGCCCGAGAGGCCAGGGCCATCCGGCAGGCCTTCGGCAAGCACACCGACTCGCTGCTGGTCGCCTGCCCCAAGGCGATCTTCGGCCACACCTTCGGCGCCTCCGGCGCATTCGACACGGCCATCGCCTGCATGAGCCTTTACAACCGGGCGGTGCCCCCGATCAGGGACGGGATCGACGTCGATCCAGAGTGCGCGCTGCCCCTTGTGGTGGATCGCTCGCCGTTCCTGTACAGCGGTGCGGCGGCGATTCTGGGCACCGCACGAGGCGGCATCAACGCAGCCCTGGTCGCCTGCCCCCCCTCCTGAAAGCCGGTACCATTGCCCGGTTCCTCGCAGAACCGTCAAAGGAGGTTGGGGTATGGCTTCGATAGCTTTCTCCGTTCCCGTCAAACCAGGCAGGACCGCAGACGCCAAGAAGATGGCGGAGATCATGGCCAAGGAGCAGTCCCACGCGCTCCACGAGACCCGTACGAGTCGGGGGGTGACGCGGCTCAAGGTCTACCACCAGAGCCAGCCCAACGAGGCGATGATCATCTACATCGAGGCGGACGACATCGGTGGAGCCATGAAGAACCGCGCGGCCTCGGACCACGAGTTCGAGGACTGGTTCGGCAAGATGGTCGAGGACATCACCGGTTATCACCCCGATCAGCACTTCCACGCGCCGCCGTCAGAGCTCCTGCTCGACTGGCACGAGTCGAAAGGCGTCAAGCACCGGGCCGAGCACTAAGAGGCCGGCAAGCGCTCCGGGTCAGCCGCTCACCATGGGCAGCTGGCCCTGGTGCTGGCCGGTGGCCGCGCACTTGAAGATGAACCCCGCCAGGTCCGACCGGCCGATGCTGATGCGCGCCCTGGCGTCCACGTTGCCCACCCGATAGCGGCCGGCCGCCGGCCGGTCGACCAGGCGGGGCGCGCGCACGATCGTCCAGTCCAGGCCACTGCCACGGACCACCGCCGCCTGGCCGCGATGATCGGCGTTGACGCGCCCCAACCTCCGTTCCAGGATGGCGCGGATGAGGCGCTGAACCAGCGTGGGACGGTCGCCGGGCGCCAGCACCGAGGCGTTGGTCAGGACGACGAGCCGCCGCACCCCCGCCCGGCGCATCGCCTCGATCGTCGTCGTCATGGCCCGCGTCATGAGGTCGGTCGAATGGCTCCGGTCGGCGCTGAGCGTGCTGATCACGGCCTGGGCGCCGGCCAGGCCCTCGAAGCTGCGCGGGTCGGTCACCTCGCCCTGCACGAAATCCACGCGGCCGGCCAGCGAGCCCAGGTGCGCCGGGTCGCGGCCCAGCACCGTCACCTCATGGCCGGCGTTCAGCGCCTCCTCGACGACCTGCCGGCCGACGCTGCCGGTCCCGCCCAGCACGAAGAACCTGATTAGGCTTCGAACCTCAGCTCGTAGGGCCCCAGCCGGATCGCTGACCCGGGCACGATCTGGACCGCGTGGCCGGGATCCAGGCGGATCCAATCCTCGAGCCCGACCGGACGCAGAAAGGTGCCGTTGGCCGAGCTGCGATCGCTGACCAGGACCGCCCACTCGCTGATCCGCAGCTCCAGGTGCACGCGCGACACCGCCGTCATCCCCGGCGGCACGACCACCGGCGTGTGGCTGCCGTCCTTGACCTCGATCGCGGCGTCGGGCCCACGCCCGACCAGATAATCCCGATCCAGCACCACCTCCAGGCCGTCGTCGCCCACCAGGCGGCCGAGGATGGGCCTGGGACCTTGCACGTACGCGTCCAGCAGCGGCGCGCCGCAGACGCGGCAGGCGGGGGCGAGCGGATCGTTAAGGTGGCCGTCGGCGCAGGCCTTCCCGGTCACCATCTGAGCTGGGCCCGCCTCGGTGGCAGGCTCCAGGCTGGGGCTGGCCACGGCCACCGTCTCGCTGCCCTGGAAGTCGACCCCGGCCAGGCCGGCCTGGGCTTCGGTGAGGGCCTCCACCGGCGGCATCTTGACCGTGTGGTCCGGGTGCGCCTCGTCGACCACCACCGGCTCGGCTGCCGCAGGAGCGGGCTCCGGGCGCGCGGGCTCCGGCGGGGCGGGTTCCGGCGGCGGCGCCGCTGCGGGGGCCTTTGGCTTGGGGACCACGGTCGCCGCCGCGGCCGAGGACCGGGGAGCCATGTCGAGGCCCGCGCCCAGCACCACGCCGCGCTCCAGGTCGGCCAGCGTCTGCTCGGCCTTCCCGGACCTGCCTCCCACCGTGAGGCCGATCAGCCTGCCGCGCAGGGCCTCCTCGATCCAGCCCCGCGGGTCCGTGGAGGCGAAGTCGAGCTGGGACCCCTCGAGCTTCAGGGCCACCGTCATCGCCCCCGAGACGCAGAGATGGATCTGGGATCCCTCCTCGACCAGTGCGAAGAAGGTCGGGGGGTCGGCGTGCTCGCCCTCCGAGAGGGAGCGCAGGCGGTCGGCCGGGGCGGGGTCGGAACGGCAGGCCTCGATCAGCGCCGCCGCGGTCGGGCTGGAGACGTCCTTGAGGATGACTAAGAGCGACTTCTCGAAGCGGGCGACCAGCCCCTGGCCGGGCCGGACAGCCACCCGCATCTCATCCAGGCTCATCGCTCAGCTGCCCCTCAAGGTAAAGGCGACGTTGGTGTAGCCGCCGATCACCAGGTGATCGCCGGGCCGCAGCTCGGTCGACTGCGGACGGGGCGGGATGCGGACGTGGTTCACATAGACGCCGTTGAGGCTGTTGAGGTCGGTGATCACGAACTGGCCGTCGACGTAGTCGATCCGGGCGTGCCAGCGGGACACGGCCAGGCTGGGCAGGTGGATCTCGTTGCTGTCCATGCGGCCGAAGCGCGTGGGCCGGTCGGTGGGCAGGGGGATCACCGGGATCCCGTCCCAGGTCCCCGAAACCAACAGCGAGGCGCTGGTGAGCGGGGCGCGGGCGGGCACGGCCGGGCGCGCCGGCTCCGCCGGCTGCACCGGCACCGCCACGGTCTCCAGGCCGGAGGGCAGCGCCGGCATCACGGTCGTGAGCGTGCCGGCGGCGACTCCGGGCGCCGCGGCGGCGGCGACCGCGGGCACCGCCGCTGCCACCAGCGCCGGGGCGCCGACCGCGCCCGGCGGCGCCGGCGCCGCCTCTGTGTAGTCGGCCAGCTCGCGGGCGCTGCCCTCTGAGATCTCGGGCACGATGCGCTTCAACCAGGCCGGCATCCACCAGTTGCGCGGCCCCAGCAGGCGCATCGTGGCCGGCACCATCACCACGCGGACGATGCTGGAGTCGAGCAGCACGCCGAGCGCCAGGCCCAGCCCGAGCTCCTTCAGCACCACCGTGTTGCTGACCACGAAGGACCCGAAGGTGAGGACCAGGATCAGGCCGGCCGCCGTGATGATGCCGGCCGTGTGCTGGAGCCCGGTCGCCACCGCCTCCTCGTTGTTGCCGGTGAGCTGGAAGTACTCCTTGACGCGGGCCAGCATGAAGACCTCGTAGTCGGTGGAGAGCGCGAACAGGATCACGTAGAGGATCCCGGGCGTGATCACGGTGATGTAGCTCGTGGAGTCGAACTGGAAGAGCCCCGAGCCGAGGCCGTGCTGGAAGATCAAGGACAGGATCCCGAAGGTGGCGGCGATCGAGACCAGGTTCATGATCATGGCCTTCACCGGCAGCGCCACCGACTGGAAGAACATCATCAGGATGACCAGGATGATCAGGGCGATCGCCACCGCGATCATCGGGAAGCGGTCGAAGAGACCGGTCGAGAAATCGGCGATCACCGCGGTCTGCCCGCCCACGTAGACCGCCGCCGTGCTCAGCTTGGTGACGGCGGGCACGGTGCTGGCGCGCATGTCCTTGACCAGCTGGGTGGTGCGGGCGTCGTTGTCCGCGTACTTGGAGACCACGGTCACGATGGTGGTGTCGTCGTTGCGGGTGAGGTTCACGAAAGCCGCGGCCGCCGGCTGCAGCGGCCCCAGGCTGCTCGGCGTGAGGCTGGAAAACTGCGCGTCGGGGAGCGAGGCCAGCGCGGTCGAGAGCGAGCTCACGCTCGAGACGCGGCTGTCGGCGGCCAGGTTGGTGCTCAGCTGGCGCACGCCCATGAGCACGTCGGGCGTCCACACACCGTCTTGGGCCGGCGTCCGGATCACCACGTAGATGGGCGCCAGCTGGCCCGGCGCGTACGCGGTGTGTGCCAGGGTGGTGCCGGTGGCGACCTCGGTGCCCTTGGGCGGCGCCGGCGAGCCGAAGGCGATGGTCGCCACCGGCGCGGCCAGCCCCAGCAGGACCACCAGGCAGAGGGCCAGGAAGACCCAGGGCCGGGCCATCACGAAATGGCTGAAGCGGTACCAGATTCCGACCTCGCCGCGCTTGGGGCCCCTGCCGCGCGGAATCACCCGCAGCCACTCCAGCCGGCGGTTGAGGATGGCCATCAGCGCCGGCAGCAGGGTGTTGGCCAGGATCACCAACAGGACCGCCACCAGGAGCACCGCGAGGCTGATCGAGCGCACGACCATGATCGGCCAGAGGATGGCCGTGATGGCCCCCATGGCCAGCATCACGGTGATCGCCGAGTACAGGATCGAGCGCCCCGCATTGGCCATCGTGATGGCCAGGGCGCGGTCCGGAGGATGACCCGCGGCCATCTCTTCCCGATAGCGCGTCAGGATGATCAGCGAGTAGTCGATGCTCAGGCCGAGGCCGATCAGGGAACCCACGTTGAGCGCGAAAATGGAGACGTCCATGAAGCGCCCGAGGATCCCCAGCAGGACGGTCGTGAAGGCTACGCTGAAGAGCCCCAGCAGCAGCGGCACAACCGCGGCCAGCACGGTGCGGAACACGATCAGGAGCATCACCACGATGATCGGCAGCGTCACGAACTCCGCCCGGTGGAGGTCCTCCTGGGCGGCCGTCTGGCCGTCGACCGCCGCCGCCGGGCCGCCCAGCACGTAGTGCTCGAGCGAGATGCCGGCGAGCTTCGACCGGAGCTTGCGCACCAGGTTCTCGAGCGCGGTCTGGTCGCCGTTGGCGGCGATCGGCATCAGCATCGCGTGGCGATCGCCGCTTACCAGTGAGGCGAGCTGGGCGTCGTAGAAGGTGGTGACCTTGGTCACGCCGTCCACGCCGCGCGCGGTGCCGGCGGCGTCGGTGACCGCGCTCTGGAAGCCGGCGTCGTCGACGGTGGCGGTCGAGGAGTGGAAGAGGACCACGAGGCTGCTCTGGGAGGCCATCTGGAACTCGTCGCCGAGCAGCTTGTCCGCCTTCTGTGACTCGGTCTGGTCGATCTCCAGGCCACCCGACTTGAGGTAGTCGGCGGCAGTCGGGGCAAAGCGAGGAGCGAGAGCCAGCAGGAGCACGATCCAGGCGCCCAGCACGAACCATCGGAAGCGATGGACGCGCAGCGCCAGGGACGCCATGGGATCGTTCATCCGGCCCTCCACTCCAGCAATCCGGGCCGCGCGCGGCCCAGCAGCCCTTCCATCCCCACCCGGGGCCGGAGCGTAAGGCTTTGCCCGAACGCTGTCCAGAGACGGCGCCCGGCATAATCTTCCGCGACGTCCAGGCGGCTCAGCCGGTAGTAGGAGGGGGGCGACCAGGGTGCACGCGGGGAGCGCGAGGCGAGCGGCCGCGGGCCCGGTGCGCTGGCTCCACCATCTCGGCGAGCACGCCCTCGCCTTCCACCATTCACCGGTCGTCCATCACCAGCAGCAGCTGGCCCAAGAGGAGCACGCCGCCCGGACCATGGTCCTTCCCGCGGGCGCCCCCGCCGGCGTGCTGATCAGGAACCCGTGGCCGGTGCTGGCGATCCTCTGTCTCGGTTTCTTCATGATCCTGCTGGACACCACGATCGTGAACATCGCGGTGCCCAGCATCATCACCAGCCTGGGGGCCAGCCTGGACCAGATCCTCTGGGTGCTGAACGCCTACATCCTGGTCTACGCGGCCCTCCTGATCCCGGCCGGCCGCCTGGGTGAGCTGTACGGCCAGCGGACCCTGTTCCTGATCGGGATCGTGATCTTCGTCCTCGCCTCCGCCGGCTGCGGCTTCGCCCAGAGCACGCAGCAGCTGCTGGCCGCCCGCGCCGCACAGGGGCTGGGCGGGGCGCTGCTTACGCCGCAGACGCTGGCGCTGCTGACCGAGGTCTTCCCGCCCCGGTCGCGAGGCGTGGCGCTGGGGGTCTGGGGGGCGACGGCCGGGGTGGCGGCGGCCGCCGGGCCACTGCTTGGCGGCCTGATCGTGAGCGATCTGGGCTGGCGCTGGATCTTCTACGTCAACCTGCCCATCGGCGCCCTGGCCATCGCCGGCGCCCTGGCCCTGGTGCCGGACCTGAAGCCTGCCCGCGACCACGACATCGACCTCGTGGGCGTGCTCCTGGCCGCGGCCGGCATGACGCTGCTGGTGTACGGGCTGATCGAGGGCCACCGCTTCAACTGGGGCGCCTTCTGGGGACCCCTCACCATCGTCGAGATGCTGGTCGCGGGTGGCCTGTTGGTGGTGGCCTTCATCCTCTGGGAGCGCCTGCATCCGCAGCCGCTGATCCCGACGCTGCTCTTCCTCGACCGCAACTTCGCGGTGGCCAGCGTGGTCGGTGCCCTGGTCGGCTTCGCCCTGCTGGCCTTCTTCTTCGTCTTCGCGCTCTACCTGCAGTCGGCGCGCGGCATGTCCGCCCTCCAGGCCGGCCTGCTGATCTCCCCCCTGCCGCTGGCCTCCATGTTCACGGCTCCCGTCGCCGGTCACCTTTCGGACCGGATCGGCGGCAAGCCGATCCTGATCCTCGGCCTGCTGCTGTTCGGCGTGGGGTTTGCGGGCGAGGGGCTGCTGGCCGGACCGGACTCCCCGGCCCTGACCATGGTGCCGGCGATGGTGGTCACCGGGGCCGGGCTGGGCATGACCTTCGCGCCCCTGACGGCGCTCGCCCTCGAGGGCATCCGCCCGGCCACCGCCGGCGTGGCGGCCGGAGTCCTGAACACCACCCGCCAGGTGGGCAGCGTGCTGGGCGGCGCCGTGATCGGCGCCATGCTGCAGATCCAGCTCGCGTCCCGGCTGCACGAGGAGGCGCTGGCGCGCACCTCTGCACTGCCGCCGGAGGTGCGCGACCGCGTGCTCCAGCTCTACTCGGGCACGGGCGCCGTCAGCATGGGCGGGTCAGCCGGCTCCGCCACCGCGGGCGCCGCGCCCGAGGTCGCCAGCCAGGTGACGGCCGCGGTCCAGGCGATATTCAGCCACGGCTTCGTGGAGGCCATGCGCGCGCCCATGCTGACGGGCGCCGGGGTGCTCTTCGCGGCCGCCGTGATCTCCCTCGCCTTCCGCCGCGGGCGCGTCCCGGCCGGCGATCAGCCGGAGGCGGTGCGGACGGCGACCTCGTAGATCCGGCGCTCCACGGTCAGCCAGTAGGGCCGCATGGGCGTGGTCGTCTCGCGGTGGACGGGATCGTCCTCCCAGGCCAGGAAGGCCTCCCGGCTCTGCCAGGTGCCCATCAGGATGTAGGTCCCGGGTCGCTCGGGGTCACGCAGCAGCTCGTCGGTGAGGTGCCCCGGCGTGCCGCGCACCCGCACGCTGACGTCGGCGAAGGCGGCCTCGAAGAGCTCGCCGTTCTCGGGCTTTATGGTCGCGAACACCATGACTCTGACCACGGCTGCTCAAATCCCTCCGTCTACGACCTGGGTGGCGCCGTTCACGTAGGCGGACAGCGGCGACACCAGGAAGAGGCAGGCGCCGGCGATGTCTTCGGGCTGCGCCAGCCGGCCCAGCGGTATCCGGTTGAGATAGTAGGCGCGGCGCTCGGGGCTCAGGTTCGCGGCCTGGTCCGTCTCCACGATGCCGGGGGCGACGGCGTTGACGCGAACGCCGCGCGCGCCCAGCTCGCGAGCCAGCGACCGGGTGAGGCCCAGCAGTCCGGCTTTGGCCGCCGTGTAGTGGGCGAGGCCGGACTGGCCGACCAGCGCCACCGCGGAGCCGACGTTGACCACGGCGCCGCCCTCGCGCAGCAGGGGCAGCAGCGCCCTGGTCACCAGGTAGGCGCCGGTCAGGTTGGTGTCGAGCACCCGCCGCCACTCCGCCAGGTCGAGGTCGGCCAGCTGATGGTGGCCGACCACGCCGGCGTTGTTGACCAGGATGTCGATGCCGCCCAACCGCTCCCGCAGCGTGCTGGCCAGGGCCGCCACCGACGCCTCGTCGCCCACGTCCGCTGCGACCAGGAAGCTGCCGCCGCCGGCCTCCCGCAGCTCTTGCGCCAGCGCGCGCGAGGCCTCGCTGGGCCGCAGGTGGCAGAAGGCGACGCGCACCCCCTGGGCTGCCAGCGCCAGGCCCACCGCCCGGCCGATGCCGCGCGTGGCGCCGGTCACCAGCGCGGCCTTGCCGGCCAGCCCAAGGTCGAGCCCGGCGCCCGCGGGCGGGCTCATCCGGGGGCGTCCCAGCTGTAGAACTCGACCGCGAAGGCGTCGCGCGGCGACCGCCAGGTGGCTGGGTTGTAGGGCGTGATGTACGCCGCCAGCCGCTCCGAGATTTCGCGGAAGAGCGGATGCTCGCGTATCTCCGAGACCGCCTCGCCGGCGTCCAGCTCTGTCTCGACCAGGTGGAAGTAGAGGTCCTCCCCCATCCGGAAGAGGCTGCGGTGCCGCACCCGGCCCAGACGTGGCAGCTCGGTGGCGTCGGACTCGGCGAAGACGCGCGCGATCTCAGCCTCGGAGCCCGGCTGCATGCGCGCCACGATCAGCGCGAAGCGGCTCACAATCGCGGGATGGTGCGGGCGCTGCTGGAGATGCGGGTCCGCGCCGGCGCCGAGCAGGACTTCGAGCTGGCCTGGAAGGCCGTGGCGCGGCTGGCCGCCCGGGCTCCGGGCAACCTCCGCCAGGCCCTGCTGCGCGACCCCCGCGAGCCGGGCCGCTTCGTGATCTCCACCGACTGGGCGACGGCCGAGGATTTCCGGACCTTCGAGCGCAGCCCGGAGCAGGAGGCGGCCACGGCCCCGCTGCGACGGCTGCGCGAGTCGGCATCGATGTCCGTCTTCGAGGTGGCGGTCGCTTTCGAGGGCACCAGGGAGGCCGGCTAGAGGGGGGCGGCTTCGATGATGCTGACCGGGATCACCGCGCCGGTGGGGATGACGCGGTCCAGCCGGAAGCCCGCGTCCGACAGCAGCCGGCGGTGGTCCTCCTCGCTGCGCACGGCGCCCCCGCGCAGCACCAGCAGGTGCAGGTCCAGCCACTTCCCGAAGAAGGGGGCGTCGCCGGGCGGGATCAGCATCTCCACGATCAGGAGACGCCCGTCGGGCGTCATGGCCTCGCGCACCTTGCGCAGGACGCCGGTCGCCACCTCGTCGTCCCAGCTGGTCAGGACCCGGGACAGAATGTAGCGGTCGGCGCCCGCCGGGACCGAGTCGAAGAAGCTGCCGGGGATGGCCTCCGCACGACCGCCCAGCCCGGGCGCCGCAAACCGGCGGCCGGCCGCTTCGGCCGCCCGGGGCACGTCGTAGACGGCGCCGGTCAGGTGGGGGTGGGCGCGCAGGATGGCGGCCAGCAGGCCGCCGTCTCCGCCGCCCACGTCGATCACGCGCTGGGCGGGCGAGAAGTCGTAGGCCACCGGCACGCGCTCCCGGACCTGGGCGGTCACGCTCGCCATGGCCTGGTCGAACAGGCGCCCCAGCTCGGAGTCGGTGTCGACCTGACCCTGGAAATCGGCGCCGTGCGCCGCCTCGTAGGCCGGCCGGCCGGTGCGCAGCGTGACCAGCAGCTCGCCCCACGCGCGATAGCCGCCCTCCTGCGACATCCTCACCAGCGGCACCAGGGTGGCCGGATCGTCCCGCACCAGGTAGGTGCCAAGCGGCGTCAGCTCGACCTCGTCCTCGAGGGTGCGCACCACACCCACCGTGGCCAGTGCGCGCAGCAGCCGCCCCAGCGGGCCGGCCTCGACCCCGGCGCCGGCTGCCAGCTCACCCACCTTGCGCGGTCCGTCGCGCAGCGCGTCCGGAATCCCGAGCTCGCTGAAGGCCGCCAGCGACTGCGACACCCAATAGCCGGTCAGCTTCTCGAGCAGCAGCACCGGCGGCGGCCGCTCGCCGGCGGCACCGGCGCCGGCGGCCGGCGCCGAGCCGTTGCCGGTGGGGGCACCCCCGGAACGGTGGGTGACCAGGTCCATGAAGCTGCGCATGTAGAAGGAGCGGATTCCGTCCACGCTGCTGAGGTCGCGCTGCTCGGCCAGGTGCGGGTTCAGGGCCTCCTCGGTGGCCCTGATCTCGGGCTGGGTGCCCAGGTGGCGCATGACCTTGAAGAGCTCGCCCTCGATCTCCAGGACCCGCACGACCCAGGTCCCCTTCATGAAGACCGTGGTGCTCAGCAGCCGGGTGTGCTCGTCGATCTCGGCCTGGGGACGCCCGTAGCTGGAGAGAATGCGCGCCACCGCCTGCTCGCTGCCGGGCTTGATCGCGAACATGATCGCGTAGCGCTCAGGCACGGCGCGCCCGGGCCTCGATCTTGTCCTTGATGGTCCCCATCTGGACCGGCGTGTTGGTGTTGATGCGCTCCGCCATCTGCTCGTCGTCTACCGGGGCGGTGGGCTTCATGTGGAAGTCCTGCACCCAGCGCATGCGGGTGCCACCCGAGACTGCGTGGTAGTCCCACTCGATGTTCATGTACTCGAAGGGCCCGGTCTCGACCCGGTGTGCCTTCACGGTGTGGGTGGCGGCGTCCGGCGTGCGCCGGGAGACCCAGCTCCAGACCTTGCCGTTCTCGTCCGGATGCAGGGTGAGGCGGAAGAGCACGCTGTCGCCGTCGCGCTCCAGGATCGTGGCCTCCGCGTATTCGGTGAAGAGCTGCGGCCAGCTCTCGACGTCGTTGGTGATCGCCCAGACCTCTTCCAGCGGGGCGTCGATCACGACCTCGTTCTCGGTGCGCATCAACGGGTCTCGGTGTCGACGTGGCCGAGCTCGGGCCGCGGCGCCAGGGGGCCGAGGTGGAACACGAAGAACGCCTCGTCCGGGCCGCTGTTGACGAGCCGGTGCCGGACGTTGATCGGGATCAGCAGCGCCTGACCGGCCGCCATCGCGTGGGTCTGGCCGTCCAGGCGCACCTCCAGGGCGCCGCGCACCAGGTAGAGGAACTCCTCGGAGTAGGGGTGGTAGTGCTCGCTCACCCAGTCCGACGCCGCCAGGGTGGCGACCCCCATGAATCCTGACGTCGAGCCCGCGGCGGTGGGCGTGAGCAGGGCGCGCACGTCACCCCCCCGACGGGTGTTGGCGGGCACGTCCGCCGCGGTTACGAAGCGCGCGCCGCGCGCGACCGATGGCTCGCCTGTGCTCACAGCCCCCCCTTTTGCCCCGGTGACTCGCCGGGCGAACGATGTATAGCACATGGCCGCGGGCCTGATAATGGCGGCGCCATGCCTGGGGGAGAGGCGGGGGGGCCGGCGGTAGGAATCGGCGCGCCCGCCGCCGGGCGGCCGAGCGTGTCGCCGGCCGGCTCACCGCTCCCGCCCATCGAGCTGCCCACCAACTGTGCGGGCTGTGGTATCGATCTGGACCCGGACGCCCTGCGCCTGCAGACGTACGTGTGCGAGTGCGGGCACCACTTCCCGCTGCACGGGGAGGCCTGGATCGCCCTGCTTGCGGACCAGGGATCCTGGCGCGAGTACTGGGCCGACCTGCGGCCGGTCGACTTCCTGCACTGGAACGTGCCCAAGTCCTACAGCGCCACCCTGGCCGAGGCTGCGCAGGAGGGTCTCAACGAGGCGGTGCGCACCGGCACCTGCGAGATCGCCGGCCATCCCGTCTGGCTGGCCGCCTTCGACTTCCGCTTCGTGGGTGGCACGCTGAGCGTGGTCGCCGGCGAGCGCCTGGTGCGCGCCATGGAGCGCGCGCGCCACGAACGGATCCCATTCGTGCTGGTGACCGCCTCGGGGGGCGCCCGCATGCAGGAGGGCGTGCTGGCGCTCATGCAGATGGC
>Ga0070707_100000709_pt1 | contig 33233 bp, 34 predicted proteins | sample KBSK5502metaG_FD_65468 | JGI IMG/M metagenome (GOLD analysis project Ga0070707, IMG submission 65468) | Corn, switchgrass and miscanthus rhizosphere microbial communities from Kellogg Biological Station, Michigan, USA - KBS K5-50-2 metaG | ecosystem: Host-associated > Plants > Roots >... | reverse complement strand
AGGAAGATAATCTCCACGCTCGGCATCCAGGATCTGTGCGTTCCGAAAAAGATAGCGTGCCATCGGTCCTTGCTGCGTCCTCCGTTCTTGGAACATCTGGAATTCTTCACCTCTGCTCTGCTGAAATCTCAGACAAAGAGGAGCTTCCTTTCCATTCTGCTCTGTTTCCCTCCTCTTTGTCAACCCTCCGGGGTCTCTGTGAGAATCGCGGGTTCTGGCTCCATTTCCTTTCCACATGGACACACGAGGGATTGAAGTTCCTTCTTCCGCCGATCGTCGAGGTGATTCGTTGAGGAAAGGCAGTTCCTGGGGGAAATCGATGCCCTGGCTAGCCCTCCGCTGGTTCCCACCTTTCCAGGAGCAAGCGAGAGTGGGCGATCATCGCCCGGTGATACGCTGCTTCGCTCGGACCCAGCTGCTGGCTTTGCCGTTCATGCTGCGCCAGGGCTTTCCGCGCGCCCTCCAGCGCCTTTAGTGAGACGGCGGCCACCTTGACCGCCTCTGCTGGAAGGGGCTGCCATGTTGGAGAGTTGCGCCAGTTTAAATAGGGGCAGTTGCGGCACTGGTTGGCGCAACAGAAGCCCCGCCGCAAAAGGCGCGGAGCGGGTGGCCACGTAGAAGCCGTTCGAGTCGATCTCCCAATCCGTTGAATCTGTCATTGCGCCTCTCATCCAGGTGGCTGATGCTCCACAAGACGTAGAGCGAGGTCTATGCGTTGTTCCCTATAGCGGTGACTGGGAAGATTGAGTCTTCCTGCTGCTTCTAACGGTCTTGGAACAAGTTTTGCGTATGACGCCAGCCGCAACCGGATCGCGCGAGGATGCCGTCCAGCGCTCGCGGCTGCACAACGCGGGCCCGCGTCGTGCGTGACCGAATGGAGTTCGGGAACACCAGCCACCCGGACGACACATGCAGTGATCGTTAGCCAGTCGGCAGCCCGAGCAGGCGCACGGCATTCCCGGAGTAGACGAGGCGTGCCAGGGCGGCGGTCTCGTAGGGCCAGCCGAGTGACCACCACAGGCCAAAGTCGGACCGGCTCTCGGCCGGATAGTCGGCCCACGCCGCGCTGCGCGTCGGGTGCAGCCACACGGCGCGGCCGGCCTCCTCGAGCCTGCCCAACAGCGGCTCGAAGCGCGCATCGTCGAGCGCGGAGCCCAGGACGTTGGTGTAGAGCTGTGCGCCCAGCGCGCCGAGCTGAGCCAGAGCGCGGTCGAGCTCGCGTAAGGCAAGCTCGACGTCCGAGAGCGGCAGCGCGGCCGCGAATCCGGCGAAGCGGGCCGGAAAGCGCTGGACCAGTTCCGCCATCTCGTCATTGGCGATGCGGGCAAACTCGGCCGAAACTTCCGGCGGCCCGACCTCTTCCAGCGGCGGCACGGCCAGCACCAGGACCTGTGCGTAATCGCCGTACGGCTCGATCTTCCGCCACCTCGCGTCCAGGTCGGTCAGCACAGGATCGAAGGAGAAGACGCCCTCGCGGTAGTAGTCGAGCCGGCTCGGAGCCATGGTTTCCTCCAGCTGCCGCTCCAGCCGAGAGAGATACGAACGAGGCAGGATGTGTGCGAACGCATCGATCTTCCGCATGTGTGACTCCTTCGCTGAACAGGGATATGTCAGAACTGAGAACGCAAAGAGTTAAGAAAGCGCGCAAGCCCTGCTCTTTTCGCAAGCTTTCGCCGCTAACCTACAAGAGCCAACGTCTTCAACATGTCCAATCGCTGGCGGAACGCCTCGCGTTGTTGGACCAAGGAAACCTTTTGCTTCACGGTGGTCCGAACCCGGAAGAATTGACGAACCTCATCAAATGCACGGCAAAAGCAAGCTGCTGCCACGAAACTTCCAAAGCCACACATGGGATAGTATCGCTGTTTGATGCCTCGGTGATCTTGTTCCAGGTGGTTGTTTAGATACACATTTGTCCGATGTACCACCTCATTTCCTATCGTCTCGCATATTGCACGGGGATAAGAACGATGCCCATCTGTCGTGACTTGCCCTGGAGCATGGCCAACGAGAGCAAGAGCTCGCTGAAAAAACTGTTTTGCCGCGTCCATATTCCGCTTCTCACTTAGCCGTGAATCAACCAGATTGCCGTCCCGATCAATGGCCCGATACAGATAGCACCACTTTCCCTGAACCTTGATGTAGGTCTCATCAACATGCCAGGATCTTCCTGCTTGGCCGCGCCGTATTGTGCGTAATTGGTCGGCCATCAAGGGTGCAAACCGCGCTTAAGAGTCCCGGACCGTCTCATGTGTAAAAACGAAGCCACGTTCCAAAAACATCTCTGCTACATCCCGCAAGCTCAGTTTATAGCGTAGCCGCCACAGCCATTTGGTCTCCAACCAGAGCGAATATGGTATAATAGAGCTATCTGTTAACCAACCTCGTAGCGCAGCCCTCTAAGCTCGGGTGAGTGGCTAGGAGTGATGCCTATGGCTACTATCGAAGAACGAGTACAAGCTCTTGAGCAAGAAATTGCCGCCCGAAAACAAGCCGAAGAAATGCTTACAATTGCAGTACGTGCTCTTGTCTCAAAAGAGGCGTTTGAAAAACTACAGGAGACTATCGAAGAATCTCAGGAACAAAACGGCAAGCTATTCAACGTGCTCATTAACCAGGGTACTCTCCACAACGAGCGAATGACAAACCTCCAAGGCCAGATCATCGACCTAGATGGAAATGTTAAAAGACTCCAGACTGAGATGCGGGAAACACGGGGAGATATTACCGACTTGAAATCTATAGCTCAGCAAATTCTAGCTCGTTTACCCGAAGAACCATAGTCTAGTTAGCACCGCAGCGGGAACAAGCCCTTAACAAAAATCGCTGTACAGCAACGCCCACGATATACTACGGAAAAGATGATATAGAGCATCACATAAAACGGCCTGAGAATCACATTCTGAACGACCACGGACAACCAGAGGAGCCTGTCCTAAATTTTGTGTTTTTTGATGTGCAGGACGAGAGAGCTTCTTCTTTTTTTCCACCTAGAGCCGCTCTATATTGTTCAGCTTACTATATAAGCGCGAAAAACTAAACTGACTCAGACCAGGGGGAAGCTGCCATGAAGTGCGCAATCTGCCAACATAGAGAAGCTGAACCAGTATAAAGCTGCATAAATGATGACCATACTGGCTACTCAGCACACTCGTTCATCTTGTACGATTAGAGAGCAGCATTTTTTCATTTATACGCTTCTCAAGGTAGAACTCCGCTAACTGGTGGTTGAGCATAAAACCCCTTTGCGACCAGGAGCATCAAAATGCCGGTAAGCTATACCAATCGCAAGGGCGTTACGTACACGCTGTACCGGGGGCATACCAGGACCGGCAAGCCGCGTTATTACTTTGGTCGCCCCGGCCTGGGTCAAGGCGAACCGGTCGTGGAACTTCCGCCCAGCTTCACGATCAGTGAGAGCGTCAACGGCGTGGTCTCCCTGGTCAAAGACCACCCCTCGCTGATCCAGCCAGAGGAGGTAGAGGCCGTCGAGGCGGCGGTGCAGCAGCACCCCGAGGCGCACCGCTACCGGGTCGCCGTCAAGGGCAACCGGATCGAGGTCTACGAGCAGATCGGCCCCGATTACAACGAGCTGGTCAGCGAACTGCACCTCCCTGGCCTATCGAGACCGGGCCTTGCCGAGGAGTTGCGGGCCCTGGAGGAGCGCCACGCGCACTACATACCGGTGCTTCGCTTCACCCTCCTGGATTCGAAGCAGCGGAGGTTCGGCTCAGAGCGGATGTCCTCCCTGGGGGGATCGACGGCTGGCTGGAATTGGGGCAGACGGGACCCGTGGCAGAGTTGGCCCGTGCGCTCGTCCCCACTCTGGGTACCGATGCGTTCTTTGAACTCTGGTGAGCCAGCGACAGACTCGGATGTGCGAAAGTACATCCCAGAAGGTCCCTCCCCCGAAGGGAAGCAGTGCTGGGACGCTGCTGCTCTCGCGCAGAATTCACGACTTGCCAAGCATAGCCTCGGGATCGTAGACTGTCCGGCCACCCACTATCGTGAAGACGGGCCGCAGTGACGGGAGATCGTCGATCGGACAGGTGATCGGGTTCGACCGGAAAGCCACCAGGTCGGCGAGCCGGCGGGGTTCGAGCGTACCCCGTCGATGGCTCTCGCCGTTGAGCCGCGCGCCAGCAACGGTGTACAGCTGCACAGCTGTGTACTGGTCGATGGCATACTCCGGTCCCTGGATGCCCGCTTTCAACGTGCCCCTGGTCACCATGCCCCATAGCGAAAGCCCCGGGTTGAACGAGCTGACCGGGTGGTCAGTGCCGGCGGAGAGCGAGGCTCCTTCTTCTAACCACGCTCGGACGGGCATGATCTCACGGGTGCGCTCTTCGCCCCAGCCATCGAGCAGCACCGACCCCAGCGTGTACAGCAGCGGGTGCTGGACGGTCACCGGGATGCCAAGCCGGATGGCGCGCGCTCGCTGCCCGGCATCAGCCAGGAACCCATGCTCAATCACCAGCGTGCCGGGGCCCAGGCCAGGATTCTCCTTGATGACCTGCTCGTACACGTCTAGCAGCGTGCGCACCGCACGATCACCGATGGCATGCGTGCCGATTTTCCACCCCCGGCGCACAGCGAAGTTGATGATGGTCAGGAGATCGTCAGGGCTCCAGAGCAGATGCCCCCGGTAGCCCGGATTATTTACATACGGCTCGTCGAGGGCGCCTCCTTCCGCTCCCCCGTCCAGGCCGAACTTAAGCCCCCACAGCTTGAGGAGGTCGTCCCCAAAGCCGCTGCGCACCCCAAAGCCCTCGATGATGGCCATCCTTTCCGCCAGCGTCGCGGCCATCGGCGCCAGCATGAGCCGGCTGCGGACGGTCAGCTCGCCCCGTTCCCAGAGCGCCTGGTACACCGGCACCTGCTCACGTGCCACCCACGGATCTCGCACGGTTCCGATGCCGTAGGAGTTGTACTCCCGGCATGCCAATCTCAATCCCTCGACCATCTGTTCATGCGTCATCGCTGGCACCAGTGCTACGACGGGCGCGTAAGCTGGGGGCTCAATGAGCACGCCGGTCGGGGTGCCATCGGGGAAGCGTATGATGGTGCCTCCCGGCGGGTCGGGAGTCTCCCGCGTGATACCCCCGAGTGTGAGTGCCAGGGAGTTGGCGACGACCATATGCCCACCACGCCTGACCAGCACGGGATGGTCCCGCGTCGCATCGTCGAGTTCAGGCGCGGTTGGCAGGCGTCCCTCTGCCAGGTTGACCTCATGCCAGGCAGCAGAGGTCTGGATCCAGGTGCCTGGAGGAGTCAGAGCTGCGCGCTGTCTGAGCAAGTCGATGAATTCGGCCAGGGTGTGCGCCCGGTCAACCGGAACCAAATTCATATTCTGGGCAGCGAGCATGAGATGGTTATGGGTGTCTTCGAAAGTCGGCAGGATGGTCAAATCCGGGGCATCGAGGACCCGGGTATCGGCACCGATCAACCCGTCCAGACCATGGGAGCCCTGCGAGACCGCCACGATCCATTCATCACGGATGGCAATGGCCTGGTAGACCGCGCGATGTTGGGCCATGGAGTAAATGGCGCCGGCACGGATCAGCAGGTCCGCCAGGCGCGGAGCATGAGGCGAGAGGGACTCATCAAATGGAACCGGCTCTAATTGCTGTGCCATCGTCTTTTCTCCTGAGCTATAGTATAGCATAGTTCGCCCCAAGCCGGAACAGACTCGCTGCTCGGTCTTCAATCGAGTCATGAAGCAGACGGCCTGAAATGGGGCTCCGACTGTAAATCCCAACATTCTGCGGCTCATACGCCCCCTTACTGCTGCCAAAGGTGGTATGCTACAGCCAGCATGGATCACCATCGTCGAGTGATCCCAAACACCCCGGCATCTGGTGCCTGGGAGTGCTCGTGGAGGAGGCATGGAAGCGGGCTTGCCGTAGCGATGCCGTGATGTGCAGAGACGGGAGCGCCAGGCCCGACGACCGCTGCTCGCAGGAGCAGCCATGCGCGAGTGAAACTGAGAAAGCGAGGTGCATCATGGAAGTCTTTGATGCGGTGCGCACGGTCCTGGCAGTCCGGCAATTTCAAGCGAAGCCGGTGCCTGAACCACTCGTCCAGCAAATCCTCGAAGCCGGACGCTTGACGGCCAGTGGTGGGAATAGCCAACCCTGGCATTTCATCGTGGTGCAGGACAAGGAGATGCTGCGCCAGCTTGGCGCACTTGTGCGGACCGGTCCCTATATCGCACAGGCCCCCTTAGCGATTGTGGTCGGGATGGAGCCAAGCCCAGTGGCGGTCTCCGATGTGAGCCGGGCCATTCAATCTATGATCCTGACCGCCTGGGCCCAGGGCATCGGCTCAAACTGGACCGGGTTCAAAAATCTCACCCAGGTGAATCCCGTGCTCGGGATGCCCGAGGAGATCGAGATTCTGGCCATCCTGCCTTTTGGCTATCCAGTCACGGTATTGGGCAAGGGCCACAAGAAGCGGAAGTCGTTGCGTGAAATCGCTCACCGTGAACGGTGGAACCAGCCGTTCGAGTAAAAGGTTGCTCAGCAATGACGCAGCGTAGAGGAACTGCAAGCAGGGGGAGACCCACACTTCAAAGTTCCTCTTCTCCTCACAGAGATGTGGTTTTGTCATGCTCAACTGCATCTATCAAGAGTGGCCATGAGCCATATTATGAGTCAAAAATGGCGAGGATATGGTCCTTTCGACACCGAGCTTGAACGCTGAGGCAGGAGGCTGGCAACCAGGCTCAGTTTGCCCGTTCGCCACCACTAAGATGCGGAAGAGCCCCATTCATCTTGCTCAAAACACAAGGCGGCAGATTGTTCATGATCCTTGCTCGGTCTGCATGAGGAGATCTGTTCAAAAAGCACCATTTTGATTTGGAGAGTCTTGCGGTACTTCCTGACCGGCTTCCCACTCCTCGATAATCTGGTTGTCCTGGAAGCGAAAGCGGAACTGGGGATGGATATATTGTTCGTACGCTTCGCGCACGTTCCCGGAGGAAGCCAGGCGCAGGAAGGAGATGGCCCTCTCTTTGTTGTTCATCGCTATATTCCTTCATAGGCTCTCTGTAATGTGGCAAGATCAAATTTCTTCATCGGCAAGAACGCCTGCGTGATCCGGTCAATCTGCTCCCGCGTGCCGTTCTGCATCATCTCGCCCATCACCGTTGGCCAGATCTGCCAGGAGAGACCAAACTGGTCTTTCAGCCAGCCACATTGTTCCGCCTGTGGATCAGCAGACAGCTTTTCCCAGTAGTAATCGATTTCTGCCTGCGTTTCGCAGGGCACAAGCAAAGAGGTGGCCTCATTGAACGTAAAATTATGTGCTCGCGCGCTGTCCATAGCGGCAAACCAGCTTCCCAGGAGAGAGAAATCGGCGAACATAAGCGTTCCTTCCTGATCCGGCTCCATACTCTGCAGGTAACGAGCCGTTATGCCTCGCCTGGAACCCTTGAAGACCGCGCAATAAAAATCAATCGCTTCCTCGGCATGACCGGCGTTTATCCCGGTAAACATCAACGACGGAATGATGAAGGGCCGCTCTTCGCCCGCGGGATTCGTGAGCATGAGCTGCCAGGACAGTCCATAGCGGTCTTGGATCCAGCCATAGCGTTCGCTAAACGGGTAGGTATCAAGAGGCATCAGAGCTGTCCCGCCTTCCGACAACTGCTCCCAGAGCCGATCTAAATGCGCTCGCGCATTGTTGTCTTTTGATGGGTCATAGTTGAGGAGAAATGAAACCGAAGGATTGAAGGTGAAAAGCGGTCCGGCGCTGATGGCCATGAACGGCTGTCCGGCAAGTCTAAACGAAACCACATCACACTCTCCCGAAGGGGTATCATGCAGCGTGGTGATATTCGTTACTTGTGAATCCGGCAGCAAAGACGTGTAAAACTCGGCCGCCTCTTTCGCTTCTTTGTCGAACCAGAAATGCGGGGTGATGGTTGGCATGATGTGATTCCTTTCTTTGCCATCTGGATTCGTTTCTACACGTTACCAAGTGTATCAGATGGTGTCCACTCACCAACGAGTTGAGAGTCCCTTAAACGGTTTTGCTGTCAGAGGGCAATAGTGGAGGTGCGGCATGGACATGAAGCGAGGAATAGAGCCGATTCAGACGATGCGGGATGTCGAATCCTGCCAAATCCCCCCTTCGGCACTCGCGACCGCCTGAAGCCAGGATACAAGCCGCTTCAGGCGGTTCTCATTTCTACTTAACACCCCTATTGACACCCTAACTGAGAGCGGCGCAAGACCTTGACATCGTATCCTTAGGAATTCATTCATTTGTGAGGAGAACATTTATGACTGAGGATACTACCTCGTTGGTGACCGTCTACCAGGATTGGGATACCTATCAACAACGTCTCCTCCAGGCCGTTGCCCCGCATGTGTGCTCGATTCGTGACCTGATCGCGCACATGATCGGCGCGCGGCGCGCCAGGTGGTTTCACTCTGTTCTGGGCGAGGGTGATGATGTCCGCTGGTAAAATGCATATCGACGAAGTGGACGTCAATGTCGCTCTCGTGGGCCGGTTGCTCGCCGCGCAGTTTCCGCAGTGGGCAGACCTTCCCATTGAGCCGGTCCACTCCGCTGGGACCGACAACGCGCTCTATCGGCTCGGCGCCGACCTGGCTGTGCGACTCCCTCGTATCGACGGTGCCACCGGGCAAGTGGACAAAGAGCACCAGTGGTTGCCAAGACTTGCCCCGCTCCTCCCGCTTGCCATTCCTGTCCCGCTCGCGAAGGGGACACCGGGCGAGGGCTACCCTTGGCATTGGTCCGTCTACCGGTGGCTCGAAGTCGAGAACGCGACCATCGAGCGCATCGCCGATCCAGGCCAGGCGGCGCGTGATCTGGCACAATTCATAGCTGCCCTGCAGCGGATCGATCCCACGGGTGGCCCACCCCCTGGGGCGCACAACTCCTTCCGCGGCATGCCGCTCTCCACGCGAGACGCTGACACCCGCGCCGCAATCGCCTCCCTGGACGGCATGCTCGATACTGGCGCAGTGACCGCGGCGTGGGACGCAGCCTTTCAGGCATCAGCGTGGGACGGCCCGCCCGTCTGGATCCACGGAGACCTGCAATCTCTTAACCTGCTGGTCCAACAGGGCCGGATCAGCGCCGTCATCGACTTTGGGTGTCTGGGCGTGGGCGATCCCGCATGCGACTTGATCGTCGCGTGGAATCTCCTCTCCGCCCAAACCCGGGACGTCTTCCGCGCAGCGCTCCCGGTCGATGACGCGACGTGGGCGCGAGGTCGCGGCTGGGCACTGTCCGTCGGGCTGATCGCCCTCCCCTACTACCAGAGCACCAACCCCGTCCTCGCCGGCATCGCTCGACGCGCCATCGCTGAAGTCCTCGCCGATTACGAGCACGCCCCGTGACACGGACCACGAACGGGCGCAAAGTCGCAATCGGGCCCGTCCGAGCACGCGAGGAGCTGGGTCTGTTCGCGTACTCGGACGGGCGCGTCTGTTAGTGTAGGAGACGGCTGCGAGGATGGCAAGGGGGTTAGCAACAGGACACATCCATCGGTGGCTACCAGGTCATACGGCAGCACCGCGTTCACTGCGGAGCGATGTTCAATGACCGCAGGTCCACACGGTCATCCGCCAGGGCGGTTTCCGCTAGTCGAATTCGGCCGCGAATCAGATCCTGACACGCGCGCAGCTCGGCATCAGCCTCGAGTTCCGGGTCACCCCCACGGTTCAGCCCGCAAGCTGCCTGCAGGATGCCCTGCGTCAGGTAGAAGGCCAGAAACTTTCTGCTGTCATAGCTGCCGCGCAGAACAATCCGCTCCCAGCTCCTGGCAAACCCCACGTATTCCAGCTTGTGCTCGTACTGGTCAGACCAGAAACTGTAGATATACTCATACGCTTGCAGGTTGCCGAGCACGGCGCGGGCCACCGCACGGCCTTGCTTTTCGGCGTTGTTGAAATGCTCTACCCGCACCCTGCCGAAGACCGGGTGCAGCAGGTTAGCCACATCCCCTGCGGCGAAGACATCGGGCACGCTCGTTTGGCAGCGCGCATTCACGAGGATCCCGTTGTCCAGGGCAATCGCACTACCAGCAAGCGCGTCCACGGCCGGCGCGATCCCGATACCGACGACGACCAGGTCGCACGCCAGTTGTGCTCCCTTCGCAGTCAACACGCGCTCCACCCGGTTGCCGCCCTCGAAGCCGATCACCTGGTCGTTCGTCACGAGATGGACCCCATGCTCGCGGTGAACCGCTGCGAGCACGGCGGCGACCTCGTTGCCGAGGACCGTGGCAAGCGGTGCTGCTCCAGGGAGCACAGCGGTGACCTCGAGGCCCATCTGGCGCAGCGAGGCGGCCACCTCAGCTCCGATGAACCCCATGCCGACCACCACAGCGCGCGCACCAGGCTTGGCGACCTGACGGATCTCATTACACTGCGCTACCGTGCGCAGTTGATAGACGCCCGGCAGGCTCGCTCCGGGCACCGCAAAGCGCCTGTTTCTTCCGCCAGTGCAGAGCACCAGCTTGTCGTAGTCCACCGTGGCTCCACTTTCGAGTCGCAACTGCTTGAGGGCGGTATCTATCTGCCGCACGGTGGACCCGGTGCGCAGTTCAACGTCGTGATCACCATACCAGTCGGCGGGCTTGACATGCCAGGCATTGAGGTCTTCCTCACCCCGTAGATAGGTTTTGGACAGCGGCGGACGGCCGAAAGGGATACCTGGCTCCGCGCCCAGGAGCACGATGCGGCCCCGCCATCCCTCTTCTCGTAGGGTCACAGCCGCATTGCCGCCGGCGAGCCCGGCCCCGACAATGACCACGATCTGCTCTCCTGTTGCGTTAGCGTTCATCAACTTGTGTTCCTTGGGCTTTTGAAAGGGCTACAATCGGAAAGGATGATTCGTACATTCCGAGTCCTTCTCATACAAAAAGAGCCAACAGCACGATCTCTCTTCAGTATACCTGATCACCATCATCATTGCAAAATGTACATCTGAAACGAAAAGATTTGGGTTCTCGGACTGGTTTGGTGGAGGTTACTTGCTTTCATGGCATGCAGATATCTCTGCTACACGAACGCTCCCACCTCTTGTGATACACTGTACGCGGGAGGTGGCCGGACGGAGGGAACGAGTGTCCCCGTTGGAAGCGACGCGAAGAAGGGTGACTGGAAAAAGTGAAACCGTGTCCTGAAAGATTACAACTAGAAGAAATTGATGCGTCTCTCAAGATAGTCGAGATGCGTTGGAAGGAAATTGATGATGAGCTCGAACTTCGAGGTATCGGTCGCAAAGACACGCCTTTTACAGCGACGATAAGAATGAGAATGATGAGTGCATATAGCTATTTGGATACACTGCTCTCGCAGCAGATTCCGCCGTTTTCATCAGAAAGCATCGGACATATGCTGCTTCTGAATCAGAGAGTTCATTACGGAACAGACCAACTTCTTCTCTCAGAATACGTCAAGGCACGTGAAGCGACGGCGGAAAAATTCTATCAAAACATCGGACCGATTCAAGAGTGGTATGAGCGGCATAAAAACCAGGGCGATCATCCTCTGAAACTCGCTGCTGAAATCTATGTCAGTATTCTTGGCTATCCGCAGTTATATATCGAGGGGAATCATCGGACAGGTTCGTTGATCGCGAATTGGATTACGGTGTATTACGGCTTTCCACCTTTCGTCTTATCTATTGACAATGCCATCGCCTACTTTGCCCCTTCAGCGGAAATCAAAAGCTTTGCGGATAAGTCAACCTGGCGTGGAAGGGCTAGACTTCCAAAGTATAGGAAATCATTTCTCGCATTTTGGGAACGTCACATCGACAGCCGCTATCTGATACAAACATGACGTAAGGGTGCCTGTCTGTGAGAGTGTGCTATAGTAGCATCAGAATGTCGGCCTCACAAAAAGCGAGCATAAGTGGAGCAAAGTGCTTTTTGACGCTCCGGCAAACGCATTTCTTCACGCGCGATTGGTAGACTCAAATCGAGTAATATTGCTTCATAACGCTCCAAATGAAGCCTCGTGAATGTCTCTACTAAGAAGGATAGCAGTATGGACAAACAAGCAATCGCCGTATTACCGGCGCAACAGGCGCTTGAGCAACTGCATACTTCGCCCGAGGGGTTGAGTTCGAGTGAAGCAGAGAAACGTCGCGCGACCTCCGGCTTCAACGTCCTCACGAAAAGCAAGCATACTACGCTGAACGTTCTTGGGAGGCAACTAAAAAGCTCACTGATCTACCTGTTAGCCTTTGCCAGCATCTTCAGCTTTGCCCTCGGCGATCTCTCTGATGGCATCATCATCGCCGTGATCCTGGTGATCAACACCTCGCTCGGCTTTGTGCAGGAATACCGCTCCGAGCGAGCCGTCGAAAAGCTCTCCACCTTCATTAGCAAGAAGGTCTCCGTCAAGCGCGATGGGAAGACCGTGCAGCTGGATCAGTCCCTGCTCGTGCCGGGCGATATTCTCTTCCTGAAAGAGGGGGATATCGTCCCCGCGGATTGCAAACTGCTCACCGCGGAGGATCTCAAGGCCAACGAATCGCAACTAACGGGGGAATCGGTGCCCGTCACCAAAGCGGTCCAGGCCGGGGCGGGACAGCCCGCAACCAACAGCGATGCGTCTCTGCTGTTCACCGGCAGCGTGATCGAGAAAGGGGAGGCGAGCGCCGTCGTCTACGCCATCGGCGATACAACCGAGCTTGGCAAAATTGCCTCGCTCTCGACACACACGCGCAAAGTGACCCAGTATGAAAAATCGCTGCAGTCCTTCAGCTCCCTGTTAATTCGGATAGTGCTCGTAACCCTCGCGGTCACGTTTCTGGCCAAGCTGCTGCTGACCCGTGATCTCTCCCATCTGCCGGAATTCCTGCTGTTCATCGTCGCGCTGGCCATCGCCGTTGTGCCGGAAGTGCTGCCGGTGATTGCAACGGTGACCCTTTCCAGCGGGGCCATGCAACTGGCTAAACAACAGGTGGTCGTTAAACGGCTCTCCTCGCTGGAGGACCTCGGCAACATTACGCTGCTCTGCACCGATAAGACGGGAACGCTCACCGAGGGAAAGATGAGTATCCAGAAGATCGTGGCAAACGATCCCCTGCGCTTGCAACAATTCGTCCTGCTGCTGTCGAATCCCGGAGCGAAGCGGGCGCAGCACAGCAAGGCTCCTTCGATGCGGCTTTTCTCGCCTATATCCCGCCCGAGATACAGGAGCAGGCCAGAGTGTACCGGCAGGTGCAGGCCCTCCCCTTCGATCCAGAGAGGCGCAGGCGATGCTCGGTCATCGAAGATACCGGCACGCACACCCGCTACCTGATCGTGCTTGGTGCAGTCGAAACCCTGCTCGCGCTCAGTGATTGCCAGGACCAGCAAAAGGAGCAGTATCTGGCGCAAGTGACCTCCGACGGCAAGCAGGGGCTGCGCGACCTGGCCCTGGCCTATCGCGAGCTGCCGACCTCCGGGCCAATCGACATCCCGCAATACGAACAGCATCTGACTTTTTTGGGCTTCGTGACGCTCACCGATCCGCTGCGGCCAACCGCCAAGCAGACCATCGAGCGGGCAGAGAGCCTGGGGGTGGCCGTCAAAATCTTGAGCGGGGATAGCAGGGAGGTCGCAGCCTACATCGGCAGCCAGATCGGACTGGGAGGCAAGGTCTATACCGGGGACGAGATAGCGAACATGCCGCCCGAGGAACTGCAGCGCGTTGCGACCAGCTGCAACGTCTTTGCCCGCGTTTCTCCTGCCCAGAAATATAGCATCATCGAGGCCCTCAAGCGCGAGCACGTCGTGGGCTATCAGGGCGATGGGATTAACGATGCGCCGGCGCTCAAACTGGCCGATGTGGCCTTAGCAGTGGATACCGCGACGGATGTGGCGAAGGAAAGCGCCGATATCGTGCTGCTGAACCAGGATCTGGGCGTGATCATCAACGGCATTCAACAAGGTCGAATCATCTTCCTCAATATCGATAAGTACCTGAAATACACCATGGTGGGCAACTTCGGCAATTTTTTTGCGCTGGCCATCCTCTATCTCCTCGCGCTCAATTTGCCGCTGCTTCCCGTGCAACTGCTGTTAACCAGCCTGATCACCGATCTCCCACTGATTACTATCGCTTCCGATCGGGTCGATAGCAAAGAGGCCACAAGGCCGGAGAAGTACAATACGCGGTCGTTGCTGTCGATTTCACTGGTGCTCGGCTCGTGTACGACGCTGTTTGAACTACTCTACTTTGCACTCGTCAGCTCCCGATCACTGATTTTCGTCCAGACCAGCATGTTTCTCTTCCTCACCTTACTTCAGCTCATCGTTATTGTGTCCATACGGAATCATGATTACTTTTGGAGAGGCACAAGGCCATCGACGCTCTTAGCGACAGCCGTCGCGCTGGCATTTGTCGTCTCGTTTGCGTTGCCCTACATCCCCCTGACAGCTCACCTGTTCTCCTTTACGCCGCTGCCATTGCAAGAGGTGGCGATCGTCGTAGGGCTGGCCCTGGTCTACCTGGTGGTCCTGGATGTGATCAAAGTGCAGTATTACAAACGAGCAGACAAAGACGCTTCGCGATTGCTCGACACGCAAACTTCTGCTCAGGCAGAGCACTGAATCAGACCTCAGTTTCAATTTATGATCGAGAGCCTGTTACAGCTTTCTGATGTCGCGTTGCAGCCAGCCAAAGGCAGCGGCCCCCAGCATCATAGCACCGCTGATGGGGAAGAGAATCACCGGGCCAACGTGGGAGGAAACCACGCCAACAAGCGCGACCGATAATGGATAGAGGCCCAGCGATGCGAACAAAAAGATACCCAGCAGGCGTCCAAGCAAGTGAGGCGGAGCTTGCTGCGCAGAGACCCTGCACCGAACATAGCCAGCAGCAGGCCATAGCCGCCCGCTCCCGACATGAATTGATCGCGAGCCAGCGTCGGCAGCGCCACCTCGAACAGCCCATTGAATAGAAAATTACCGAAGATGATAACCAGGAAGGCCACTTGTAGCAGCCGCCAGGTGCGAATGAGCCGCCAGAAGGTGATATCTTGCGCGAAGGTAGCTTCTCTTCCTGATGCTTCCTGAGCAAGAGCCTGTTCTTTCTGCGCTGTGACAGCTTCTGCCGGCCTGTGCTCTCCTCGCATCAAGATCAGCGTGAGGGCTGAGACGACAAATGTGAGGGCATCGACGACAAACGCTGGACCGGATTGCAACCTGCTGACGACCAGGCCCGCCAGGCCAGAGCCGATCAGCAGCGCCAGTTGCAGGGAAGACGTATTGAGCGCGTTTCCCGCCTGCAATGCATCGGCCCCTAATATCTCCGGCAGTACAGCGTAGTACGCGGGGAGAAATAGCCCGGCGAACGCCCCAAGCGGCGCGGCAACGGCGCAAAGCGGCAATACCCCCGTTCGACCGGTGAAAACCAGCACAGCCAGGACACCCACCAGCAGCGCGCGCATGATATCCGCCAGCAACATGACCCTGCGAGGCCACAGCCAGTCGCTCAGCAGCCCGCCAAGCAGCAGCGTTCCGACACGGGGCACGCCATAAGTCGCCAGCACAATACCCAGTTCCTGTGGGGTGTGACCACTGCTGAGCATCAACCAGGGCAGCGCCACCGCATAAAACATATCTCCTATCGTCGAGATCATCTGACCAACGAAGAGCAAGCGGAAATCACGCACCCTGAGCGGTGCAAGCAGATTGCCGAGTAATTGTTTTTTGAGGATCACGCTTCCAACTCGATTTCTTCTAGAACAAAGCCGAGCAACACGCTACACACTATAACAGGGTCGGTACAGCTACGTCCAGTGTACCCACAGCGACATGTGGGGCAATTGTCCGATGCGAAATGTACCAAAACGGGGTATTATAACCGTACAGGTTAATTGCCGACCCGTGCCAGGTCGAAACCTGTCAGATTGACGACAGGCCCATTGAAGGAAAGGTAGGATCGCAGATGCTTCCGGTCAAATTAGCGGGTCTGGGGTGGTATCTTCCTCCCCGGCGGGTCACGAATGCAGAGCTTGAAGAGCAGCTGGACATTCCGGCGGATTGGATCGAGCGCGTCACAGGAGTCTACGAGCGCCGCTATGTCACCGACGAAACGGTGGTTGCGATGGGCGTCGCCGCTTCATGTATGGCGTTAGAAGCGGCGGGGTTAGATGTATCGGATCTCGACGCCATCATCTGCGCTTCGACATCCCCGCAGCAAGCCATTCCTTGCACTGCTGCCTTCCTGCAGCGAGAACTGCATGCCCCGGAGGGCGCGAGCGCCTGTTTTGATATCAACGCCACCTGCCTGGGCTTCCTGTTCGCGCTCCAGACCGTCGCTCACCTGGTCGCCTCAGGGGCATATTCAACGGTTCTGATCTGTTGCAGCGAGATTGTCTCTCACTCCCTGAATCCTCGCGAGCGCGAGAGCGCGGCGCTCTTCGGCGACGCCGCGGCGGCCTGTGTCGTTACTCGTAGCGCACCCGGCGAGGCAAGCGTGTTCTGGCACGCGCACTTCGAGACCTACAGCAGCGGCGCTGAGTTGACGGAGATACGCGGCGGCGGAACGCTACATCACCCCAACGACCCGGAAACCACGCCAGAGATGAATATGTTCCACATGAACGGCCCGACCGTTTTCAGGCAAGCTTCCATGCTCGGTGAGCCGGTCATGGAGCGCTTCATCACCGCGCTCGGCTGGGAGCGCAGCCGCTTCGACGCGCTCGTTCCACACCAGGCCAGCCGCCACGCCATCGAGCAATTCACAAGACGGCTGGGATTCAGCAAGGAGCAGATGATCGTCAACCTGCCGCATCGTGGCAACTGCGTTTCGGCCTCCATCCCGCTCGCGCTGGCGGAGGCTGTTCACTGCGGACGTATCCAGCGCGGGGATCACGTGCTCCTGGCAGGCACAGGCGCAGGCCTCACCCTGGGCGCGCTGGCGATTACATATTAATAAGGGAACATATGCGGATTCTCGTTACAGGCGGAACAGGATTTCTTGGCCAGCACCTTGTGCGGGCGCTGCTGTCGAAGGGCCACAGCATGCATGTGCTTGGTCGAAACTTCACGTCCGCGGCGGCGCAGCAACTCGTTGCCGGAGGAGCCATCCCCATCACTGCTGATTTACGGGATAGGGCGGATGTAGAAGCTGCCTGCGCTGGTATCGAGGTGATCTGCCATGCCGGTGCGCTCTCTGCGCCCTGGGGCAGGCGTGTCGATTTCTACAATATCAACGTTGGCGGCACCGAGAACGTGCTTGCCGGTTGCCTGGCGCGCGGCGTGCGGCGGCTGGTCTATATCTCGTCGCCGAGCGTGGTCTTCGATGGCCGCGACCAGCAGCTTGTCTCAGAGAACGCGCCCTATCCGCGCCACTTCACATCGGTTTATTCGTGGACTAAGAAGCTGGGTGAAGACCGCGTCAACGCGGCAGCTGCGCAGGGACTGCAAACGGTGATCCTGCGGCCAAAGGCAATCTTTGGGCCGGGCGACCAGTCGCTTTTGCCACGGCTGATCGATGCCGCACGCCAGAAACGCTTGCCACAGATAGGCGATGGCCAGAATCTAGTCGATCTGACCTATGTAGAGAATGTCGTCCACGCCGTAATGCTGGCTTTCGATGCGCCAACGGCTATAGGAAAAACATACACCATCACGAACGACGAACATATCCCTTTGTGGGCTGTGATTCGCCGCTTGCTGGAACGTCTTCACCTGTCAACCAGCTTGCTGGCAATACCCCTACCCGTCGCCCTGGCCGCAGCGTCGCTGATGGAAGCACGGGCGGCGCTCACCGGCAAGGAACCACTACTGACGCGCTACTCTGCCGCGATTTTAGCACGCACACAGACCTATGATATCAGCGCAGCAAAACGCGATCTCGGCTACGCGCCCTGCGTCTCCGTTGCCGATGGCACAGAGCGCACGCTCGAAGCGTTGGAGGAGCATATATGAGCGGGGATGCTCCAATGTTGGAATGCCACATCCTGGATACCGGCTACTGCCTTGCCTGGGAGCGTCACGTCATGCAGGGCGGTCGGCGTGTGCGCATCGCCTGTCATTCGCTGGTAGCCCTGCTGCGCCACCCTGAGCATGGCTGGCTGCTGTGGGACACAGGCTACGCGCCACGTATGCTGGAGGTCACGCGACGTTTGCCATTTTTGCTTTACCGCTATGCCACGCCGCTGCGCCTGAACCCTGAGCTTACCGTGACAAGGCAATTAGCAAACCGGGGTATTGCGCCGGGGGACATTCGCCGCATTCTCATCTCGCATTTTCATGCCGACCATATCGCGGGGCTGCGCGATTTCCCCGGCGCTGAACTCATCGCATCACGAGATGGTTACAATGATATTGCAGCCCGGCGTGGGATGAGCGCGGTCAGCCGGGCTTTTATCCCTGATTTGCTGCCCGGCGATTTTCGCGCACGGGCCAAACTGGTGGAACGCTTCGAGGGACCGGCGCTGCCAGCGCTGGGACCTGCTCATGATCTCTTTGGCGATGGGTCGCTGCTGCTCGTACAGCTTCCTGGCCATGCTCGCGGGCAGATGGGTCTGCTGGCGCGTACTACACGCGGGCGCATCCTCTTCGCCGCCGATGGAAGCTGGCTGCGACAATCGATTCGCGAAGACCGTCCGCCTGCCCGCATAACCAACCTGTTTGTTGATGATGCGCGCGCCGTGCGCAGCACCATCTCCCACCTGCATGACTTCGCCGCTACCTGCCCCGATGTCGTTATCATACCCAGTCATTGCCCGGAAGCCTTTGCGCAGGAAGTCGAGGAAGACCATGCAAACATCGAATAAACTCTCGCTCCTCGCACACTTTGCGCGGGCGCGCCGGCGCTGGAAGCACCTGCGCGGCACGGCCCTGGAACGCTTCCAGGAGCGACACGCACGGCAGATCGTCGCCTACGCCGCGCAGCACTCGCCCTTCTACTGCAGCCACTGGGCAGGCCATTCATTGCAAGAGTGGCGCACATTGCCAACTGTCGATAAAGCCCTGATGATGGAGCATTTCGACACCTTCAATACGCGAGGTGTCAAAGGGGAGGAGGCCATGGCGGTCGCGCTTGAGGCCGAACGCAGCCGCGATTTTCGTCCTGTGTTGGGAAGCCTGACGGTTGGCCTGTCGTCGGGTACTTCTGGACATCGCGGGCTGTTCCTCGCCAACCAATGGGAACAGACCGCGTGGGCCGGTACTGTCCTGGTAAGGACACTGCACCATCTGCCGCGCCAGCCCCTGCGGGTCGCCTTTTTCCTGCGCGCCAACAGCAACCTCTACGAACAGATTGGCAGCAGGTTGATCCAGTTTCGCTACTTCGACTTGATGCTGCCAGTCCCCGAAGCGGTATCCGCGCTGAATGACTTCCAACCGCATATCATCGTTGGTCCACCATCACTGCTCGGTTTCCTGGTAGATGAACGGCAGGGCGGTAGCCTGCGTATCAAACCAGGCCGCCTCATCTCGGTGGCCGAGGTTTTAGAGCCACATGATCGCGAGCGGCTTTAAGCGACATTCGATGCCCCAGTTCACCAGATTTATCAAAGTACCGAGGGGTTGCTAGCCGTCAGTTGCGTAAAAGGATCGCTGCACATCCAGGAGGATGTCGTCGTTCTCCAGCTTGAGCCATTGCCAGGTAGCAACGGCGAGCGCGTCATGCCAGTAGTCACCGACATGTGGCGCAGGACGCAGCGGATTATCCGCTATCGCCTCAACGATGTGCTCCAAATGGAGTCCCGACCCTGTAGCTGCGGCTCGGCGTTCCGCGTAATTCGCGCTATCGAGGGGCGCTGCGACGATATCTGCTATTTCGTGTCGCTCGATGGCAGTGTGAGGCCATTTTTCCCTGATACGATCCGGCGCATGATCCTGCTGGCCAGCCCCGATATCCTCGATTATCAGGCCGTGCAGGAAGAATGCGGGCAACTACGTATCCACCTCTCCGTCACCCCCTAAGCTTCGTTCAGCACGGTCGCTCAAGCAGTGCAGGAGAGCGCCAACGCAACGCTGGCCCAGTATGATTGTCGTCCGATCACCCTGAGGATCGAAGAGGGATTGGAGGCTGCTGTACCAGGAGTCAAACGGCGGCGCGTGCAGGCGCGCAAACAATGAAAAACCGTAAGCACCTCCGTCAATATGGAATAATTCCGCCGTTCCACTGCGTATTGTTACACAGAGAGGCACGAGCAAATGAAACGTAGATCTCTCATAGTCAGGAAAGGATTTTTAAATGCTCGATATAACGACTGAATGGGGACGGCACGCCGAGCAGCGTTTGCGGTCCAATATCATTGCCTGGCTGACGACCGTCGGGTCGGATGGGCGTCCATATACCTCCCCTATCTGGTTTTTGTGGGATGGCAAGGCCATTCTCATTTTCAGTCAGCCGAACAAGCAGAAATTGCGGAACCTGCACAAGAATGCGCGTGTCACTCTGGCGCTCGATGATACGCAAGAGGGAGATGATGTAGTCATTGTTGAGGGTACAGCTGAATTGGTGGATGATCCAAATTTGAGTACCGAGCTGCCTGCATACGCGGAAAAATATGGAGCGCTTCTAAAGAGTATGGGATGGACGCCCGCATCAATGGCCGCTGACTATTCTCAGGTAATCCGGGTGACGCCAACTAAATTCAGAAGCTGGATATAATTGGGGCAAGGCTGCTTCTAAGAATCTTTTTGGACAAGTGAGGATCGCGAGCGGATATAACGAAAACCGCCGCCGCGCTCCACCTGCACAGTATTCCCGCGCCAGTTGATACGCTGCGGAGAGAGCAGCGCGATAAGCAGCTGCACCGGGAAGACTACCTGGATAACAGGTACCCACCATGCTTTCGTCCAGGGTGTAGCGTTCCGCAAATAGCGCGCGTTCAAGCGGGCGAAGATGGAAAAGCTGTAGCCGAAATAGAGCAGCGCGTATCCCAGCTTGCGGCGCGAGGGGCACAAGAGCAGCGAGACGAGCAGCAGCAGGGGAAACAGCGCGGGAACCAGCCCTAAGCCATAGATGATGGCGCGGTCATACCAGCCCAGGTGGCGCAGCAGCGACTCGCGGGGCAGCACAAACCAGCGCTGTATGAGGCTCAAGTACTGGCGCGGCCCTCTGACCGTCGTGCTGATGCCGTGACGCAGCGGCGTTTGCGCGAGTCGATAGCCGTGCGAGCGAAGCAGCCAGGCAACGGCGAAATCGTCCGCAAAAACCCCCTCGATGGCCTCGAATCCGCCAACCTGCGCGAGCACCTCTCGCCGCATGGCGTAGAACATGCCGTTGATCGTGAAGGGCTGTGTGAGCGTAGTATATGGGATGTACGTCAGCAGGCTATTGCTGTTGACGAAGGAGGAAACCATACTTGACCACCTATCAGCGAAGTTGACGTAGTAGGGCAGGCCAAATGCCAGCCCTACTCCCGTCTGATCGAGGAAGGGCAGGCAGCGTTCCAGCCCGTAATCGGGCAGCATCGTATCATCGTCGAGGACACAGATCACATCGCCCCTGGCTACCTTCGCCCCCGCGATGAGCTTAATAGTCTTGGGATTCTGCCCCTCTCCAGGAGGTGGGAGCGCAATCAGGTGCACATCGCGCTTCGGGTAGCGGGCTATCAGCTCCCGGCAGATGCGCTGGCCTTCAACGTCGTCAGCGTCAGCCAGCCAGATCAACTCGAGCGCGTAACGGCTCTGGAGTTGTAGACTGCGCTCAAGGCAGGCGGACATCGTGGGGTCGCCGCTCAAAACAGGCTGGAGAATACTTACCAGCGCGAGGTCGCGCTGTCACAGTAGGCCATACCTCAAGCTGAGGCGGCGCGGGACGATGAAAAAAGTGGATGACAGCGGCCAGCTTCGCAAGCCGGTCAAGCGCGAAGAGCAAGCTCAGGCTACAGGTCAGCTTATTGAGGAAGCTCAGGGTACTCTTCATTGGTACACTCAGGCGGTAGGCGCATCGGCACTTGGAAGCTGGCTATAGAGCTCAACGATATAGCCATTGGGATCGCTCAGATGGGCCGAACGCACTCCCCATGCCGGTCGATCCTGCGGTCCAGCAATCGCTGTCGCACCACGCTTGACGAAATCGGTATAGGCGGCGTCAACGTCTTCCACACGGAAATCGAGCACTGCCGGATATCCCTGCGGCGTGGATATGAATGCTTCGTTAGAGGCGCTGGATAACCACTTGGGAATGGCACCTGCCGGATATCCCTGTGGTGTGGATATGAATGCTTCTCCGAGCGCACTAGCAAATCCCGCGCGGGTCATGAGCTCAATACCAGCGCTGCCCGTTTCAAAGTAGGCATAACCCATCGCCTCATCACCATACGTCATTTGTAATCCCATCACATCGCGCCAGAATTTTATTGACGCAGCAATATCACCGACGAGTAGACGAACGTTCATAAATTTCATGATATGCTCCTTTTCATTTTCACTCGACATTTTTAACTCGTGGAGAAGGTGTTCCAGGCGCGTTCAGTTCCCTCTCCTCACAGCCCCGCTGCAGCTAATTCTTCCTTTAAGGCGCGCAGGTTGCGGTTCTGCTCGCGTAATGCAGTAATGTAGGTCGTCCATGCCTCACCCTCGCCGAGCTTCTCGTATAAGGCCCGCATCTTTGCGAGGTACTTGCAGGCTTCCTGATAGTTCTGGCGGCCTCGCAACGCGATCAGTCGTTCGGCAGACTGCCGGTACAGCTCGATTGCCTCACGCGGTCGCGCCTCTTCGGCAGCCCTGGCAACTTCGAGGGCGATGTCGCCGAATCCGTAATACCCATAGCCCTCATTATAGGTGTAGCCGTGGATGTCCTTCTTCGCCATGCCCTTCAGCAGTTGCAGGGCGCGGTCGATGTCGCCTTCATCCAGGGCAATCTGGATCAAGAGCGTAGTGTTCTTAGCTTGCTCCAGGAACGCGAGCAACTCCGGTCGAAGAGCCTCCCAGCGATCAAGCCGCCCGGCGAGATCACGTAGTTCCTGGTAGTGCTTGAGAAAGGGCTGCGTGCGGAACAGCGTTTCGGCTACCTCCAATTCAGCGGCGTGGTTACCCCTGTCCCGGTAGTATTTCTGGAGCCATTCCAGGACGCGCCAGTCTGGTTTCTCTTCCTCCGCTCGTCCCGGCTGACTGCGCAGCAGTAGACGAGCAGCGTCGTTGGCGTGATGGATAGGTGCCAGGATGCGTCCTCTCACCAGGCGCTCGGCCACAGCATCCTGTCCATGCCGGATGAAGAGGTTGGCCAGCCCGAGGAGTGCATAATCATCAACCTGCTGCGTTTCTCTGGCAGCTTCGTCAATGCGCCCAAGCGTCAAGAGCCGGTCAACCAGGTCAGAGGTGCGCCCGGTCTCGCGGCAAATGCGCAGGTAGGTTTCATCGTCGAGGGTATCTTTCTGCAGGTCCAGCAAGAACTTCCCATATTCCCGGCGCTCTGAGCCAGTGATCTCTTCCTCTTCGTCGCTCAGCGCCTCGCGAATCCACGTCGCGATCGTCTGTCGTTCCAGCGGCGTGGTGTATCTGACGAGCTGGTCTGCTGCGCTGGTATCAAAGCCGTGGCCGTCGTCGGCATGCAGGTCGCGCTGGTAGATGGCAAATAGCACCTCGATGCTCTTCTCGCGTGCTACTCGATCAGCCCGTTCGTCCGCCAGGCAGTTGCCCAACGCTTCAATACACTCCCCGACAAGCTGGTCTAATCCCTCCTCTTCTGGATAGTACCCCTCTTCTTCGTAGTAGTCGTCGTGCTCGGCTTCTTCATCATAATAGAGGTGGGATTGCTCGAAGATCTCCGTCACCAGGGTTTCATAGATCGTGGCCGCGCCGAGAAAATCGCCTTGCGTAGCGAGGCGATCAGCCGTCTGTTTGACAGCAAGCAATCCCTGCGTAATGGCCGGCGCATCACGTTGAAACGCATCGGCGATCTGGCGGCGATAGACAGCCGGATTTACGGAGAGGATCTTCTGTGCGGGTCGGATGAGATAGCCGTCGGGATGGCGCACCCAGAATTGTCGCATGTGCCAGGGATAGTCGGCGAGTTCGCGCACGATATCTGCCTGGGCCTGTTGGGCCTGGCGATAGACCGCGTCGACGTTGTCTACGAGGAGGACGATCTCCACACCACTGCCGCGCTGTCCGGGCGGGAGAAGGCGCGGGCGCTCGGACGCCCAGTATGGTGCGCGGTCTGGCGCCAGTTGGAGAGAGGTCTCCCCGCGAGACAATTCAGCATACTCGTCTGCGTCGCGGGCGACGACGCGAAAGCCCAGGACGTTCTCAAACCAGTGAATGGATTGCCCGAAGTCGCTCACACAAAGCTCGACCCAGCTTGTTTTACTCATTTCTTGACCGCCTTCCAGAAGAAATTAAGATGAGTGTACTGAATACCAATGTATAAGTCAAGGCATTTCGCCCCACCACAGGCATTTGGAGATAAGGCCTGTCCGCTTACGGAAGCCTTCTCTCCAAACATCTGAGTAGCCTGAGCGTGATGAATGGAGGCCGTACCAACTGTTGTTGTGGAACGGCACAGAGCAGCAAAGCCCGAAAGCCAGGCCTGGACCGGGTTGAACGCCGTTTCGTTGCAGAGCATTCCACAAAAATCGATAGAGCATCGAATAGCGTGCAACTGTGGCGCGTTTGCACCGTATTTTTTTGTTTTTTGGCTTGCTCGTTGCATCGGATTACACAAAAATCGATATAGTATCGAATAGCGTGCAACTGTGGCGCATTTGCGCCGTATTTTTTCAAAATAGGGTGCAACTGTGGCGCGTTTGCGCCATAAATTTTTGGCTTGCTTCTGCCCTAAACCAAATGGGGAGCCTGGCTGACGCTCTTTAGCGATCAACAATGATGTGCTCATGATCAATACTCCTGAATGACTCGCTCTTATTCCGACTGGCAACGGACTGCGTCCTTCTTGAAAACCAGCTTGCCAACGGACTGCGTCCTTCTTGAAAGCCAGCTTGCCAACGGACTGCGTCCTAGCTTCGCTCAGGCAAGCTGGAAGGAGTGCGCTGCGCTCAGCCGGTCGGAAAGGTAGTCCCTTGAAATGCGAGCCTGCAACGACGCTGCGCGTCTACTGCTTCGCAGTCAGCAGGCTCGAAAGGTAGTACTCGTGAGTAGTAATGCCACAATGTGGCAACAGGCTTCCCTTGATGCCTGCTCCTAGAGCTATTCCATTTGGGCCTGCTTTATCCAGTAGTAGCAGATATTTGGAGATAAAGCCTGTCACTCTGAGCAGGGTTTCAGCCAAAAGCTGAGGAAGACGCATGTAGAATGAGCGTTCTTCCATCAGGGACAAACAGGGTCAAGGAGTGAGCCCAATTCTACAAACGATACGTGAAAATCGCCTCATTCTTGTGGGCGTTACCGGCAGGAACATCATCTGAGGGATCGAGGATTTGCTCATTCGACGTGCTCTTCCAAGGTATCACGCCACGCTGGTTTCCTGCACACCTCAAACAAGCATGTGGATCCTGTACGCGCTCGGGCTCTCCTGGTCTACACACGCAGGTCGGTCATTGGCGTGAGATCCGTGGTAAATGCCCTACGAAGTGAGCAGATTTTGCCCTCAATCTTGAGCACTGGGACAAAATTTCCTGGAAAAACCGCTCTCCATCAGGTATACTTTCTCCCAAACCTGTAAATTGCGCTTCTCATCGAGAGATTGACGAACCGAAGGATCGGCGGGGAGAGACTGTCTCATATCATGGTATACGTAGATGGGAAGTTCAAACTGGCAAACCCCCTTGTCAACGGCTAAGCCATTTCTTACACTCATTCTTGATAGTCGTGGTCCGGGGAGGGCCGCATATTCTGAGAAAGATAGGTGTAGGAGAAAAACCATATGCTCATTGTGAACGACGACCATCTTCGTCGGGCAGGCGTGGGAAGCCTGGCGGAACAATGCAACTACTGCTCCAGGCCATTGACCGTATACCCGCTCATCATGAGCGACGATACGAATCAAGCCGTGTACCATGTCACCTGCGCGCTCGAACTCGCCACAGACCTCATAGTGGATTTGTACACCTTCTTCAGCCCGCCTGCCCCATATCCCCCGTTGTTTGTTCTCACGGCACCCGAAGCGGCTTCTGCCATGATGCCGCACAGTGAGCGGGTGCAAACGAAAGGAGTCACATATGCCGTCAACGAATATCAACCAGATGAAGGCAGCCATTTGGGACCAAGCGTTCATCGGCAAGGCACGCGTAAGCTGCCCCATGGGGGGAGTGGTCGCCGAAAGACGGGAGGAAAGGCCAACTTCTGGCGATGATCCGTGGATGGGGGCGCTGGTATCCTGTGGAGAGCGTGAGGATTGAGTACGCAGGCCACCAGCTCCTCTCGTAAACAACCGTCCCGTGCCGAGCCCCCGGCCAGGTCCGGCCAGGAGCTGATCAGGGCGCAGGCCCATGCGTGGGGCTGGTAATCAGAGCACCTGTATTTCTAGCATGATGGGTTGTTGGGGGAGAAGCGCCAGTACTGCCTGTGTTCCTGACCACTGGCAAATCTGTTCTGCCGATGGCTGCAAAGCCACAAGAGGTGCAGGAAACATGAGCGTGATCTGTTGCGCCTGGTTCGCATGAAGCCTCAGCCGGATGTGCTGCGGTTGCCAGGTGAGTTCGTCAATGGTGATGGCTCCGCGACAGGTGATCCCTTTGAGGCTGCCTCGACTCCATGACGCTGGGAGCAGAGGCAGGATCTTGATGCGGCCCTGATGCGACTGGACAAGCATTTCACCGATCAGGCCGGGCACGCCTCCAGCGATATCGACATTGAAGATGGAGCCGTTGTTATGGGTCGAGACCAGCGACGAGCGCCAGTAGCGCGTGGCCAGCCACCCGGCGATCTCCTGCACCGTCTCAGGCAGGTGCAGATGGGCCGCCGCCAGACCGAGCATGACCAGCCCAAAGGCCATATCGTGCTGCTCGATTTCCTCCCCACGCCACCACAGCAACCGGGCCTCAAGCGCGGCGTGAGCAGCCTGGAGCAAACGCGGATCGTGCTCCAAGTCGGGATCAATCTCGTAGAACAACGGGTAGAGATGAGAGGGATGGCGATGCGCGTGATTGTCCTGCAACGTTGGCCAGATCCACTCTGCCAATTCCCCCTGGTCGTTGAGACGATAGGCAGGCAAGCGCTGCAACAGCGCCTCCCACTGCGGGATTTTCTCGCTATTCACCCCTACCAACTGACTGGCAGAGATCACATGGCGTACGAGTTCTTTCACCAAGGCCAGGTCCATCGTGGCACTGATACTGGCCTGCGAACCGGTGTTGGCCGGGCTATTTTCTGGCGACAGCGAGGGAAGAAAGAGCAGGTGGCCATCCGGGCCTGGAATGAGAAAATCTTCAAAGAAGGCTACGGCCTCTTCGAGAAACGGCAAGGCACGGTGGGCGAGAAATGCGCGGTCGCCCGTATACTGCCAGTAGTCATAGTAATAATGCGCGGCCCAGGCGGCTCCAGCAGTCCAGAAGGTATGGCACGCGAGTTGGTGGAAATGATTCTGCTTGCCATGCGTACTGGTATGTGTCGGCAGGTAAATCCCACGACAGTGGTAGAGCCGCTGCGCGTTCTCGCGGAAATCGTCCAGGAGGGATTCCAGGTAGTCAAAATAGGCATGCATCAATTCAGGTGTGCTGGTGGAAAGCAGACTGCAGAGCGCGATGGGCAGATTGCCGTTATGGGTGAAGGCGCTCGACCAGGCCGGCGTCCAGGTGCCGGTCCAGATCCCTTGTAACGTCGGCGGTTGCTTGCCACAACTGGAGATGATCGCGTAGCGTCCGGCCTGAAAGAGCAGCTCAAAGAGCACGGGCGGGAGACCACCTGACTGCTGCCGCGCGCTTGCCAGGAGCTCCTCACTGGCCTGCTCTCTCTCCTGAGCGCCACCGAGATCCAGCGTGACCCGGTTGAACAGCGCGCCATGCAGTGGCACATGACGATCGAGCAGATGCGCAAAATCCGTAGGCAGCGCTTCCAGGCGCTGGCGGAGCGCAGCAAACACTGCCTCGTCTTCATCCTGCTCGATCAGGACCAGGTCGAGCAAGACGAGGATCTCGGTGGCCCCCTGCACGGTGATGCTGTGGTGGCCAGGAATGAGGGTGCCTTGCGGGGCATGAAGACGAGCGATCCCATCGTAGCCACGCAAGCTACCCGGAAAGCTTCGACGGAAACGACTGCGATAGCTGAGCAGGTTGCCCTCCACGTTGATCGTGACGCTCTGGACCCCCTCTTCAAAGAACTGTTTCTCACCGTCGCTCGTCAGGCCGGTGATCGCCAATGTCAGGGTACAATCGATTGTCTGACCAGCAGGGGGCTGAATAGAGAGGACGGCGGCGGAATCGGCACGAGAGACAAAGAGGCGGCGCGTCCAGTCCCCGCGCTCGTCGCTCCAGCGGACCTCGACCACGCCAGTGCGAAAGTCAACACTGCGCGTGTAGTTGGTGGGTATGCCGCTGATCGGGGTGGTCAATTTCAAATCAAAGCCAGGGACCAGCGGGTCCACCCAGTGGAGGCCCTGATAGCCTTCCTGCTGCGCGATGGTGATGACCCGCTCTGCCGCCACATGATACTGCCCATCCAGGAGCAGGGCACGCAGTTCGGACAGAGAGGGTGCTGTGCCCACCGCAGGTAAGGGACGACAGAGCGGCATGAAGAGACCCTCGTGACTGAGGGTGAGGATTTCGTGGGCGGGGTCGCCGAACACCAGTGCTCCAAGGGAACCATTGCCGCTGATCAGAGCCTGTTCCCAGTCAGAAGCGGGCGTGGTGCTGCGAAATTGAGTTGAGAGCATAAGCGAAACCATCTCCTCCAATGTTCTCAGTAGATGGGAATGGGATTCCCAAATGGACACTTTTTGGACCAAACAACTCTTGAAGGCGTCAACCTCAAACAAGAAGTTTATCCAGTTGCACCAAATTCAGGCAGGATGAGCTGCTCTGCCAGAACAACCACCTTGCCCGGTTTCTTCCGAGCGACCGGCTCTGGTCGCCGTAGCGCGAGCAGCCACTCAGTCTCGGAGAGTTGCCAGAGGTCCAGTTGTGGGCTGCGAAAATGCGTCTCCAGACGGCGGGCGTTCTTGACCTCGGTGATCTGTTGCTGATCCGGCGAAAGGCGAACCGAATACAACGAGAGGGTCGTCGCCTGGTGCTCCACTTTGAGCGTATCCTCATAGGCCCAGACGGATACCTCTTCTCCGGCCAGCCCATTTTCCCCGAAGAAGCGCCAGTGCTTGAACCTCACATATCCATGCCGGTCCAGATAGCGCGTAAACTGCGTGGCGTACAACGCCCGCGAAAGGACCTCTTCGGGTATGGTGTGCCCCAATATCCCACGCAAGACATCAGCGGGGCTGTGTCGCCCGTCCTGGCGTGCGCGGTGGGCAAAATGGTGCTCTTGATTGTAGTTCTGCCACCAGGTCTGATGAGCCTGCTGGATCTCCGGCCAGGTGCGCGCATTCGAGAATGCGTGGTCGGCTAGCCTCCGCTGGATCGAGAACAACGTTTCTGCATAATTCTCCCAGGGCTGGCCAGCATCGATGCGCTCTTTGCGGATGCCCAGCATGTCATAGAGCTGGAGGGCGACCGTTGAGTAGAATTGCCCGCCCCCATCGGTGACAATGGCTTCTGGTGCCCCGTAGCGCCGAATCGCATCGGCCAGGACCGCTAGGTAATCCCATTGGTTCTGCGTCGCAGAAATAGCAGAGGAAAGGACCATGCGGGAGAAATTTTCAAATATCGTAATCACGTAAACTGGCTTCGGGTCAGGCAGCAGGTGTTCTTCGATGTATCTAATATCAGCGCTCCAGAATTCATGACGCCGCGAGGCCCGGAATGGCATCTTAAGCTTGGCACACCCCTCGCGCTTCGGTTTCTCAAGGCCGTAGAGCTGCCGGTTTGCTGCCATGATGCGGGCACAGGTGGCCGGACTGACCTCGATTCCCATACGCAAGAGCGCGGTATGCATACGCCACTTGCCCAACAAGGGATTCTCCTGGAGCTTTCTGACCTCATTCGTGACTTTGAGCGTCACCTTGCGCGGTCCTTTCCTGGCTTTCGACTTCTCCTCTAAGCCTGCAACGCCCTCCTCCGTCCAGCGCTGAAGCGTGGCGTAAATGGTTGCCCGCGTCGTTTGCATATACTCGGCGATGGACGTAATTGACCATCCCTCGCTATGGAGCCGAACGACGGCTAATTTGCGTTCTGCTGGATCAGCAATCTGGTGCCAGGGCTGGTATCGCCTCGCCGAGAGTGTGGATGGAGGGCCGCAGGTAGCAATGTGCTTGACACTGTGATGGGCGGGCCTTCTGCCATAGCGAATGTAGCAAATCTCGGCAATCTCGCGCCAGGACATAGTGGGCAGCTCAGCATGCAGGTCAACGATGAGTTGGTGCATCTCTGGTGGGAGTGTCTTGCCAGTTTCTCTTGCTCCGCCCTGCTCTCCAGAAGAGAACAGGCTTTGCATCCCGTCTCGTTCAAACTCATCCGCTTTACGGGACCGTGTGCGTTGGGGGACATCGATTTCCTTTGCTCGCTCCCCTGCGGTTTCGTGGTACAGGATGAGGGGTCTGATTTGCTCATATAACTCCTGCTCAGGCCACAACATCCATTGCTGAATTGTTGCCCACTCATCGGTGCGCTCTCGGCGATTGCGTTTCGGTCCAGGCATCTCCCCTTGCCTTTCCGAGACAACGATGCATGTTTTAAGCGTACCTCATCCCCCAAAAGTTTACAAGGAATCAAGAGCATGTTAGCCAGTTTGAACTTCCCATCTACGTATACCATGATATGAGACAGGATCGGCGGGGATGCTCATGGTGCTACCTTCAGTCGAAGGCATTGATCTGTTCAAAATAGCGGGCCGCTCTATATAGTGACATAGGATTGTCACTATTCCTCTCGTATACTCATTATTATGGTAACGATACTGCTCACAAATTGGAAAAGGAGAAGATGATGATGAAGGTCTTGTTCGTCGCCGGATTCGGGCCAATCGTCTCAGATATGCAGGAAAGCGCAGCTTTCTATCGAGATAGCCTGGGCCTTTCTTTCCAGGAAGAAGCTGACGGGTACTTCCACACCGAAGATCTTCGGGGGGTCAAAACATTTGCCCTGTGGCCGCTTTCACAGGTAGCTCAGTCATGTTTTGGCGTGAACGAATGGCCAGCCAATCTGCCAGCTCCCACCTCCTGGCTCGAATTTGATGTAGAAGACGTTGCCGAGGCATCTGAAGAGCTAAAAGCAAAGGGCTATAAGCTCCTGATAGCGGTGAAGAAGGAGCCATGGGGCCAGACAGTTACCCGTCTCCTCAGCCCTGAAGGTATCCTGGTCGGTTTGACCTATACGCCATTGATGCGCGAAAGCGAAGCGGAGTCTGAATAGCCACTCCATCTCACCTTGCATTTTTCAAAGAGCCTACAATGGCAAAGTTTGAACACAGTGGTTCTCGGGCTTGCATGTTCGCGTGTTCCCAGCCATCTCCTTTTGGCAAGAAAGCGTCTGACTCATAACAAATCAGAGAGGTATTTCGTCTCTTGTATGGTTCCTGTTCGGACCCGCCATCATTTCTCGCCAAGGGTCGCGGGGTGCCGGAGCTTCAGACGTCTCTCTCTCAGACCAGTAGCAATGGTCCGCAGTTGCAGTGATGAGGTCCTTTGTCTCATCAGCGGTTGGTGATGGAACGCGCGAGCGTGGTTTGTCAATGACCACAGGGGGAGAGCCAAGACCAAGGAACCAGCAGGCAGGAGCGCTGCCTCACTTCCCAGAGAGACTGAATCGTTTGAGGAAGGGACGCGAAGCCTCTGTATAAGATACACGCTCATAACCTATCCTCAAGAGGAACAAAGAGTATGAAAGTACATGCTCCATCTCCGGACCCGATCATTATTGGTGGTGGTGGTGTAGCAGGCCTCTACGCGGCTGCCTTGCTGGCACGCAGAGGACATCACGTGCTCCTTTTTGAGAAGTCCAAGCATCTCGGAGGCCATGCTCGTACCAGAGAGCAGGAGGGGTTCTTTTTCAATTTTGGGGCACATGCCTTCTATCTTGGTGGCCCTGGAGAAAAGGTCCTTCAAGAGCTGAACATTCCGGTGAGTGGAGGGCGGTTGCGTGTCGATTATGGTCTGGCCCTCAAGGAAAACGAGGACCATCGCCTCCCCTTTGGAGCCGCTGCCTTAGCTGAGACGACCCTGTTTTCTCAAGCGGAGAAGGATGAACTCATCCAATGGTATGCAGCACTGCCACAGTTCAATAGTGCTGAGTTGCGAGGGATCAGCTGGCAAGCATGGCTGGAGAGCACTATACGATACCCATCAGTACGTCAATTTCTCCAGGCTCGTGCCCGGTTGAGTACGATTACCTGGGCTCCCGATCTCATTGATGCAGGCCTGATCATGGATATCTTTCAGAATAGCTCTGGGGTGCTGTATCTGCATAAAGGCTGGCAATCCCTGGTCGATGGCCTCCTGCATGCTGCACAACAAGCAGGAGCGACCGTGACAACCGGTGCCAGGGTTGCTGCTGTGGAGACGGCTTCGGGAGTCGTGGAAGCGATCCGTTTGAAAGACGGGACACGCTATCCGGCTGCAGCAGTCATCCTGGCTGTTGATGCCAACACTGCCTCCAGCCTCGTTGCAGAGGGGCAGCACGAGATCATGCGCCGTTGGGCCCAGCAGACGATCCCGTCACATATTGCCTGCTTCGATGTCGCCCTGCGCCGCCTCCCCAATCCCAGGAATGTGTATGCGATTGGCATGGACCATCCACTCTATTACGCTGTCCATTCTACCTGGGCACAACTGGGGCCAGAGAATGGAGCTTTCATCCATACCACGAGGTATCATAGACCTGGAGAGTCAACGCCTGCGGAGACGAATAAACGAGAGTTAGAGGCGCTCCTGGATCGGTTGCAGCCAGGATGGCGTGCAGAAGTGATCGCCCAGAGCTTCTTCCCTCATATCCAAGCGGTCAGTGACATTGTCCAGGCGAAACGAGGCGGGATCAATGGCCGCCCTGGTCCTTCAGTTCCGGGCGTTCGTGGCCTGTACGTCGCGGGCGACTGGGTAGGCCACGAAGATCAACAGTCAGGAGCAGCTTTTGCCAGTGCTACCCGTGCTGCCCATCTCATTGCAGAAGCTATGGGTGCTTCGTTGCCGACACGTGATTGAGACAAGTGATGCTTATGAAACAAGAAGAGATCGTTCAAACCTATAGGCCCTTGCTCTTCTCCATTGCCTACAATATGCTAGGAAGTGTGATGGACGCAGAAGATTGTGTGCAGGAAACGTTCCTCCGTTGGTATGCAGCCAGCCGTG
>Ga0070707_100000708_pt1 | contig 33250 bp, 26 predicted proteins | sample KBSK5502metaG_FD_65468 | JGI IMG/M metagenome (GOLD analysis project Ga0070707, IMG submission 65468) | Corn, switchgrass and miscanthus rhizosphere microbial communities from Kellogg Biological Station, Michigan, USA - KBS K5-50-2 metaG | ecosystem: Host-associated > Plants > Roots >... | reverse complement strand
CTCACCGCTCACCGCTCACCGCTCACCGCTCACCGCTCACCGCTCACCGCTCACCGCTCACCGCCAATCGCCGCTCGACTTCCGCGCGGACGGAAAAGGGGCGGCCGGGGTCGCTCGCGAACCTCGCTTCGATCGCATACGCATCTACTTCCAGGCCGATCGCCCGGTATCGGTAGCCCCCGGCCGCCCAGCCTCGAAGGTACCTGTCGATGAATGCGTCGATGCCGAGGGCGCGGTACTGCGCCACATGTACCAGCTCGTGGAAGAGGAGCCGTTGCCACGCGAGCCCCTGGGAAGGGGCATCCGGCGAAATCAGGATCGAGGCGCCATAGGTAATCGCCGCAATGCGGCCGACATGGAGCGGAACCCGGCTGAGACGGACGCCGTCGAGGAGTGCCGGCTCGTGGAAGGGCAGGGCCCACTCCAGGTCGGCGGGAGAGAGCGGCTCGCCGGTCGAGTGGTAGTGTGCGCTCCGTCGACGGACCCAGGCGCGAGCGGCCCAGAGGATCACCGGGCTAACAGGGCCAGAATGTCGGGCTCGATGCGGGACGGAAGGACTCTCGGTCCATAGCGCCGCCGGGCCGTGCCTTCGGGACCAACAAGGAATTTGGTGAAGTTCCACTTGATCGCCCTGGTGCCGATGAGGCCGCGGCGGGCGGACGTCAGATACCGATAGACCGGGTGCGCTCCCGGCCCCTTGACCTCGATCTTGGCGAAGAGTGGAAAGGTGATCCCGTAACTCCGCGAGCAGAATGCTTCGATCACGGCCTCGTCACCCGGCTCCTGCTGACCGAACTGATTGCACGGGAAGCCCAGGATGGTGAAGCCTCGGCCCTGAAGTCTCCGGTAGAGGGTTTCGAGCCCCTCCAGCTGCGGGGTGTAGCCGCATTCGCTCGCGATGTTGACGACGAGGCACACGCGACCGCGGAGGCAATCCAGTGAAAGCACCTCCCCGTTGATCGTGCGGGCACTGTACGCGTGGATGGACAGGCGGTCACCCCTTACGGTGGGGGATGATCGGGAGCACGACGTGGGAAGGACGTGCGGCATCCATGTAGACACGGTTGAGCGCGACGCGGCGTTCCCGCGCGCGTCCTTCCGGCTCTCCCGTATTGGGGTTGGCATCGAAATGCGGGAAGTTGCTGCTCGAGATGTCGAGCCGGATGCGATGCCCGCGCGCGAACCGGTTGCTGGTGGGAAACGCCTCGATCCGGATCGGATATACCAGCCCCGCGGTCATCAGCTCGGGTCGTTCCCACGAATTGCGGTATCGCACCCTCAGGATCCCGTCGGTGAGATTCATGGCGAATCCCTCGGGATAGTCCCGATTGCGGGGATACACGTCGATCAGCTTGACGGTGAAGTCGGTGTCGGGTGCGCTGGAGGAGATCCAGAGATGCACGGTGAGCGGACCGGTCACTTCGACGTCCTCCCCGAGTGGGGGCGTCTGGAAGACGAGAATGTCCCGCCGCTCGCTGAGGGGCCGATACGGTTCGCGAGAACCGAAGAATCGGGGCCCTTCCCGCTGATCGAACGCTCCTCCCACCATGACCGGCTGTCCCGAGGTGACCGTCCCCCCGATCGTCGGGACCGGCCTCGCCGGGTCGTACTCGAATTCTCTGAACCCCGCATGCTCCGGCGGCCGCGCGGTCGACAGGGCTCCGCTGGTCTGCAGGTAGAAGGGTGACCAGCGGGTGCCGGGCACCGGCCAGTCGCGCTCGCTCCGCCAGCTCCCGCCATGTTCCATCCGGCCCGCCCCATTTCGGCGCCCGCTCCCACCTCCCATGACGAAGAGCCGAACCGCAGGCTCGCGGTCCACTCCGTTGTCGAGACCCTTGAGCCAGCGGTCGAACCAGCGCAGCCGGAGCGTGAGAAAATCCGGCGCGAGGTTTCCGTCGAGGGTCGCCTTGGGTCCGAAATCGACGTCGCCGGCATAGGTCAGCTGCCGGTCGCCGTGGGTCCAGGGACCGAGGATGAGGCGGACGGGTCCGCGCTTCCGCCTGGCGAGGCCGAGATAGTTGTCGGTGGCGGTGCGGGGATAGGGATCGTACCACGACGACATGTGCACCATCGCCGCATCGCTGAACCGGTCGTAGAAACCCTCGGCGTAAATGCCGAGCTGTTTCCAGAATGCGTCGAACTCGCCATGCTCCCACTGATCAAAGAGGTAGTCCTCATATTCGGGGGCGAGGCTGACCGGTGAATCGCCCCGGTGCCATGGCATCCGGCCGAACCAGGCCCGGATGTCGATCGCCTTCATCGCGGCGAGTCGCGCGGGATCGGCTTCGATTTCCGGACTCTCCAGCGCCTGGTTGAATGCCCAGGTGGCCTGCTTCAGCTCGAACGCCCCTCCTTGCCGGATTCCCCCCTGATACGCATTCGAGAATCCACCGGAGTCGAGAAACATCGCGGTGACTCCCGGCGCGCCGGCGCTGCCGAGGGCGCCCTGGGTGTGCGCGGCATAGGAGAGGCCCATGGTGCCGATCCGTCCGTTGCACCACGGCTGTCCCACGATCCACGCGCAAGTGTCGAATCCATCGTCGCCGTCGCTCAGGTACTTGACGAACTCTCCCTCCGATTTGTAGCGGCCTCGGCAATCCTGATACACGACCACGTAGCCCCGCTCGACGAAAAACCGGGCGACCTCCGCGCGGCTCTTCGGCCTGGGGGAAACGGGCGTGCGCTCGGAGCGGCTGTCGGCGGTTTTGTCGTAGGGTGTGCGCTCGAGAATCACCGGAAAGCGATCCACCACCGCCACACCGTTCCGCGCCGGGACATAGGTATCGGTGGCGAGACGCACCCCGTCGCGCATCGGCACCATGATGTCCCGCATGACGACGACGTCGAATGGCACATCCTGCGAGTGGCGGGGAAAGAGGGCGGGGAGACTGAAGGTGCACGCGGCGGCGACTGAGCGCTCGAGGAAGTCGCGGCGTTGAATTGGCTGCATGACCAAGAGATAGTCCAGGCAACAGGCAACTGGCAACAGGCAGCAGGCAACAGAGAGCGGGCAGCAGTGCCTGTTGCCTGATGCCTGTTGCCTGTTGCCTAATCACGATTCCAGCGTGAGGTAATCTTTTTTGCCTGCGTCCAGAACTCGATCGAGCCACGTCCGGTGATGTCCCCGACGCCGAATTTCGATTCGTTCCACCCACCGAAGGAAAACGGCTCTCTCGGCACCGGCACACCGATATTCACGCCGACCATTCCCGAGCTGGCGCGCTCGGCGACGTATCGGGCGGCGCCGCCGCTTTCGGTGAACACCGACGCGGCATTTCCGTACGGAGAGGCATTCTCGATGGCGAGCGCTTCGTCCACGGTGCCGGCGCGCACGATCGCGAGCACCGGACCGAAGACCTCCTCCTGCGCGATACGCATCTCGGGCCGCACGCGGTCGATCACCGTCGGGCCGACGTAGAATCCGCCTTCCTTGCCCTCCACCACGACGCCGCGGCCGTCCAGGAGCACCTCGGCCCCTGCGGCTTCGGCCTCATCGATGTAGCGCTCGATGCGCTCCTTCGCCGCCCGGCTGATGACGGGGCCGAGGGTGCGGCCGGGCACCAGACGCCGCGCTTCGTCGACCAGCCGGGAGATGATGTGGTCGGTCGCCGTGACGGCGAGAAGAACGGATGCCGCCATGCAGCGCTGCCCGCTGCATCCCGACATCGAGGCGACGATGTTCGTCGCCGAAAGCGCCGGGTCGGCGTCGGGGAGAACGATGAGATGATTCTTCGCCCCGCCGAGCGCGAGCACTCGCTTCAGACTCGCCGTCCCGCGGCGGTAGACCAGCTTGGCCACACGGGTCGACCCGACGAAGCTGATCGCCGCGATGCCGGGGTGGTCGCAGATCGCCTCGACGACTTCCTGCCCGCCATTGACGATGTTGAGGACGCCCGGAGGAAGGCCCGCCTCTGCCAGCAGCTCGCCGATCCGGGCGGCGGAGAGCGGGACGAGCTCCGACGGCTTCAGCACCATGCAATTGCCCAGCGCCAGCGCATTGGGGATGGTCCAGTTCGGGATCATCACCGGGAAATTGAACGGTGCGATCGACGCGACGACGCCGAGCGGATGGCGATCGGTCCGGCATTCGATGCCACGGCTCACCTCCAGGATTTCTCCCGGGGCGACCTGCGGAAGGGCACAGGCGAACTCGGTCACCTCCATCGCCTTGAGCACTTCTGCCCGGGCCTCCTCCGGGAGCTTGCCGTGCTCCTCCGTCACCAGACGGGTGAGCTCTTCCATATGCCGCTCGAGCAGCGCTCGATATCGGAAGAAGACCTGCACGCGTTCCTTGAGCGGTGTCGCCGCCCACGCCGGAAACGCGAGGGACGCCGCGGCCACGGCATCGTCCACCGTGGTTCGCGGCGAGAGGGGCACGCGGGAGAGGAGCGAGGCGTCGGAGGGCGCCTCGACGTCCTGGAGCTCGCCCGCGCCGGGGATGAACCGGCCCCCGATGAGGTTCAGGACGTCGGGGTATCTCGAGGCGCGGGGACTGGTGGATGGCATTCTTCCTCGATTCTATGTCGCGAAGGCGCGAAGGCGCGAAGGCTAAGGCAGTTCCCGTTCACCGTTCACAATTCACCGTTCACCCTGTTTGGCCAGCTCCTTCTCCGCAGCGATGAACCCGAACGCTCCCCACTGCCCGCCTGCCACGATCCGGCGGAAGATGTCCCGCGCCGCCGCCGTGCGCCCGTTATAGAGATGCCAATTGCCGATGCCGTAAGCCGCGGTGGCGTCGGTCACCGACATCTCCCCCGATGGCGTCGTCGCCAGCACCGAATCGGGGGGGAGCACACCCTTGTACATGAGCAGGAGGCGATGGTAGGTGTCGTTCTCGACGATGTGCATCCGCGTCGTAATCGGGCGCAGCACCGCCGCGGCCTCGCGGCGACGCCCGAGGCGGCGAAGGGACATGTAGAGCCAGTGCGCCGTCGACACCCGCCGATCGTCGTTGTGCGCCTCCGCGAGCTCGCGCCGGTAGATCGGCACGGCCCGGGCAAAGTCTCCCTTGAGGTAGTACGCGAGCCCGAGGTGATAGAGGATGTTCGACCGCAGGGTCCCGATCGGCTGATTCATCGCGTTGGGCTGGCCGTCGGGCTCGACCTGATCGGGCCGTCCCGCGCTCAGCTTGTCCGCCAGCTCGAAATCCCGGATGGCGTGGTCGAGCTCCCGCACCGTGAGATACCGATGGCCGCGATGGCGATAGAGCCACGGATTGTCCGGGTGAAGTGCGATCCCCGCGGTGTAGACGGCGATCGCTTCCCGGATACGGCCCAGGTACGCCAGTCGCCGGCCAAGCCAGACGATCGAATCGGCATTGCCCGGCGCCCGGTCGTAGGCGGCTCGCGCTTCGGCGAGCTGCATCTCGTAGCGGGCCCGGACGGCCGCCGGGAGTGGAAAGGCGCGCAGCGTGTCGCCGAGGAAGGAGATGGCCTGCACCAGAGGCTCTGCCGTCGGTCGCGGTGCGCCCGGACCGGCTCTGTCGAGGGCTCCGGCGATCAGCAGCAGCCACTGTGGTCCGCGATAGCCCTGTGCTCCGTCATCGTAGGTCTCCCCCAGGGAGTGTCCCCCGGTCGAGCGTCCGCCGTGCCCCACGGCCAATGCCGGAATGCCGAGACTCATGGGGATGTTGGCGTCGGTGCTCGCGGAGGACAAGACTATCGGAACCCCGAGTTCCCGTCCGGCGTCGGTGACGATGCGGACGAGGGGGCTCGACTCCGCCACCGAGCCGCCCGGCCGGATCCCGAGGGTATCCCACGTCACGGTGAGCGCTGCATTCGAGGTGGGCCAGCGCGCCCGCTCTTCCCTCAGGGCCTCGTCGACCGCCTGCCTGAGCCTGGTATCGAGGCGCGTCAGCTCGTCGGCGCTTTCGGAGCGCAGGTCGACGACCATCGACGCCGTGGCGGAAATCGCGTTGACCGCCGTTCCACCCTTCACGATCCCCACGTTGAAAGTGGTCTTCGGTTCTGAGGGAACCTCGAAGGCGCCGATTTTTGCGATGGCCCGCCCCAGAGCATGAATAGGATGCGGCATCACAAAATCGGCGTAGCTGTGGCCGCCCGGTGCATGGTACGTGATCTCGTACCGTCGGCTGCCGGCGGCACGGTTCACGACTTCGAACTCGTCGACGTCGACCGTCAGGAAGTAATCGACTTGGCCCGGCAGCTCCCGCTCCAGGAGATGGCGCACCCCGCGTCCGTTGCCGAGACCTTCTTCACCCACGGTGGCCACGAAGAGGACGGTCCCCTGGAACGGGACCCTCGTCTCCACGAGCGCGCGTGCGGTCACGAGCAGGGCGGCAAGCCCACGGCAATCATCGCTGATCCCCGGTCCGTGAAAGACGCTTCCTTCCCGGCGGACTCGGACGTCGGTGCCCTCGGGAAATACGGTGTCCAGGTGCGCGGAGAGAACGATCAACGGCTTCCTGGTGCGTCCGGCATACTCCGCGATGACGTTTCCGATCCCGTCGATGCGCGCGCCGGTGAGTCCGAGCGCGCGAAACCGTCGCAACATCTCGGCGGCCCGGGTCCCCTCTTTGAAGGGTGGGGCCGGGATCTCGCAGATCGAGCTCTGCTGGGCCAGCGTCCACTCATTCTGGGCCCGGGCGGAATCGAGCGCGGCCCGCATCGGTACGGCCGGGATCTGCTGCGCGGCGAGCGGAGAGGAGAGGGCCAGCAGGAACATGAAGAAACGCATAATCCCCCAGTGCTGAGCCTCCCGAAGCGGGAGTCTCGATCTCGGCCCCGGTCTTGTAGTTGGGGCTGGAATGGTGCAATTTTCAGGGTCGTCCCCGAGCTCAGGTGCTCGGCTTTGGGCCACTATGATCCGGGGTCACGTGAAGACTGCGAGCATAACATTCCCGAATCGGGACTATACCGGTTTCGCGGAAGAAGTGAAGGCGAAGGTCGCCGAGTATTTCGATACCCGGGGACTGAGCCGGAACGCGACCCCCGCAATGGTCGCCAAGACGGTGATTCTGCTGGGTTTGACCTTCATCCCGTACGCGCTCGCGCTCACCAATCGATTCTCGCCCCTGACGATGCTGGGCTTCGCGGTCATGATGGGGATCGGGCTGGCGGGCATCGGATTCGCGATCTCCCACGATGCGCTTCACGGCGCGTATTCCTCGAATCCCCGCCTCAACGCGCTGCTGGGGAGAACTTTTGATCTCCTCGGCGCCAACGGGTACATGTGGAAGATCACTCACAATGTGATCCACCACACCTACACGAACATCGACGGCGTGGACGAAGACCTGACCGTGTCGCCGCTCCTCAGACTCTCCCCGGGCGCGCCGCTGCTCCGGATCCATCGCTTCCAGCATGTGTACGGACTCGCGGCCTACTCGATGTCCACGATCTTCTGGGTCTTCGTCAAGGACTTCAAGTATTTCTTCCAGAAGGACCTCGGACCGTACAAGAACAAGAAGCATCCGCGCGGCGAGTGGGTGAATCTCTTCGCATCGAAGCTGGTCTATTACGGCTGGTCGATCGTCATCCCGCTGCTGGTGCTCAATATCCCCTGGTGGCAGTTCGCGATCGGCTATCTCGCCATGCACCTCACCGCGGGGTTCATTCTCGGTGTGGTCTTCCAGCTCGCCCACGTGGTCGAAGGACCGGATTATCCGGTGCCCGACGAAGCGGGGCGGATGGAAGACGCCTGGCTGGTACACGAGATGGAGACCACCGCCAACTTCGCCCGCTCGAGCCGGCTGGTGAGCTGGTATGTGGGCGGTCTCAACTTCCAGATCGAGCACCATCTCTTCCCGAAGGTGTGCAGCGTCCACTATCCGGCCATCAGCACGATCGTCAAGGACACGGCGACGAAGTACGGCGTGCCCTATTACGATCAGCCGACCGTCATGGCGGCGGTGCGATCCCATCTCAGAATGCTCAGGAAACTGGGGCCGGAAGAGTGGGCGGCGAGACACTCCGAACAGAAACTGCAGGCGGCGTAGCTAGGGAGTAGCGAAGAGCGAGGAGCGAAGAGGAAACGCCCCTTCGCTCTTCGCTCTTCGCTATTTCCTAGGCAACACCTTTCCGAATCGCTTCCAGAACCTTTTCCGCAAACACATCCACCTCGTCCGGCGTCGTGTAGACGTTCGGCGTGATGCGAAGCCCGTTGAATTCCGGGTGCCCGATATAAGTGTTGACGATCCGGTGCTTCTCCCAGAGCCAGCCGTTCAGCTTGATCATATCCAGCCCGGCCACCGTGAAGAGACCGATCCCGCCGCTGTATGGTGAATCGAGCGGGGTGAGCACCTGCACCCGGTCGCTCTCGGCCAGGAGGCGCTTGGCCCAGCGGTCCCGGAGCCAGCGCAGCCGGGCGATCTTGCGCTCCGCGCCGATGGCCCGATGAAACGCCAGCGCCGCCGAGATGGCATTGTGATTGGCGGCCGGATGGGTGCCGATCTCCTCATACTTCCGGATGTTCTCGTCCTGCTCGGGGGCCGCCGCCATGAGCGGCCAGAGCTTTTTCTGCTTGTCTTTCCGCACATAGAGGAACCCCGCCCCGATCGGGACCAGCAGCCACTTGTGGAGACTGGTGCCGTAGTAGTCGCACCCCAGCTCGTCACGGCTGAACGGAAAGTGCGCGTACGCATGCGCTCCATCGACGAAGACTTCGATCCCGCGCGGCCGCGCGAGCTCGACGAGCTCCTTCACCGGCATGATCTGCCCGGTCAGATTGGTGATGTGAGTGACTTCGATGACGCGGGTGCGGGGAGTAATGGCGGCCTTGAACTGGTCGACGATGTATTGCTGCGACTTGGGCGGGACCTGGAAGGAGACCTGCTTCAGCACGATGCCGTCGCGCCGCTCCCGCTGGCGCCATGCGGTGATCATCCGTCCATAGTTCTGATTGGTGACGATCACCTCGTCGCCGGCCTTGAGGTCGAGCCCGAAGATCATGATCTCATTGGCCTCCGACGCATTGCGCGTGATGGCCATCTCTTCGATGTCGCAGCCGAAGTCGCGGGCCAGGTCGCGCCGCACGCTCTCGATCCGGGGCTCCAGCACGCGCCACATGTGATCGACCGGGAGCTCGTTGCTGAATTTGAGATCGCGGATCATCTGATCGAGCACGTGTGTCGGGGCCGGCGAGCATCCGCCGTTATTCAGATTGATCATGGTGCGGTCGACGTCGAACGCCCGCTGGATCTCGGTCCAGTACGCCTCGTCGTCTGCGACACTGGCCGGGCTCTTCGCTCCGGCAATCTCCGACGCGCGGAGCACCCGGCTGATCGCCTGGTCGCGGAAGACAGGGAGCGTCGCGGCAGATCCGGCGAGCGCGCTGAGGAACGAGCGGCGGGTGGCCATGCGGCCTCCTCGGAGTGGATCGAAGGTGGGAGCGCTTAATTCTCCCGGAGTCGCGATCAGGACGCAAGGTAGCCGATCCGGAGGACGGGGCACGCCTCGTGCACCTGATCATCTGGAGTTTCGTTTAGATTCTGATTGTGCCGGCCGACCATCACCGGTAACACCGTCCCATCAAAAGAATTAACAGATTGTCATATTTGGCAGTGGTGACCAGAAACGCGCCGTTTTGCATCGCGTTATGCGCCGGGCTTCTGCTTGGGTGCTCTCCCGCGTCGGAGCTCACGGGGGGCCTTGCGCCGCCAGTCACCGGAAGCCTCACCGTCACGATCGACGGTCTCCCCACCGACGCACCGGCGCTGGTCACCGTGACGAACGCGAAGGGGTACACCAGGCAGATCAGCAGCACCGAAACGTTGTCGGCTCTCGCACCCGGTGCATACAGCGTCTCCGCGCTCGAAGTTCCGGTCGGTCTCGATCGGTATGGCGCGGCGGCGGCCACGCAGAGCGTCGTCGTCGCTGCAGGACTCGCCCCCGCGGCCGCCCATGTCGGGTACGCGGCGATTACCGGTCACCTCCACGTCGCCCTCGACAGCGTCCCGGAAGGTGCGACGGCTCAGGTATCGGTGACGGGGCCTGGTGGCTACTCCAGGGCCCTCTCCGATTCGGCGACGCTCGCGGGCCTTGCTCCGGGCCTCTACTCCATCGCCGCACTCCGCATCGAGGCGGACGGGGACTATTTCGATCCCGAGCCGACCCTCCAATCGATTCAGGTTGCCCCACTGGGCGCCGCACCAGGCGCTGCTGCGGTCAAGTTTGCCCGGAGCAGCGGCCGAATGGCCGTCGCGGTGAGCGGGCTTCCCGTCGGGGTCCCGGCAGCGGTGCAGGTGACGGGGCCGGGCGGTTTCTCGCGCGTTGTCACGGCGAGCACGACTCTCACCGGTCTCGTGCCCGGGAGCTATGCGGTGACCTCCCAGGCGGTGACGACCGCGGGGAACGGCTACCAGCCTAACCCGGCGAGTGTCACGGTTGCCATCACCGCGTCGAACAAGCCCGAAAGCGTATCGGTGGCCTACGCCCTGGCGACCGGATCGCTTCAGGTCCTCGTTGCCGGGCTGCCTGGCGGAGTTGCTGGAGCGGTCAGCGTGACCGGTCCCCAGGGTTTCGCCGCGAACATCACGGTCAGCACGCTCCTCACCGGTCTCGGTCCGGGAGACTACACCGTCGTGGCTGCGGGCGTTCCCGTTGCCCCGGCGCTCTACGTTCCCAGTCCGCCGACCCAGACCGTGACGATCGTCGCCAGCCTGACCGCCGAAGTGAGAAGCGTCAGCTATGCGATCGGTACCGGCTCGCTCGACCTCACGATCGCCGGCGTCCCCGCGGGCGCGTCTGGCTCGGTGGCGGTATCGGGACCGGGGGGATACCAGCAGACGCTCGCGGCAAGCCAGACGCTGACCGGGCTCACGCCCGGTGCGTACACGATCGCTGGCGCCCCGATCACGGTGTCGGGGACGCTCTACGGCCCATCGCCCGTTTCGCAGAATGTGACTGTGGCGGTCGGAGCCACCGCTTCGGCCACGGTGAGCTATTCGGCACAGACCGGCGGGCTCACACTCACGATTTCCGGCCTTCCCGGTGGAGCTCCGGCAAACGTGCAGGTGACCGGAGCCGGCGGCTACTCCCAGCATTTCACCGCCTCACAGACTCTGGCCGGCCTGGTCCCCGGTACCTATACCGTGACCGCCTCGGCCATCACGGCCGGTTCGACGGTGTATTCAGCCACACCGGTGAGTCAGGTCAGAAGCGTCACGGCCGGTAGCGTCGTTTCCGCTGCGGTCGTGTACGTCGCGAGCACCGGAGCGCTGGCCGTCACGGTGTCGGGGCTTCCCGGCGGCGCGGCGGCCGCGATCGTGGTCACGGGACCGGGAGCGTTTTCACAAAGTTTGACGGGTTCGCAGACGCTGACCGGTTTGACACCCGGCGGTTACACGGTGAGCGGTTCGAGCATCGTGAGCGCCGGCGCGACGTACAATCCCTCGGCACCGCAGGCGGTTGCGGTGGCGGCCGGCTCGAGTGCGGGCGCGTCGATCACCTATGTCGCAGCGGGGGGTGGTGCGTCGCTCAACCTGCGGATCGACGGCGTCTACCTCACCCAGGCCACGCAGACCTACGACGGACTGGTGCCGCTGGTGGCCGGCCGCGACGCATACCTGCGCGCGTTCACCGTCGCCAACCAGTCAAACACGGCGCAGCCGCAAGTGCGTATCCGGTTGTACAGCGGCGCCACTCTGGTACAGACCTACACGATCGCGGCGCCTTCGGCCGGCGTGCCGAGCGCCGTCAATGAAGGAACCCTCTCGAGCTCGTGGAATGTTCTGGTCCCCGCGGCCCTGGTGCAGCCGGGGCTTCGCGTGCTGGCCGACGTCGATCCAGCCAATGGGATCTCCGAGGCGGACGAGAGCGACAACCAGTTCCCGGTGACCGGAGCCTCGGCCGCGGTCGATGTCCGCACGCTTCCGGCTTTCGCCGTCAGATTCGTTCCCGTTCTGCAGCAGGTGAACGGATTGCAGGGCAATGTGACCGATGCGAACAAGGACGCCTTCCTCGCCGCCACGAAAGCCATGCTTCCGGTCGGCGCGTACAGCGCCGATGTGCGTGCGGTCTACACGACGACCGCCCCCGCCCTCGAATCGGGGAATGGCAATGGATCGTGGGGAACCATTCTGAGTGAAGTGCTCGCGCTCAAGAGCACCGACGCCAGCACCCGCTATTACTACGGGGTGGTGAAGACGAGCTACGGGAGTGGCGTCGTCGGCATGGGGTATGTCGGCGGAAGCGCGCGGACCTCGATCGGCTGGGACGTGATGAGCAACGCCCCGTCCACCGTGGCCCACGAGCTCGGACACAACATGGGAAGGTCGCACGCGCCCTGTGGCGGTCCCGGGGGGCCCGATCCCTCCTATCCGTATGCCGGCGGGCTGATCGGAGTGCTCGGTTTCGACGTCTCGACGCTCACGATCAAGGCCACCTCGATCGCCGATCTCATGGGCTACTGCCAGCCAACCTGGATCAGCGATTACAACTGGAAGGCGATGCTGACGTATCGCCAGGGGGGACCCAACAACGCTCCGCCGGCGTTGCTCGCGGGCTCCGGACTCCTGGTGTGGGGACGGATCACCGGCGACAGCATCGTGCTCGAGCCCGCGTTCCGGGTCGCGGCTCGCGCCGATCTTGTTCCGGTGACGGGACCGAACCTGGTGGAGCTGCTGGGCGGGGATGGCCGGCTGCTCCGGAGCGTGCGATTCGACGCATCCGAAGTGGCCGATCTGCCCACGGGAGCCGAACGCCATTTCGCATTCGTCGTTCCGCTCGATGCCGCCACCGAGGTGGACCTGGCCGGTATCCGGGTGCGGAGCGGCCGGCGTACGACGTCGCGGCTCCCGTCGCCCGCCGGCGATCCCGGACAGGTGCTCTCCCGGGTGAATGCCGAGCAGGTCCAGGTTCGCTGGAACGCGACGCAGTACCCCATGGTGATGGTGAAGGACGCCCGGAGCGGGCAGGTGCTTTCGTTCGCGCGCGGAGGATCGGCGCGCCTCTGGGCCCGTAGCGGCGAGTTCCAGCTCATCTTCTCCGACGGGGTGAAATCGGTCACCCGGCAGGGCCGCATCCTCCAGTAGCCGACGGGCACGCCCTTACATTGAGGGCATGGCTGACCTTCCCGCCGTCGTCGTTACCGGCGCCTCCACCGGCATCGGTGCATCATGTGCCCTCCGTCTCGCCCAACAGGGGTATCACGTCTTCGCCGGCGTTCGCAAGCCGGAGGATGGCGAGCGGCTGCGGCAGAGAAGCGCCGGCCTGCTCGAATGGCTTCCGCTGGACGTGACCGACGGGGCGACCATTGCGCGAGCGGCCGAGACGGTCGCATCCGCGCAGGGTGAGCATGGGCTTGCGGGCCTGGTGAACAACGCGGGCATCGCCGTCGGTGGTCCGCTCGAGTATCTCTCCACCGAACGGCTTCGCCGGCAATTCGAGGTGAACGTCGTCGGGTTGCACGCCGTGACCCAGGCGTTCATCCCTCTCATTCGGCGCGCGCGCGGCCGCATCGTGCACATCGGGTCGATCGCCGGCCGGATTGCTTCGCCCTTCACGGGTGCGTACGCGGCGTCGAAGCACGCGGTCGAGGCACTCACCGATGCGCTGCGCCTCGAGCTGGCGCCCGAGGGCATTCACGTCTCCGTCATCGAGCCCGGTCAAATCAAGACGCCGATCTGGGACAAGGGACTGCAGGAGTTTTCCGCGATCACATCCGAGATTCCAGCCGAGGGCATGGCGCGGTACCGGGGCAGGCTCATGGCGCTGCGCCACATTCTCGACCGGGCGCGGGCGCGCGCGGCCTCGCCCGAGGCGGTCGCCGACGCGGTGCTGCACGCGCTCAACTCACCCGAGCCGCGCACCCGCTACGTGGTTGGCGGGGACGCCCGGCTCCGGCTCTGGCTGACGCGGCTGTTACCCGACCGGGCGCTCGACATGGTCGTCCTTCGCGCTCTCGCACACCTCGAGCGGAAGGTTTCATGACCCGAGGTCGGTTGGCGCGCCTCCTCTCTCTGGTGCTGGCGGCGGGCTGTCTCGACGACCGCCCCTTTGGCTCGACCGGTCCCGGCGATGACGGGGTCGCGGTCACGCCGAGAACGCTTTTTCTCGAGCCGGGCGGTACCGCGCGCCTCTTCGGCAACCCCGGACCACGCGGCGGCGGAACGGTCGAATGGGAAAGCTCCGACCCGTCCATTGTGACGGTGGATGCCGAGGGCATGGTCACCGCGATGGCGCCGGGGACCGCGGAGGTGCGGGGGGAGAACGCGCGCGGAAGCGGGCGCACCCGGGTGACGGTGCTCCCCGCGATTGCTTCGTTGCGAACCTGGCAGGTGCGGAATCAGGCCGTGAGCGACGTGTCGTTACTCGGGGTCTGGAGCGCTGATCCGCTCACCTCGTTTGCCGTGGGGCAGGCCGGCACCGTCCTCCGGACGGTGAATGGTGGACTCAACTGGACCCGGATGCCTACGCCGGATAACGGGGTGGATCTGGTCGGGGTCTGGGGGACCTCTCCCACGAACGTGTATGCGGTCGGAAGCTACGGAACCATCCTGCACTTCGACGGGCAGACCTGGTCCAGGATGACCAGCCCCACGGGGAATGTGCTGCTCGAGGTGTGGGGACTCGCGCCCGATGATATCTACATCGTGGGAGCAGGGGTGGCACTGCGCTTCGATGGGACGGCGTGGCGCGTGCTCTCCGGCGCCGAAAACGCGGAGCTCTGGGCGGTCTGGGGATCCGATCGCTCGAATATTTTTGCGGCGGGGCAAAACGGTGTCCTCATGCGACTCGAGGGCACCCGGTGGATCCCGATGCAGAGCCCGACGGATTTCCTTTTTCTGGGACTCTGGGGTACCGGACCTTCCAACGTCTATGCAATCGGAATCCGCGGCACCCTGGCCCAGTTCGATGGGGTGCGGTGGAACCTCGTTTCACTGCCCACGCATGCCGATCTCTTCGCGATCTGGGGGACCAACGCCGGCAACGTGCTCGCGGTGGGCGACCATGGGGCGATGGTGCTCTTCAACGGCTCGGCCTGGACACTGGCACCGCAAACCGCGACGGGCGAGAATCTTCGCGCGGTGCACGCGTCGCCCTCCGGTGCGTTCGTGGTGGCCGGCTGGAGCGGAACCACGATTCACCGGGAGACCACCGGGTGGCGTATCGGGGCTACGGGCCCCAACCTGTTCGACGTCGCGGTGGGCCCCGGTGGAGTCCGCTATGCGGTGGGGAATGCGGGGGCGGTCTTCAAGGAAACCGGGCAGGGGTGGGTGCAACTCCCGATCCCGACCCGCCAGCCGCTCTACGGCGCCTCGCGCCAGAATGGAGAGCTGCTCGTCGTGGGAGACAGCGGAACCATTCTCCGCTACGATGGCGCGCAGTGGAAGAACGAGTCCGTCGCAGCGCCGAGGCTCCTGCGCTCGGTCTGGACCAGCGAAACCGGCGCCGCGTTTGTCGTGGGGGAGCGGGGAACGACACTCCTGCGGCAGGGCTCGGCGTGGATGTCCCAGGCGCCGATCACCACCCGGTTTCTCCGGCATGTCTTCGGTCTGGACCCGGCGCACGTGTACGCGGTGGGCGACAGTGGCACCGCCATCGCCTGGAACGGAGCGGAGTGGCGGGACATGGGGCTATCGAGCAATGCGCTGATCCGGGGGGTGTGGGGGACGGCGCCCGACGATTTGTTCGCGGTCGGATCGGGAGGGGCCATCTTCCGTTTCGACGGGGTGCGATGGTACTCGATGCAGAGTCCGACCCAGCGGGAGCTCCGGGCCGTCTGGGGTTTCGGGCCGACCGAGGTCTACGCCGCGGGCGAGGAGGGAGTGATCCTCCGGTTCAACGGCAGTACCTGGAGCCAGCTCACCACGAACAATCGTTCCCTGATTCTGTCGCTCGAGCCCACGACCGGCGGGAAGCTGACCGCGGTGGGCGCGCGGGCGACCATCATTGAAGGTGAGAGATGAAAAGTAAGAGGTGAGAGCGGGTCACCTCTCACCTCTCACCTCTCACCTCTCACTTCTCACCATACCGCAGGACCACCGCCTCGCTCTTCCCTCCGGATGCTATCGTGACCACGACCAGCCGGTCGTAATCGGCATCGGTGAGCATGGGGATGCTCACCCCCGAGAGTTTTTCGACGATCAGATGCACCAGATTGCTGTGGCTCGCCACGACGGCGCGGCTGCCGGGAGGTAGCGCGCGGAGCAGCATCACCAGCGAATCCACCTTGCCCGCGGGTACGACCGTGGTGGTCACTCCGGACGCCATCGCCAGCGGGCTCACCGTCTCCTGGGTGCGCTTGAACTCCGAGGCGAACGCGGCGGAGATATGCGAGTCGCTCAGCACGCGCGCGAGCGTCGCCGCCCGCTGCTGGCCATCCCTGGTGAGCGAGGGATCCGGCGTCTCGGGGCCTTTCTCGGCGTGCCGGACCACGAACACGGTAATGGGCGCAGCCTGCGCCTGCATCGTCCCTGCGGGAAGAAGGAGCGCGAACGCGGCCACCAGGTGCCTGATCATCGTTACGGCCTTTCGTTCGACGTTAGAGGTCGCGCCGCGCGGGCAGCACGACATTGGCCACCAGCAGTCCCACGACGAGCGCAATGGCAGTCACCAGCGCGTTGAAGGCGGAGTCGATCCCCGCCACCACTCGCTGGTCCATGAGGGCGGCGATGCTGCGGAATCCGACGCTGCCCGGCACGAGCACCAGCACGCCGGGCGCCACCACGACGCTGGCCGGCCGGGAGGTGCGGGTCGCGAATGCCCACCCCGCAACCGCGACTCCGAACGATCCGAAAAACGGGGCCATCTCGGGCCCCACCAGCCGTGTGCCCAGCCGGGAGGCCACGATGGAAACTCCCGCGCCGACCACGATCCAGGGAATATCGCGCCGATCCGCTTTCAGGAGAACCGCGAACGCCAGCGCCGCCGTGGTGAGCGCGATCAGGATGAATTCCTGCGGGAGTCCGGCGGGGGGCGTCACCGGGGCCGGCCCGAATACCTGGTCGGCTACACGGGTGCCAAGCGCCACGCCGAATCCGATCCCGAGAAATACGATGAAGGCGCCCGCCGCACGGGCAGTTCCCGACGAGAGGTGGCCGGTCGACAGCTCGCCCATGGCGCCGACCAGCATGAGGCCAGGGAGCAGCACGACCAGCCCCCCGAGAATCGCGGTGGAGACGGAAACGCCGCCGAAGGCCACGCCTGCGCCGGTGGCGAGGAAGGCGACCAGGAACGACGCGGCGGTGCCGAACACTTTTTCCAGGGTGGGACTCCGTTTGGCCAGCAACGCGAGTAATCCAGTGAGCAATCCGAGCGCCGAGGCGAGCACGACCTCGCGCAATCCGCCGCCGAAGAAGGCGGCGGACGAACCGGACGACACCGCATACGCCAGGGTCGTGAGTGCCTGCGAATAGGGGGAGTCCGATTCCGCGACGGCTCGCAACCGCCGCGCTCCTTCCGCGGGATCGAGGCGGCCATCGAGCACGCAGTCGAGGATGTCCTTGATCCCCGCCAGCCTGCTGAGGTTGGGGCCTTCGGGCTGGACCCGGAGGAGAAATGTCCGCTGGCGTTCGTCGTGGCCGAACGCGGCGAACATCGAGGTCGGGGTGGTGAAGAATTCGCCGGGGACACCGAGCCGGGCCGCGGCGAGCTCGAGCATCTCCTCGAGACCCTGGGAGGAGTGGCCGGCGGCGTGGAGCGCGCGGCCGAGCGCGAGAAGAAAACTCACCCGCGGGTCGGTCGATATTTCCGCCGTATTCCACTTTCCCGGGAGCCCGGCGCGGGAATCGAGGTCGGTGGGCACGGCGGAAGATAGTCGCGGTGTGGATTGTTTCCATTCAGACGTCACACCATGTACGATGACAGGCGCGGAGACGCGAAGACGCGAAGTGTGCGCGTCCCCGCGCCCTCGCGTCCTCGCGACCTTCAAGGGGTATGCATCATGATTCGACCGATCCGGAGTCATTTCCTCCGTTTGCTTTCTCTCTGTACGGCCGCGGCGCTCGTCGCGGGCTGCTCCACCAATCCTGCCACCGGCAAGAGCGAGATTTCCCTGGTCAGTGAGAGCCAGGAAATCGAGATGGGAAACCAGATGCTGGCGAGTGCTCGCGCCACCCTGGGCACCTATCCCGACTCGGGATTGCAGCGTTACGTGCGGGGCGTGGGCGAGCGCCTCGCGGCCTCGTCCGAGCGACCCGGCCTCCCCTGGGTGTTCGAGGTGGTCGAGGATCCCGACGTCAACGCCTTCGCGGCGCCCGGAGGGAAGATCTTCGTAACCCGCGGCATCCTCGCCTACTTCGGTTCCGAAGCGGAGCTCGCCGGTGTGCTTGGGCACGAGATCGGGCACGTGACCGCCAGACACTCGGCGCGCCAGATGACCCGCGAACAGCTGGTCGGCGTCGGGCTCATCGCGGGCTCCGTTCTCTCTTCCACCGTCGCGCAGAACGCCGGCGCACTCCAGCAGGGCCTCGGCCTCCTCTTCCTGAGCTACAGCCGGGGCGACGAGGCCCAGGCCGATGAGCTTGGCTTCCGGTACATGCGCCGGTTGCGCTACGATCCCAGGGAGATGTCGCACACCTTCCAGACCCTGGCGCGCGTCAGCGAGCTCTCGGGTGGAGGCAAGATCCCGACCTGGGCCTCTTCGCACCCCGATCCGGGGGACCGCTTACAGAAAGCGGAGCAGCGCGCCGCGACGGTTCCCGCGGACAGCCTTCGCAGTGTCGTCATCAACAAGGACGTGTTTCTCCGGGCCATCGACGGCATCGTCTTCGGGGTGAACCCGCGACAGGGGTATTTCGACGGCGCGCGGTTCAATCATCCCGATCTGCGGTTCCGGATCGATTTCCCCGCGCAGTGGCAGACCCAGAATCGCGCGGATGCGGTGGTGGCGGTCAGCACGCAGGGCGACGCCATCGTCCAGCTCTCGCTCGGAGGGAACGACGGGCCCGATGCGCTGTTGCAGAAGTTCGGCCAGCAGCAGGGAGTGCAGATGGGGAACAGCCAGCGGGTGACGGTGAACGGTCTGCAAGCCGCCACTGCCGAGTTCCAGGCTCAGGAGGCACAGGGCCAGGTCGTGGCGGGCCGGGTGATGTACATCCGCCTCGCGAACATCACCTACCAGCTGCTCGGGTACTCATCCGGTGCTCGGTACGGCAGCTACTCGAATCTCATTAGCCAGTCGATGCAGAGCTTCGCGACGCTTACCGATCAGGCGGCGCTCAACCGGCAGCCGGTACACCTCTCGCTGGTGCGATTGACCCGCGCGATGACGATCGAGGAGTTCTACCGCCAGTATCCGTCGGCGGTGCGGATCGAGCTGATCGCGGCGATCAACGGGGTCAATGCGGGTGAGACGCTGGCGGCGGGAACGATGGCGAAGAGAGTGCAGTAATAGGCAGCAGGCAACAGGCAACAGGCAACGGCGAACTGCCTGTTGCCTGTTGCCTGGTGCCTATGCCCTCGTCGTCCTCCGCTTCAGAAAATCCATCAGGATGAACTGGCCCAGCGTCATCGTATTGGTGAAGTACGCTTTTCCCCTGCAGATCGTCGCCACCTGTTTCACGAACTCCACGAGCGCGCGATCCCGGGCCAGCATGAAGGTGTTGATCATGATTCCGCTGCGGCGGCAGTGGCCCACTTCCCGGTAGGTGGCCGCGAGAATCCGGGGATCGAGTCCCGCTGAGTTGATGTAGACCTGGCCATTCGGCAGGGTGAGCGCCGACGGTTTGCCGTCGGTGATCATGATGATCTGCTTCATGTCCTTCTTCTGCCCCGACAGAATCCTCCGCGCCAGCTTGAGCCCTTCCGCAGTGTTCGTGTGGTAGGGTCCGACTTGCGCGCCGGGGAGGGCGCCGAGCGGAATCTCTTCCGCCGAGTCGTGGAAGAGCACCACCCGGAGCGAATCGCCGGGATACTGGGTGCGGATCAGGTGGGTGAGCGCGAGGGCCACCTTCTTGGCCGGCGTAAAGCGATCCTCGCCGTAGAGGATCATCGAGTGGGAGCAATCCAGCATGAGCACGGTCGCCGCGGAGGAGCGGTACTCCGACTGGTGCACCCGTAGGTCGCCGTACTCGAGATTCAGCGGCATCGAGAGCCCTTCCCGCGCGATGGCGCTTCCGAGGGTCGCCGCCACGTCCAGATTCATTACATCCCCGAACTCGTAGGGCTTGCTCGCCCCTTCGGTTTCGACTCCGGTCGCGAGATGGGGGGTCTCGTGCGAGCCCAGACTGGATTTGCCGATGCTGCCCAGCAGGTTCTTGAGGGTCTTGTATCCGAGGAAGTCCATTCCCTTCTCGGTCAGGTTGAATTGGACGTCCCGCGCGGCCGACGCGGCCTGCCCACCGGGCCCGAGGAGCGGCGTGTACCCCTCGGGCATCTGGGGCGCTTCCTTCACATTGAGATATCCCTCGTCCATGAGGCGCTGGATGATCCGGTCGAGCAGCTCCCCGAGCTGGCGCTCGAGCTCGCGGTCCTTTTCGGGATCGCCGGTCGAATCGCCCCGAAGGAATTTCATCATCTCCGGTGTGAGTTGCCCCGATTCCATCAGCGCCCGCAGAATCGCATCCCGCAGGGAGTCGAGCGACTTGTCTCCACCTTCCCCCGGCTCGGCCCACCAGGGCCAGTCCCCCGGCCCTCCGGCAAATCCGGATTGCAGGAGAAAATCGCCCAGCTGATCCAGCAGCGCCTGGAGATTGACGGCGTCGGCGAGACCCGGGACATGCTTGGTGTAGGTCGTGTATCGCAAAGGCGTCAACGGTCAACGGTGAACGGTCAACGGGGACAACCTGCAAGATAGTATCTTGGTGCATGGCGGATGCCCAGGAGAGCTTTTCCCGTTCACCGTTGACCGTTGACCGTTCACCGCAGTCCTTCGGCGCCCTCCGCAATCCGAATTTCCGGCGCTTCATCTTCGGCCAGTTCGTCTCGCTCTGTGGCACCTGGATGCAGACGGTGGCGCTTGGATGGCTCGCGCTCCTGCTTACGGACTCTGCGCTCCAGGTGGGCCTGGTCACCTTCTTCGGCGCGCTTCCGGTGCTCCTGTTCACACTCTATGGCGGCGTCGTGGCCGGGCGCGTGAACAAGCGCCGCGGCCTGCTGCTGCTGCAATCGCTCTTCCTGGCCGAGGCGCTGGCGCTCGGATTCCTGACGGCCTTCGACGCCATCACGATTCAATGGGTATATGCGTTATCGCTCTTCGGCGGTCTGGTGAGCGCATTCGAGATTCCCATTCGGCAGTCTTTCCTGGGCGACTTGTCGGGACGGGAGCACCTGATGAGCGCCATCGCGCTCAACTCATCGGCATTCAACCTGTCGCGCGTCTTCGGGCCGGCACTCGCCGGGATTGTTCTTGCGGCCGCCGGGCCGGCGGCCTGCTTCTTCGTCAACGCCGCGAGCTTCCTCGCCGTGCTCGTCAGCTTGTCGAGGATCAGTCCGGACCTGGCGTCCAGCACCGGAACCCGCCGGACCGGGCTCGGTGACGGGATGCGCCACGTGTTCGGCTCGCCCTGGCCGCGGACGCTGGTGATTCTCACCGGGATTTTCACCGTGTTCGGTGTCTCGTTCGTCGCCATTCTTCCGGTGTTTGCGCGCGATACCCTGGGCACGGGGGCCGGCGGGTACGGAGCGCTGACCTCGGCGTTCGGTATTGGTGCCGCCGTGGCCGCGATCTCGATCGCCGCGCTCGGCCACCGGCTCCCCCGGGAGCGCGTGCTTCTCTGGGCCGGAGCGGGTTTTGCCTCCAGCATTTTCCTCCTGGGCCTATCCCGCCACTTTGCACTCGCCTTTGCCGTCCTGCTGGTGGCGGGGCTCTCGGCGGCGCTCAATGCGATTCTCACCAACACGATGCTCCAGACCGAAGCACCCGACGATCTCCGGGGCCAGGTGGTCGGCTTCTACAGTTTCATCGTCGTCGGTATGGCGCCGTTCGGATCGTTGCAAGCCGGATGGCTGGCCGAACATCTTGGCGCCGGGAGGGCCGTGCTGCTCGGCGGCTCGGTCTGTCTGCTCGGGACACTCTGGGCGTGGTGGTACCTCGGGAGGACCAAATGATCGTGACCGTGTCGCGACAGATCGGGGCCGGGGGCAGCGAGATCGCGAGCCGGGCGGCCCAGGCGCTGGGCTTCCGGCTGGTGGACAACGAGCTGATCGATCGGGTGGCCCTGCAGGCGGGACTTTCCCGGACGTACGTCGCGGACCGGGACGAACGCGCGCCCGGCTTTCTGGAGCGACTGATCCGTGTGCTGTCACGGGCGGCGCCAGAGATGCAAAGCGCGCCACCCGACCGGCTGCCCGAGCCGGAGGAGAAATCCCTGGTGGCGGCCACCGAGAAAGTCGTTGCGGACCTGGCCGCCGAAGGACGCGTGGTGCTGGTGGGACGCGCCGCGCCGGCGGTACTGTCGAATACCCGCGACGCGCTGCACGTCAAGATCGTGGCACCGATCCCGTTCCGGATCGCGCGGATCTGCGCGGCTGACCGGGTCGATGAGCGCGAAGCGGAGCGCCGCCTCAAGGAGTCCGACGCGAATCGGTCGCGCTACCACAGACACCACTACGGCCGCGACTGGGGCGACCCCACCAACTACCACCTGGTGCTGAACAGCGAAATGCTGGGGCTGGACGGTGCGGTGGACCTCATCGTGATGCGGGCGCGGGCGATGTGGCGAGGGAGTAGCGAGTAGCGAAGGGCGAAGCGGTCGCGCCCTCCTCGCGCTTCGCGCTTCGCTATTCCCTCGTTCGTCGCTTCGCGGCGGCCCACCCGATTTCTTCGCTGCGGCTGATTCTCTTCTGGGCCGCGAGCGCTTCCAGGGCAAGCTCGCACGCCGCCACTTCGACCGGCTGATCGCCGACCTCGGCGAACTCGAGGTCGTGTACCAGCGCGAGCAGCTCGGGCACGAGCGCAAACGCCTTGACGGCCACGCTCGCGCGCTCGTCCCCGCCGATCTTGAGCGCCGCCCCCTGGTCGAACCAGGCGACGATGCGATCGAGCCGCTCGTCGTTGTCGTCGCCCAGACGGTCGCTGAAGGTCCGGAGCGCGGCGCGCCTGATCAGCTCCTTCGCGATCGATTCGGAGCCTTGCAGCTCGCCCTCGTACTCCAGCTCGAGTTTGCCGGTGATCGAGGGCAGGGCGGCGTAGAGATCGGCGATGCGGGGCACCGATTCCCGCTCCTGGTGCGCGAGGGCGCGCCGCTCGGCGGCAGACACGACGTTTTCGAGCACGCTGATCGGCAGACGCTGGCTCACCCCCGACCGGCGATCCACCCGCTTGTCTCCCCGCGCCTCGAAGGCGACCCGCTCCACGACTTCGCGGACCAGCTCGGGAATGCGGGCCGGCGGCGCGCTTCCGTTCCGCTCGGTCCAGGCTTCCTGGGAGGTGATCGCCATACCCAGCTCGATCGACCGCGGGTAATGCGTGATGATCTCCGAGCCGATCCGGTCCTTGAGTGGCGTGATGATCTTGCCGCGCGCGGTATAGTCCTCCGGATTGGCGGTGAAGCAGAGCAGCACGTCGAGGGGCAGGCGCACCGGGTAGCCTTTGAGCTGCACGTCGCCTTCCTGCATGATATTGAAAAGGCCGACCTGGATTTTGCCCGCGAGATCGGGGAGCTCGTTGATCGCGAAGATTCCCCGGTTGGCGCGCGGCAACAGCCCGAAGTGCATCGTCAGCTCGTCGGAGAGCACATGACCCCCGCGCGCCGCGCGGATCGGATCGAGGTCGCCGATCAGATCGGCGATGGTCACGTCTGGCGTCGCCAGTTTCTCCACGTACCGGTCTTCGCGATGCACCCAGCCGATCGGCGTCGCGTCTCCCTCCGCCATGAGTCGTTCCCGGCCGTACTTGGTGATTGGGGCAAACGGGTCGTCGTTCACCTCACTTCCACCGACGATCGGCAGCCATTCGTCGAGAAAGCCGGTGAGCCCGCGGAGAATGCGGCTCTTGGCTTGTCCCCTGAGGCCGAGCAGAATGAAATCATGGCGGGCCAGCAGCGCGTTGACGAGCTGCGGGAGCACCGTGTCTTCGTAGCCCACGACACCCGGAAAGAGTGCCTCTCCACGAGCCAGGGATTGCAGGAGGTTTCCCCGGATCTCGTCGCGCACCGAGCGACTCCGGAGAGGGGGGCTACCCCAGGGACTTTGCTTCAGAGCGCCAAGGGAAGCAGGCAAGTTGGTGATCGTAGCCATTGAACTCATTGATCTTGAAATGTTTAGGTCCTCTGACCCTGATTTTCCGCGGGCCACAGCGCCGGCGGGGGCAGGGGCGCGGCAGAATCGTGTAAGTCTATGTCCCGCTTGACAAAACGCCGCTTTTCAATAGCTTTCGCGGCTGTATCATTTGGCGCCACTCGCGGCGTCCCCGCACCCGATCCATCACCCGAAAAACGAAGGAGCAACAATGTCGAAGTACCTCGTGGTCGCTGCAGTGGTTGCATTGGCGGCCTGCGGCTCGAAGCAGGACGAAGCCCCCGCCGCCGACACGACTGCCGTCACCACCACGACGACGGTCACCACCACCGTCACCGACACCACGATCAAGACCGACACGACGAAGGTCGCTGGGGACACCACCAAGACGCCGTAATCGAGGAGACGGGATTCAGGAGTCGGGATGCAGGGCCCAGGCAGTCAGCGATTCACTGGCCCCTGACTTCTGACTCCTGAATCCTCTAGGCGACCTCTCCGAACGGCAGCTCCGTAACAACCGCCTCCCGCTCTCCAGCGTGCACCGACGCGCCATTTTCGACCTCCCGCCGCACTATCGCCAGCCCGATCACCCGATCCTTCAGCACGATCGCCGTCTTGATGTCTCCGACGGCCTTGTCCCCAAGTGTGAGCGTTCTCTCCTCCGGCGGTGCTCCACCCGATAGCACGATGCCGCGAAGGGTCCGGTTCACCCGGCCACGAAAGTGCACCCGTGCGACCGTCTCCTGACCGGTGTAGCACCCTTTCGTATACGAGACGCCGCCATTCTCTTCGAACCGGACTTCTTGCGGCAACGTCTTCTCATCGATTTCCCTGCCGAGCGTAGGCCATCCCGCGAGCACCCGTGCCGCCGAAAGCTCCGCCGCGCCGCCCTCGTGGCCGCATGCGGCGATAAAGGCGCGCGCCAGTTCATCGACCCCGGCCGCGGGTCCCAGCACGAGGACGGAGAACGGGGCCGGGGAGGTGCCTCCGGCGAGGACGGCGCCATCCCGCTCCAGGCGGAGGACGGCACCCGCGCCCGGCACGTCCCTTCCCAGCGCGCGAGCCAGACGGTCGGGCGCCGAATCGCCGATCATCCAGGCCGCACGCCAGGTATCACTGAGATCGGTGACCTTGGCGAGACGGGGTGGCAGCGTTCGGCCGAACAGCGTGAAGACCACCTCGCGCGCGGGCGAGTCGACCGCGAGGAGGAACCCCGATTCCTCCCGTACGACCCATGCGTCGGCGACGATCATGCCCTTCGGGGTCAGGAGCGCGCCATAGACGAGGGTGTCGTGACCCGGGCCAGCGAGGTCCTGGGTGAGGAGACCCTGCAGACACGTCAGCGCTCCGGGGCCCCGAATCTGGAACAGCGCCGGCGCATCACGAACCATCACGGCGCCGGCGCGGAGTGTTTTGAGCGGGGTGGGGGGAAGCGGGAAGTCCAGCTGCATGGAAGGAAGGTAAGCGGTCAGTACCCTGCACTGGTGTAGGACCGGGCGAGCAGCTCGACCGGGTGCGCGACACCGATCGGAAGTCCGGCGGCACGGAGTCCCGCGCCGATCTGCATGAGACACCCGGGGTTCCCCGTTGCCACGAGCGCCGGACGCGGATTTGCCGACGCAATCGAGAGGATTTTCTCCTCGAGCACCGCGCGCGACATGGCCGGTTGCATCAGCGAGAAGATGCCCGCGCTTCCACAACAGCGGTCCGAGCCGGGCAGCCGGCGAACCGCGAGCTCCGGGATGGCCTGGAGCAGGCGAAGCGGCGCATCGTGCACGCCCTGGGCATGTTCGAGGTGGCATGGTGCGTCGTACGCGACGTCCAGCGGTAACGGAGCACCGACCCTGGGACCGGCGGCCGCGAGCAGCTCCGAGACATCGCGGATGCGCGAACCCATTTCGAGTCCGGCGGGAGAGGAGTCGAGATGCGCCGCGTCACGCAGCAGTGCTCCACAGCCCGCGCTGTTCACCACGATGAAGTCGGCCCGGCCGCGAAAGGCGGAAGCGTTCCGCGTGACCAGCTCGCGCGCGGCGCGCCGGTCCCCTGCGTGCTCGTGGAGCGCTCCGCAACAATGCTGGTGCGGAACCTCGATCACCCGATAGCCGTTGGCCGTGAGCGTCCGGCGGGTCGCATCGTGCACCCGCCGGAAGAGCGTATCCATGACGCAGCCGCGGAAGAGGGCGACGGTGCCGCGTGCAATCCGGCCAGAGGGATCAGGGGTCAGGGCTCGGTGGTCAGGGAGAGGCATTTTCCCTGACCCCTGAGCCCTGACCCCTGACCACTTGCCGCTCGCCGCCAGCATCCCCATCGCGAACCCTGCCCGGCTCCCACCCGCCAGTCCGCTGGGGATCCCGGTCGCGCGGAGCCAGCGTGCCGCCGTGAAGGCGGACCTCCAGAGCATGCGATGGCGGAAGACGCCGAGTGTCAGTCGCGCAAAAAAGGGAAGCCCATTGGCCTCATGGAGGCGAGCGCGCGCGGCCTCCAGTCCTTTTCCGTAACCGACGCCGGCGGGGCAGACCGGCTCACAGCCGCGGCACCCGAGGCATGCGTCGAGATGGTCGCGGAGCGCCGGCTCGTCGGGTGGGATCTCGCCCCGCTCCAGCGCGCGCATGAGGAGAATTCTCCCCCGCGGAGAATCACTTTCGTCGCCGGTCGCCAGATAAGTCGGGCACGCCGGGAGGCAGAAGCCGCAGTGGACACAGGGATCGAGGGCTTCGAATCCCCCTCTAGTCATCCGCACCGCCTTCGATGGCTACGGCGAACGTGGGATCGGGATCGAAGGTGCCGCGCAGCTTGGACACCAGGCGGCCGACCCCTTCGCGATACGCGCCGAAGTGTCCGAATGCGCTCCGCACCGCCCAGGGACCCCGCTCCAGCGTCAGCGGGATTTCCCGCTCCGCGGCAAGATGGCGGACCGAGCGGAGCGCTTCGACTGATGCATCACCCGACCAGCGAAGCAGCCCTTGCCCCGCGCCCGCCGACACGAGTCCGGTGTCGAGCTTTTCCGCCAGCAAGTCGAGCATCTCGTCGAGACCGTCGGCAAAGACGCCGAGACGGAACGTGAGCGGGGCGGCGAGCGCCCCCCGCGCAGCAGCTTGCCAGAACGTTGTCCCCGCCTCGAAGTCGAGCCGGCTCCACGCGGTCTCGGCCCCTTCCATCGCGCGGGTTGCCTCGGCTTCGACGCCCGCCTCCGTCCCGGTGAGCTCGAGGGCGAGCACCCACTCGGCTTCCGCGGCGAGTGCAGGGGAGAACAACTCCAGCGCCGAAGCGTCGAGCTGTCGTTCCGAAAGCGCCCGTGCTTGATGGGTAAGCAGATCGCGCTCTCCTCTGGCGACGAGGGTGACCCGGCGCTCGGGCAGGGCGCGGAGCCGGAGATGAACTTGCGTCACCACCCCGAATGCGCCGAAACCGCCGACCTGAAGCTTGGTGAGATCGTAGCCCGCCACGTTCTTGACCACGCTCCCGCCGGCGCGAATCACGCGGCCGTCACCGGTGACGATCGTGCCGCCGAGAATGTGGTCCCGGACCGGGCCGAGCCCGTGGCGGAGGGGGCCCGCCGTTCCGGTCGCAACGACCGATCCGATCGTGCGCTCCGGCCGGCCCGGCGGATCGATCGCGAGCCATGCGCCTGCCGCGTGCAGCTCCTGCCGGAGCTCCGCGACGGAGACCCCCGCTTCCACGGTGGCCACCAGGTCCGCGGCGGCCACGTGAACGATGCGAGCGAGGCCGCGCGTCGTGAGCGAGACATCCGCGGGCGCGTCTGCCGGCATCCAGGTCGCCTGGCCTTCGACCCGCACCCGCCACCCGTTGGCGTGCGCGAGCGTGCACAGCTCGGCTACTCCCTCGGTAGAGTCGGGGACCACTCGCGGGCGTCCATCACGGTCCCGTTCGACCATCGACTCGCCGAACGTGTGCCGCAGGCGCATGAAAATGGAGTCGTTCACCGCCACTCCCTGCAATAGTGCACCGGAACCACCTTGCGCGGGTTGGCGCGCTGTTCGGGGTCGAACACCCGGCGGACGTCGCACATGGCCGACAGCGTCGCTGCATCGAAGATAAGCGTCATGTACTCCAGCTTGTCGGAGCCCACGCCATGCTCGCCGGTGATCGATCCGCCGGCGGCGACGCACACCGCCATGATCTCCCGGCACGCCTGGTGCACTCGTTTCGCCAGCTCCTGGTCGCGATGGTCGAAGGAAATGTTGGGATGCAGATTTCCATCGCCGGCGTGGAACACATTGCTCACCAGCAGGCCGTGGGTCCGGCCGATTTCCGCGATCCGCTCGAGCACGTCCGGGAGGGCGGAGCGGGGGACCACGGCATCCTGGACCACGAGATCGGGCGCGATCCTCCCCATGGCGCCAAAGGCCTTCTTGCGTCCTTGCCAGAGCCGCGCGCGCTCCAGCGGGGTCGATGCGCTCCGCACCCCGCGCGCACCCGCCTGCATGAGCAGTCGCTCGACCTGGGCGCTCTCGGCGCCCACGGCCGCCGGCTGACCGTCGACTTCCACGAGCAGCACGGCGCCGGCGTCCACCGGATAGCCCGCGGCATAGATCGACGCCTCGACCGCGCGGATGCATTCCTGGTCCATCATCTCCAGCGCCGCGGGGACGATCCCGGCGGCAATGATCGCGCCCACCGCTTCGCTCGCCGCGCGCACGGTGACGAAATCCGCCAGCAGGGTCTGGATCGCGGGAGGCAACGGAGAGAGTCGCAGGGTGATCTGGAGCGCGATGCCGAACATGCCCTCGCTGCCCACGAAGAGGCCGGTGAGGTCAGGACCCCAGGCATCTCCATGGGGGCTGCCCAGCGTCACGAGCGACCCATCGGGAAGCAGCACCTCGAGCTCTACGACGTGATTCGTTGTGACCCCGTACTTGAGGCAGTGCGGTCCACCCGCGTTTTCCGCGACGTTGCCGCCCAGCGTGCAGGCGCTCTGGCTGGAGGGATCCGGGGCGTAGGCGAGTCCGTGAGGAAGTGCCGCTTCGGAGAGGCGGGCATTGACGACCCCCGGCTCGACGGTAGCGCGGCGCCGGACCGGATCAAGGTGGAGGATGCGGTTGAGTCGGGTGAGCACCACGAGGACACTGTCGTCCGAGGCAAGGGCGCCGCCGGACAGTCCGGTGCCGGCGCCGCGTGCCACCCAGGGAGCGCCCGCGCCGTGGAGCGCGCGCACGACCGCAATGACCTCGTCACGAGTGCCGGGAAGGACCACGAGCCTCGGAACCGACGCATGGGTCGGCAGTCCGTCGCCTTCGAATGTGCGGAGCTCGGCCTGGCGATGCCGGACCCAGCGCGCTCCCACGATTGCAGTCAGCCCGGCGATGAGCGAGTCGGTCACACGACGCTCCCATGCCCGTTGCTCCTGGCCCGGTTGTGCGCCACCGCGCGCGCTTCGGTGGAGGTCACCAGTGTCGGAAGCGCGGCCAGCAGCCGGGTGACCCGCGCGGAGACGGAGCGCATCTCGAGGAAACGCTGCAGCGCGTCGAACTCCCATTCGAGGAACGCCGCGATGCCGAAGGTGAGCAGGGCAGGGTCACGGGGGAGGTCGACATCGAGGGCCCGGTCGAGCAGTGCATGCTGCGCCAGGGCGTACCGTTCTCCGAGGGCGTGGAGCCGGAGGACCTCGGCCTCCGCCGGAATCCGGGTTTCCGGTTCATCGTCGAACCACTCCACCGTGCCCTGCAGGTATGGAGTCACGGCGGGCGCGGGAGAGTGGAACACGAACCGCCGCTCGCCGCTCACGACGATGTTGGATCGCCCGTCGGCGAGCTGCTGGATTCCCCGAAGCCTCGCGACCGTGCCTACCGCGCCCGGCTCCGGGAGCTCCGCGTCGAGGCCGGGTGGAAGCAACCCGAACAGACGCTCCTCGGTGGGCCGGATGGCCAGCTCCGCGAGCAGCTCACGATATCGGGACTCGAAGATGTGAAGCGGAAGGAGCGCGCCGGGGAAGAGGACGGTTCGTAACGGAAATAGGGGGAGGGTGAACACCCTCCCAATCTAGCGAATGGCGAAGAGCGAAGCGGTCGTGCCTCTTCGCTCTTCGCTCCTCGCTACTCCCTAGTCAGGCTGCTGACGGGAAATTGCGGAGATGTTTGACTTCCGGCGCATTCCGCAGCTTCTCGAACGCGCGCTCGCGAATCTGCCGGACCCGTTCCCTGGTCACACCCAGCATGGCGCCGATTCCCTCGAGCGTCAGCGCCTCACTCCCCTCTTCGAGACCGTAATACAGCGCCAGAATCCGCTGCTCTCGTGGGGTGAGGTAGCGACGGAAGAGGGAGGAAAGGAACTCTTTGCGAAGTCCGGTGTCGACGAGATCCTCGATATCACCCGTACCGGTGCCGGCGACTCGCTCCCCGAAGGTCGAGGCGCCGGAGTCGTGGCGCTCGACGGGGGCATCGAGGGACACTTCCACCGTCGAAACCAGCCGCGCCTGGCGAATCGTTTCGACCGGCTCGTCGAGCACCTGCGCCGTCTCGGCGTCGGTCGGCGAGCGGCCCAGCTCCTGCGAGAGGAGGCTCTCGATCTTGGCCATCTTCATCAGCGCGGCGTTCTGGTTGAGCGGGATACGCACCGTGCGGGTCTGCTCGGCCAGCGCCTTGAGCACGCACTGGCGGACCCACCAGACGGCGTAGCTGATGAATTTGACTCCGTGAGCGGGATCGAACTTCCGGACCGCCTTCAGCAAGCCTTCGTTCCCGATGGCCACCAGCTCGGACAGATCGAGCCCGTGTCCCTGGAAGCGCTTCACATAGGAGATCACGAAACGAAGATTCGCCGTCACCAGACGATCGGTTGCGGCTTGATCTCCCTTCCGGGCGCGCTTGGCGAGCCGGATCTCCTCCTTCGGATCCGCGATCATCGGGAGCTTCCGGATGTCGAGAAGGTATTGGTCGAAGGAATTGTTGGGCGCGGACTTGGACAGGGCACGGGGAGTGGGACGCTGGCGAACGTGGGACATGCCACCTCTCACGGGGTTGATGCCGCGGTTCGGAATTCGCTCGAAAATCCACCCGCGACTGCGGGTCTCGATTTGTGTTGGGGGCCTGACGGACGCAACGAATCTAGGGAGCAATTTTTTGACAGTCAAGAGTTTGACACTATCAACATCACAAATCAGCCTGCATCAATGAGTTCGAGAGTCCTTCAACTTTGCACACAAAACAGTTGTCCACAACAATGTTGTGAACATCGAATAACTGATTCAATTACAAATAGTTACCTATTGATTTATCGGTGGGAGACAGGGTGGAAAACTCAATACAGCGTCGCGGTGGACCTCGCTGTCGAAAGTACAGTCTCCACCGTCTCGCGGGAAACGGACACCGTCCAATTGCTGTTCTGGCGCGCCATCGTTCCGACCTTCGTGGCCAGGGCAAAGTGGAGAGAATCGGATCGGTTCTTCTTGTCATGTAGCATCGCGTCGAGCAAGGACGCATCATCCCAGGCTGCATCGAGCATGGTGGGACGGTCGAACCGCTCGAGCGCCAGCCTGATGGTCGGTGCCAGCGCACGCTCGGCGAGCCCGAGGCGGTGCGCGAGGAGCGCCTCCACCACCAGGCCGATCGCCACCGCGTTTCCGTGCAGCATGGTGTACTCGCTCACTCGCTCGATCGCGTGTCCGACGGTGTGCCCCGCATTCAGAATGGCCCGCTTGCCGCGCTCGCGTTCGTCTTCTCCGACGACGGCGGCTTTGATGGCGACGCTCCGGGACACCAGCTCCGTGAGCGCGGCAGGGTCACGAGCCAGCAGGCTCGTCGCGTTCGTGCCGATCCAATCGAAGTACGCCGAGTCGGCGACCAGTCCGTGTTTCAGCGCTTCGACGAATCCGGCGCCGAGATGTTCGGGATGCAATGTGGCGAGCACGGCGGGATCGGACAGGACCGCCTGCGGCGGGTGAAACGCTCCCACCAGGTTTTTCCCCTGATGGACGTTGACGCCGGTCTTCCCTCCAATGGACGCATCGACCATCGCGAGCAACGAGGTGGGCACCGAGAGCCAGGGAATACCGCGGAGGTAGGTCGATGCGACGAACCCCGCGAGGTCTCCCACCACTCCGCCGCCGACCGCGACTATCGCCGACTCGCGGCCGTACCCGAGCTCGAGCATTCGGTCGGTGAGCGCGCTCCACCGGGCGCGCGACTTCGAGATTTCACCCGGGGCGATGACCAGCGTGGGCACGTCGAGATGGTGCGGAACAGCACGGGCGACGGTGCGGTCGGTAATGACGACGAGCCGGCGGCCGGGCAGGAGTTCCGCGGCGAGCGAGGGCAGCCGGCCGGTGAGCCCGGATTCCACCAGGACGGGATAGCTGCCGGTGGCATGGGTGACCTGGACGACCGTCGGCACCGCTACCAGGGGACGTCGTGCTGCCCCGCTCGAGCGTTCGCGAGCCGGGCCAGCGTGAAGAGGTAGTCGGAGAGACGGTTGAGATAGACCAGGAACAGCTCGGGCACCTCGTCCTGGCGTGCCAGGGAGACGACGCTCCGCTCCGCCCGGCGGCAGACGGTGCGGGCCAGGTGCAGCGCGGCAGCCTTGGGGGTGCCCGCTGGCAGGATGAACGCCCGAAGCGGCGGGAGCTCGGCGTCGGCGGCGTCGATCGCGGTTTCGAATTCCTCGATGCGCGACGACGCGAGGCTCGCCTTCTCGAGTGCCGCGCGGACTTTTTCGGGATCGGGGGTGGCGAGATGCCCGCCGATGGAAAACAGATCGCGCTGAATGGCTGCGAGCTCGGGATCGAACATCATGGCGGGCTCGGTGGCGCGGGCGACGCCGAGGGTCGAGTTGAGCTCGTCCACGTCACCATAGGCTGCGACGCGAGCGTGGTCCTTCGACACTCGCCCGCCGCCGAAGAGACCGGTCTCCCCGGTGTCGCCGGTCCGCGTATAGATCCGCATCGGGGAAAGATACTGTCTGTGAGCGGTCAGCGGTGAGCGGTCAGCGGGAAATGCACTTCCCGCTCACCGCTCACTGCGTACCGCTCACCCTCTTATATTGCCCGCCGTGGCGAACCTTACCGACATCACGATTATCGGCGGCGGGCCGACCGGCTTGTTCGGGGCCTTCTACGCCGGCATGCGGGGCGCGTCGTGCCGCCTCGTGGATGCCCTCCCCGCGCTGGGCGGCCAGCTGGTGGCATTGTATCCGGAGAAATACATCTTCGACGTCGC